>CXWK01002168.1_pt2 | contig 98624 bp, 97 predicted proteins | sample 590851 | NCBI WGS metagenome assembly CXWK01 (sample SAMEA3498364, study PRJEB10139) | wastewater metagenome | biome: wastewater treatment plant; material: activated sludge | place: Denmark | collected 2014-08-01 | reverse complement strand
GTGAGGTATTAGAGTGTTTAGGTTGTCGTGTGTTCGTATGAATGATCGAAATGAGTCCATTTGAGAAAAAGTGTATAATTGTAGGCAAGCAAGTGCCGGGGGGGCTAGGTGGAGAAATGCAGTCGGTCCGAGGGTTAGCCCTTCAAGTGATAATGCTGATTGGCTTGGATCCAATATAACTTGCGGGGTGATGGTGAGAGATGCGATGAACACAGTAATGGATGATGCAATGAGAGTACCCCACCAGCGCTCCAAGGTGCTGGATGCCTCTTTAACTTCACCGCTATTCGACAGATTTGGATGCATGTAAGATGCCTTGGCTCAATTGGCTGTTGGAAGAGGTTGTTTGTCTGCCCCCGACGTCGCGAGATCCAGCACCACCTTGCGCAGCGTCGGATCGCCGTCCGCGACCGCGGACTTGAAGCCGAGGTCCTCGGCCAGCTTCAGCATCGGCGTGTTCTCGGCCAGCACGTAGCCGACGATGCGCGCCAGGCCCTCGGCGCGGCCGTAGGCGACGAGGTGCCGCATCAGGATGCGGCCGAGGCCGGCGCCCTTGAGATCGGACCGCACCAGAATGCCGAATTCGCCGGTCTCGTAGTCGGGGTCGGCATTGAAGCGCGACACCCCGAGCAGTTCGCCGACATCCGAAAGCGCCACGAAGGCGATCTCGCGGGCGTAATCGACCTGTGTCAGGCGCGCCAGGAACTCGTGCGACAGTCTCTTCATCGGCATGAAGAAGCGCATGCGGCTGTCGGCCGGCGTCACCTTCTCGAAAAAGCGTGCGTAGAGATGCTCGTCCTCCGGCCGGATCGGGCGGATCAGCACCGGGCCGAGCTTCGGGTGCGAGATCAGCCGCTCCCATTCGATCGGGTACGGGCGCAGCGCCAGTTCGGCGCGCGGCTCCTTCGCCTCGTCGGCGATGCGCACGCGCGCGTCGAGCGCGACGACGCCGTTCTGGTCGGCGATCAGCGGGTTGATGTCGAGTTCGCGCACCTCGTCGAGATCGCTGATGAGTTGGCTGACCCTCACCAGCGTATCGGCGATGGCGTCGAGGTTCGCCGCGGGCCTGTCGCGATAGCCGACGAGCAGGCGCGACACGCGCGTGCGGGCGATGAGTTCCTCGGCGAGCTTGAGATCGAGCGGCGGCAGAGCGAGGCAGGTGTCGCGCTGCACCTCGACGGAAGTGCCGCCGGCGCCGAACATGATCAACGGGCCGAAGGTCTGGTCCTCGGAGACGCCGATGATCAGCTCGTGCGCCTGCTGGCGGCGCACCATGGCCTGCACGGTGAAGCCCTTGATGTGGGCGTGCGGGTGCGAGCGGGCGAGGCGCGTCAGCATGTTGGCGGCAGCGGCGGCGGCGTTGGCGGCGCTGTCGATGTTGAGCACCACGCCGCCGACGTCCGACTTGTGTGAAATCTCGTCCGACAGCACCTTGACGACCACCGCGTCGTGACTGGCGAGGATGCTCGCTGCGTGCCGCAGCACCTCCGCCGGGCTCGCCGCGAACTGCGTCGGCACCGTCGGCACGCCGTAGCAGCCCAGCAGCTCCTTGGCTTCCAGCTCGCTCAGCATGGTGCGGCCCGCGGCCAGCGCCGTGGCGATGATGCTGGCGGCGGCTTCGCGGTTCGGCGTGATGCCGGTCGAGCGCGATGGTGGCGCTCGCATCAACTGCAATTGCGCGCGGCCATGCGCGACCAGATGCATGAAGCCCTCGACCGCCTCGTTGGGTGTTTCGAACGAGGCGATGTTGGCGTCGGCGAAGACCGCGCGAGCCGCCACCGCGCCGTCGTCTCCGAGCCAGTTGACCAGCAGCGGCTTGGGGCGGGAGAGGGCCTTGCCGGCGCGATCCCGGGCGGCGACGACGGCTTTCGCCGATTCCGTGTTGGAGGCGATGGCGGTCGGGCAGTTGATCACCAGCACCGCGTCGGTGCCGGGATCGGCGATGGCGGCTTCGACGGCGGCGGAATAGCGCTCGGCGCCAGCGTCACCGATGATGTCGATCGGGTTGGCGCGCGACCATGTGGCCGGTAACACAGCATCCAGGCGCGCAATGGTCTCGCGTGAGATGTCGGCGAGGCGGCCGTCGAGATCGGCGACGCGGTCGGCAGCCAGCACGCCGGCACCGCCGCCGTTGGTGACGATGGTCAAGCGCTCGCCGTTGATGCGCGGCAGGCGCGACAGCACCTCGGCTGCCGTGAACAGGTCGCTCAGGTCGAAGACGCGCAGCAGGCCGGCGCGGCGGAACGCGGCGTCGTAGGCGGCATCGAGCCCGGCGAGCGCTCCCGTGTGCGAGCTGGCGGCACGCGCGCCCGCTGCATGGCGGCCCGACTTGATGACGATCACCGGTTTGGCACGCGCCGCGCGGCGGGCCGCCGACATGAACTTGCGGGCGTTGGTCAGCGCTTCCATGTAAACGAGGATGGCGCGGCTTTCGACGTCGCCGGCGAGGTAGTCCAGCATGTCGCCGAAATCGACATCGGCCATGTCGCCGAGCGAGACGACGTGCGAGAAGCCGATCCTGCGGCTCGCCGCCCAGTCGAGAACGCCGGTGATGAGCGCGCCCGATTGCGACAGGAAGGCGAGATCGCCCGCCGGCGCCGCGATGTGCGAGAAGCTGGCGTTGAGCTTCTTCTCCGGCAGCATCAGGCCGATGCAGTTGGGCCCGAGAATGCGCAAGCAGTGCGGGCGCGCGGCATCGAGCATCGCTTGCTTCAAGTCGCCCTTGATGCCGGCGGAAATGACGATGGCCGCGCGGGTGCCGAGCCGGCCGAGTTTGGCGATGATGTCCGGTACGGTTTCGGCGGGCGTGGTGATGACGGCGAGCGACGGCGGCTCGGTGACCAGATCGAGGCTACGCAGCACGCGGCGGCCCTCGATGATGCCGCCCTTGGGGTTGACGAATTCGAGCCGCCCCGGAAAGTCCGCGGCGAGGTTCTTAGCCAGCCAGTTGCCGACGCTGCCCGGTCGCGCGCTGGCGCCGATCAGGACGACCGAGGTCGGTGACAGCATGTGCTCGAGGTTTCGTATGGTCACGGGGAAGGGCTCCGCTTCGTCGCTGGGAAAAAATGCACTGGCACGCTCCGCGCCACCCTGGTCCAGCCGGGGCGAGGGCGTCGTCTCCGCCAGACGCGATCGTTGACGCGTAACACAGATGCGTTGTTACCATGCTGCGCTGCAGCAGCAATCGCATTGGTCCATGTCAAGGAGATTTCAGGTTGCGGAATGCAAATCGGCTGTCGATCATTGACCAGTGGCAGCGGTCGGCGCACGTGTCGCACATCGCGGCCGACCGAAGAGCCGACCGAAGAAGCGAGTAATTCGCACAGCAGGGCCGCCAGAGGGAGACGACCATGACCGACACCGCCAAGATGAGCTTCGACACACTTGCGATCCATGCCGGTGCCGCGCCCGATCCCGCGACCGGCGCCCGCGCGACGCCGATCTACCAGACGACATCGTATGTGTTCCGCGATGCCGACCACGCCGCCGCGCTGTTCGGCCTGCAGGAGTTCGGCAACATCTACACGCGCATCATGAACCCGACGCAGGGTGTGCTCGAAGCCCGCGTCGCGGCGCTCGAAGGCGGCACCGCGGCGCTCGCGGTGGCGTCGGGACATGCCGCGCAGTTCCTGGTGTTCCACACGCTGCTGGAGCCCGGTGACGAGTTCATCGCCGGCCGGCAGCTCTACGGCGGCTCGATCAACCAGTTCAATCACTCGTTCAAGAAGTTCAACTGGAACGTGGTTTGGGCGGACGCCAACGATCCCGCGTCCTTCGAAAAGGCGATCTCCCCCAAGACGCGGGCGATCTATTGCGAGTCGATTGCCAATCCCGGCGGCATCATCGTCGATCTGCCGGCGATCGCGGCGATCGCCAAGAAGGCCGGCGTGCCGTTCATCGTCGACAACACGCTGGCGACGCCCTACCTGTGCCGGCCCAAGGATTTCGGCGCCGACATCGTCGTCCATTCGCTGACCAAGTTCATCGGCGGTCACGGCAACTCGCTGGGTGGTGCCATCGTCGATTGCGGCACATACGATTGGCTCGGCAGCCGCTTCAAATACAAGACGCTGACCGAGCCCAACGCCTCCTACAACGGGCTGAAGATCGGCGAGACGTTCGGCACCATGGCGTTCGCGATTGCCGCCCGTGTCATGGGCTTGCGCGACTTAGGTCCCGCGATATCGCCGTTCAACGCCTTCATGCTGATCACCGGCGCCGAGACGCTGCCGCTGCGCATGCAGAAGATGTCGGACAACGCTCTGGCCGTCGCCCGCTGGCTCGAAAAGCATCCCAAGATCACCTGGGTCAATTATGCCGGCCTTGAGAGCAACAGCTGCTACGCGCTGCATAAGAAGATTTGTCCCAAAGGGGCCGGCGCCGTCTTTACGTTCGGTGTCAAGGGTGGTTATCAGGCAGGTGTCAAGCTCGTGTCCAGCATGAAGCTGTTCTCGCTGCTCGCCAACATCGGCGATACCCGCTCACTCGTCATCCATCCGGCATCGACGACCCATCGCCAGTTGACGGACGAGCAGCGCACCGCAGCCGGCGCCGGGCCTGACGTCGTGCGCCTGTCGATCGGGATCGAGGATGAAGCCGATATCATCGCCGATCTTGCCCAGGCGCTCGACTGCATCTAATCCACCAAGTGATCCGGACGAGGGACGTTCGACATGAAGCATCAACTCGTGCTGCAGTTCAGCGGCGACGATGAGGAAACGCTTGAGAAGGTGATTGCGCTCGAAGACCGCCTCATCGAGGCCCTCGAAGGCTCGGCCGCTGCCGAAGTCGACGGGCACGAGGAGGGCGATGGCGTGATCAACCTGACACTGCTCGCCAAGAATGCCGCCAAGGTGTGGGAGAAGATCGAGCCGATGGTGGAGGAGGCAGCCTCCGACGACCTGGAGATCAACGCGGTGGCCTATCGCGACCTCAACGGCGACGACTTCACCGTGCTGTGGCCATCCGATTACGAAGGCGAGTTCGAGATGGGCTGAGGAGACCGCTCATAGCATTCGATATCGAATACGGCCGGGTACCCCCCGGCCGTTTTTTGTTTGTATGGGCAGCCGGCTCTTGCAAGGGGGCGGACGTCCCCCGGGCTTCGATGCCTGCGGAAGGGGCGCAAGCATCAAGGCCGGGAAGCCGTTCGTTGTCACGTCAGATAGAAGCATTGAAGCATGAACTGCGGTCCTCTCCTCGCCGGTGAAGGGCGAGGGGAGGCCCGTGAGGTGTCGCGGCCATCAGCGGTAGGGATAGCCGACTTTGTCCATGACCTGTGTGTAGTTCTTGTAGACTTCGACGACGCGCTTGGCGCGCGGGCTCTTGGCTGCGACTTCGTCCCAGAAACTCTCGGCGTCCTTGACGACCTTGTCCCACTCTTCCTTGGGAATCTGGGTCAGCTCCATCTTCTTGCCCTCGACGCGCAGCTTCGCTTCTCCGCCCCAGTACCAGATCGCGCGGTAATAGTGCGACTGGTCGATGGTGGAAAGGAACAGCTGCTGGAGGTGTGGCGGTACTTTTTCCCAACTCTGCTTGTTGGCGAAGTAGGAGCCGCACCACGCGCCGCAGATGTTGTTCAGAAGCGCGTATTTGCAGACGTTCGCCCAGCCGACCTCGTAAGCCTCGGTGAAGCCGCACCAGGCAACGCCATCAAGTTCGCCGGTCTGGATGGCGACTTCGACGTTGTCCCACGGTACCGTGACGGGCACGAGACCGTAGCGCGAAAGGAACTTGCCGGCCGTCGGCACGCCGAACACCCGTTTGCCGTTGAGATCGGCGAGTGTCTTGATGGGCGTCTTGGTGAAGATGTGCAGCGGGTCCCACGATCCGGCCGAGAGCCACTTCACGTTCTCGACTTCCGAATAGGCTTCCTCCCAGATCTTGTCGAGGCCGTAGTATTTGAACATGACCGGCAAATCGAGACTGAAGCGGCAAGAGAATGGGAAATAGCCGCCGAAGTCTGCGATATCGACGGGCGAGGCCATCGTGGCGTCGTCAGACTGCACGGCATCGATCGTGCCGGTCTGCATGGCGCGGAACAGCTCGGCGGTCGGAACGAGTTGGTCAGCGTAATAGAGCTCGATTTCCATCTCGCCGTTGGCAGCCTTATTGAAGGCCTCGATCTGCGGCTTGATGACGTGCGCGCCGAGTGGAGCGCCCGAGTAGGTCTGCAACCGCCACTTGATAGGTGCGGCGCGCGCAACGTGCGGCGCGGCAACGCTCGTGGCTGCAAGCGCGGCGCTGCCGACGCCTGCCGTCTTGAGGAACGATCGGCGGCTCTGGGCAGCCGCTTTCGCAGGAGTCTTACTGGTACCGGTCATCGTTCATTCTCCTTGTGTAATCTCGTGGGCCCGTTCTCTCCCGTTATTTGACGTTGGCCACGCTCGGCAGCCACAACGCCAACTGCGGGAACAGCATCACCAGCAGAATCGTCACGATCATGATGAGGACGAACGGCCAGATGGATCGATAGATGTCGGCAAGCGTTATTTCCGGCGGCGCCAGGGCCCGCATCAGGAACAGATTGTAGCCGAAGGGCGGCGTGATGTAGGCGATCTGGCAGGTGATGGTGTAGAGCACGCCAAACCAGATGAGATCGAAGCCGAGCACCTTGACGAGCGGGATGTAGAGCGGCGCGACGATCACCAGCATGGCGGTATCGTCGAGGAAAATGCCCATGATGATGAAGGAGGCCATCATCATCAGGAGCACCACCCATGGGTCGAGATGCAATTCGCCGATGAAGAACTTTTCGATCGCGCGTGCCGCACCCAGTCCGTCGAAGACGGCGCCGAAGGCGAGTGCGGCCAGGATCAGCCACAAGAACATGCACGAGATTTCGAGCGTCTTGCGCGAGGTGTCGTAGATGATCTTCCAGCTCAGCCTGCGTTTCGCCAGCGCGGCCAGCGTTGCCGCCGAGGCGCCGACCGCGGAACTCTCCACCAGGCTGGTAAAGCCGAAGACGAACAAGCCCGTCATGAAGAAGAAGATCATGAAGGGGAGAATGCCGGCCCGTAGCAGTGCGAGCTTCTCAGAAAATGGCATGTTCAACTCTTCATCCGACACGGTCGGCGCAAGGCTGGGGTTCAGCCGGCACCGGATCACGATGTAGAGGATGAACAGCGTGGCCATCACCAGGCCGGGAATGACGCCGGCAAGCCACAGCTGGCTCACGGGCTGGCGTGCGATCATGCCGTAGAGCACCAGCACCACGCTCGGCGGTATGAGGATGCCGAGCGACGAGCCGCCCTGTACCACACCCGAAATCATGATCTTGTCGTAGCCGCGACGCAGCATTTCAGGCAGCGCAATCGTCGCCCCGATGGCCATGCCGGCCACGGATAGACCGTTCATGGCCGAGATGATGACCATGAGAAAGATGGTGCCGATCGCCAGTCCGCCCCGAATTCGTCCGAACCAGACGTGAAGCATCTTGTAGAGATCTTCGGCGATACCCGATTCCGACAGGATGTAGCCCATGTAGATGAACAGGGGCAGCGTCAGCATCGGGAACCAGTTGAAGAGCTTGAACGCCTGCGTGAACGGCATCTCGATCGCGCCCGGGCCATACAGCAGCAGCGCGGCGCCGGCCGCGACGAAGCCGATCGCGGCGAAGACGCGCTGACCGGTGACGAGCATCAGCATCATTACGCCGAACATCAGGAGGGCGATGGTCTCGTAGCTCATTTCAGCTCGACGCCCCTGAGTGATGCGATGTACTTGAACAGCAGTGAGAAGGCCTGAAGCAGCATCAGCACGAGGCAGGCGGCCATCAGCGCCTTGATGGGGATCATCGACGGGTTCCACATCGAGAAACGCCGCTCGCCGGTCTTGAGCGCGTATTGCAGGCTTGAAATCGACCCGGCGAGCATGACCGCGAGATAGAACATCAGGCAACCGATGGTCGCGATATCCATCCAGATCTGTCCGCGGCTGGTCAGGTGCGAGTAGACGATATCCATGCGGACGTGGGCGCCACCTATCAGGGAGTACGGGCCGCCCATGAAGTAATAGGCCGTGAGCGTGAACTGGGCGAGTTCGATGCACCAGTGAAGCGGCATCTTGATGACATTACGCGTGACCGCATCGAGCAGAAGGATGGCGATCATCGCGAAGATCAGGAACATCGCAACGTGGCCGACATAGCTCGATATCCGGTCGACGATCCTGACGTAGTGCCTGATGATCGCTGGCATGATCAGTTCCGGGTTATCAGATGCTGGAGGCGGCGCGCCATTCCTCCGGCGGTGGCGCTAGGCAAATTCGACATTCGCGTTCTCCAGAGCTGATAAAAGGGCCGGGTCGGGCCGGTGATCGCTGACGAGCACATCGATCTCGTCCAGCTGGCACACACGATAGGCGGCCTTCCGCTGGAACTTGGTGGCGTCGGCAACCACGAACAGGCGGCTCGCGCACTTGATCATGGCCCGGGCGACCTGGGCTTCGTCGATCGAGGCATCGGTAGCGCCGGCATGAGCGTCGAGCGCCGCAACGGTGATCACCGCGTGATCGGCCTGATAGGTCTCTATCTGCTCGATAGCGGTCGGACCTACCGTCTGGCCGTTTCCGGCGCGATAGGAACCGCCGAGCAGATGGACATCGGCGCGGCCGGCGCCGGCGCGCATGACCTGGGCCACACCCGTGGAATTTGTGATAATGGTGAGCCCAGGCACCTTGGCGAGCTGATGAGCGCACGCAAGAGTGGTCGAACCGGTGTCGATGAAAATCGTATCCCCGGCATCGACGAGCCCTAGCAGCTTCTCGGCGATCCGTTCCTTGCCCTTGGCGTTCTCCGCCATGCGGTCTTGAAAAGAACCTTCGCTCAACAGCCGGGACCGCCGCGCGCCGCCATGGACCTTTTCAACGAGTCCGATCTCGCAGAGCTGTCCGAGATCGCGGCGAATGGTTTCCTGCGAGACCTGAAACTGCGATGCGAGATCGTCAACCGATGCGCCGCCTCTGCGACAGACCAGTTCTGCAATCTCGGCCTGCCGGTGTTTCGGTTTCATCCCGCCTCTCCAACCGAAGTCAGTCAATCTCACAAGAATGACCGAGTCAACAAACGGTGCACTGCGAAACTGCACTTACTTTAGGCTGTTGCGATGCAAAATTGACCGTTCGGGCAAACAGCACTTATGCTTGGGCATACGCGTCGTGGTCTTTCTCATCGATGCTGGATCGGTGGTGTGCAGCACATGGGTGGGCAAGAAAGTTTCGATGTGGCGATCATCGGTGCGGGCGTGATCGGCTGCGCGATCGCACGGCGCTTCACGCTTGAAGGCGCCCGCGTCATTGTTTTCGAAAAGGCGCCCGACGTTCTCGATGGCGCCTCCAAGGGCAACAGCGCCATCCTTCACACAGGCTTCGATGCTGTTCCGGGCTCACTCGAACAGGCCTGTGTCGCGGCCGGGTACCAGGAATACCTCGAGATCCATGAGCGTCTCGGATTGCCGCTCATTCGCTCGGGCGCTCTGGTCGTGGCCTGGAGCGAGGATGAAGAGGCCCAGCTCACGGGCCTCATGGACCAGGCGCGCGCGAACGGCGTAGATGATGTCGAATTATTGACCGCCGAGGCCTTGGCTGAACGTGAGCCGCATCTGTCGCGTGGCGCCCGGGCCGGCTTTTCGGTTCCGCGAGAGGTCATCATCGACCCCTGGTCGGCACCCCACGCTTATATGTTGCAAGCGCTCGCCAATGGTGCCGAACTTCGACGCGACTGCAAAGTTTCAGCCGGGCGATTCGAGGGCGGCGCGTGGCGCCTGGACACCAACTCAGGTGTCTTCCGCGCAGGCGTCGCAATCAACGCTGCCGGCCTCTACGGCGACCACGTCGACGAGATGTTGACGGGGCAGCGGCATTTCCAGATCCGGCCGCGCAAGGGGCAGTTTATCGTCTATGACAAACCTGCTGCGCAGTTGGTCAGCCGAATTTTGCTCCCTGTTCCGTCGAAAATCACCAAAGGCATCGTGGTCTGCCGGACGGCCTTCGGCAACCTTCTCGTCGGCCCGACGGCCGAGGAGCAGGAGGATCGCGAGGCGGCCGATCTCGTTCAAGAGGCGCTGACCGCGCTCAAGGCGCGGGGCGAGGCCATCATTCCCGCACTTTCCGGCATGGACGTCACCGCCATCTATGCGGGTCTGCGTCCGGCCAGCGAATACAAGGACTATCAGGTCCGTATCGATTCCGATCTCAATCTCATCACGGTTGGGGCCATTCGCTCGACCGGGCTGACCTCGGCTCTCGGCACGGCGCGTCACGTCTACGAGCTCTATCGCACATTCGGCCAGGCGCACGTTCCGCTGTCCGGCCCTGTCTGGCCGAAGATGGCTCCGATCAGCGAGTGCGGTGAACGAAGCTGGCAGCAACCCGGCAACGGCGGCATCGTCTGCCATTGCGAGAAGGTGACGCTTGCCGAGATCGAAGCGGTCCTCGCAGGGCCCATGGCGCCGCAGAGCCTCGCCGGTCTGAAGCGCCGCACCAGGGTCACGATGGGCCGCTGCCAAGGCTTCTACTGCACAGCAGATCTCGCGCGGATAACGGCCGGCCGGCTCCGGCACCCGATGGCGGGGGATGGGACATGAGCGGCGAAACGGCTCTGGAATGTGACGTCGCCATTGTCGGCGGCGGCCCGGCCGGCCTCTCCGCAGCCATCGAGCTGAAGCGATTGGGAGTCGCCGCCGTGACGGTGATCGAACGCGAAGGCGAGGCGGGCGGCATTCCGCGCCACTGCGGTCACTATGCATTCGGCATGCGGGAATTCCGCCGGGCGCTGCGTGGCCCTGAGTACGCCGCGCGGCTGGCGCACGCGGCAGACTTGGCTGGCGCCGGTGTCATGACACGGACGTCGGTCACGGCGCTGCTGCCTGGACCGGAACTGGCGCTCTCATCTCCAGCGGGAACAGCCCGGCTCAAGGCGCGGCGCGTGCTGCTTGCGACCGGCGTTCGCGAGCGCAGCCGCGCCGCGCGCCTGATCGGCGGCACCAAGCCGGCCGGTGTCCTCTCGACCGGCGCGCTTCAGGGCCTCGTCTATCTCGATGGACTGAAACCGTTTCAACGACCCGTGGTTCTGGGGACCGAGCTCGTCTCGTTCTCGGCCCTGATGACGTGCCGGCATGCGGGGATCAGGCCCGTGGCGATGATCGAACCAGGGCCGCGCATTCTCGCGTGGAAAGGCGCATCGTTTTTTCCACAGGCCCTGGGGATACCATTGCTGCTCGAGACCGAGCTCGTGCGCATCAACGGGCGTACGCAGGTCGAGACCGTCGAACTGCGCGATCGCAACGGCGGCGTGCGCATTGTGGAAACCGATGGCGTCATCGTCACCGGCCAGTTCTTGCCTGAAGTCCCGCTGCTGCGCGGCAGCCATCTGGCCATCGATCCGCAATCGGGCGGACCGCAGATCGATCAGTTCATGCGGCTCTCAGATCCCACATACTTCGCGGCCGGCAACGTGTTGCGGCCGGTCGAGACCGCTGGCTGGTGCTGGAGCGAGGGGCGCACGGCTGCCGGACTGATCGCGCGGAGCCTCAAGAATGGGTTGCCGGAAGGACGCGCTTGCGTTCGCCTGTCGGTGGCAGGACCTGCTTTGAAATACGCTGTGCCGCAGCGCCTTTTGGCGGATGATGCCGCTCAGGCCGTGTGTCATTTGCAGTTGCGCGTCAATGCTCCTGCGCGCGGGCGCCTTGTCATCGCGCTCGACGGCCGCGACGTGTGGAGCCAGAAGATTGCGGCGCTGCCGGAGCGGCGCATTCTCGTGCCGCTCCGGTGGCTGGAGCCCGGCATGAGCGGACATGCCGCGATCAGATTGGACGAGACGGCATGAGAACGCTGGCTATCGATCAAGGCACGACAAGCACACGCGCGCTCAGCGTCGATCGGGATGGCGGCGTGCGCGTCATCGCCGCGTTCGAACACGGCCAGCATTATCCGCAACCCAGCCGGGTCGAGCATGATCCTGAAGAGCTCCTGCGCAACATTCGGTCATGCCTGGAGGCGGCGCAGACCGATGATGGCATCAGGGCCATCGGTCTCGACAATCAGGGCGAGAGTTGCCTGGCGTGGAACGCCGATACCGGAGAGCCGATCACCCCCGTCATCGTCTGGCAGGATTCCCGGACTGCGGACGTCACCGGTCAGCTCCAGGCCGACGGCGTGGGGCCGTTTGTGCTCGAGCGGGCGGGTCTGCCGCTCGATCCGTATTTTTCCGCGACCAAACTGGCCTGGATCGTTCGCGAGGTACCCGAGGCACGGCGGCTGGCGGACCGGGGAAAATTGCGGCTTGGAACGACCGATGCGTTCTTTCTCGATCGCTTGACCGGCAATTTTGTCACCGATATCACCACGGCCTCGCGCACCTCGCTGATGAATCTCGCCATGGGCGATTGGGATCACGAGCTGTGCCGGCTGTTCGGGGTGCCGGTCAGCGCCCTGCCGCGGATCGTACCGACAACGGGTGCGTTCGGTGCGCTGAGCTGTGGAGCGAGGCGCATTCCCCTGACGGCCTGCATTGTCGATCAACAAGCCTCTCTCTACGGACACGGATGCCGAAAGGAGGGCGACGCCAAGATCACATTCGGGACTGGCGCCTTCGCGCTCAAGGTGACTGGACGGATGGAGCGGGCGGCCGCCGGGGGCGCGTTGCCAACGGTAGCCTGGCAGAAGTGGGGAGACAGTCCCGTTTACGCGCTCGATGGCGGCGTCTATTGCGCTTCGGCCGCCGTCAACTGGGCCCGCGGTCTTGGACTGTTTCAGGACTATGCCGAGATATCGGCATTCGAGAAACCGCCGGCGATCGAAAGGGGTTTGGCGTTCGTGCCGGCGCTTGCGGGCCTTGCCTGTCCGCACTGGGATCGCGCGGCGCGCGGCACGTGGCTCGGGCTGTCGCTCGACACGACCAATAGGGACCTGGTGCAATCGCTGCTTGAAGGCGTAGCGTTGCGGACGGTGGAAGTCGCGGACGCAATGGAGCGATCCGGTCCGTTGAGCGATCCGGTGTCGATCGACGGCGGCATGACGGCAAATCGCTATTTCTGCCAGTTTCTGGCCGATGTGCTTCAACGCAGGATCATCGTGTCCGAACAGCCCGAGGTCACCGCCTTGGGGACGGCTTCGCTCGCAGCCGAGGCGGCCGGGCTTGAAATCGCCAATACGCGCACCGGCACGGCGGTCGAGCCGCGAGCGCGGCGCACGGCCGCCCGAGCGGCCTTTGCATCGGCAATTGCTGCCGCCCGGATGTTCAGCGCGACTTGAGGACGCGTCAGCAGGGGCAGCAGCTGTTGCCATTGGCCGAAAGACACTGGGACCGGCAGCGGCGCAGGATCTCAATCGCGCGTTCTCTGCTCATTTGCTTGCGACACTTGATGTAATCGAGGCGATGACTTCGGACGCCATTTTGAATTGCGGATCACGGCCGGTGATGCCGTGACGGCGGGCAATCCATCCGAAGTCGGTATAGGCGGTCCAAACCTGGCCCTCGGCATCCTCAATGACGAGCAGGCGAACGGGCCAGTCGAGACCGGCGTTGGGATTGGCGGTCAGAAACTGGATGCCGAGCGGAGGATTGCCGAACAGCAGAAGCGTAGAGGGCTTCAGCGGAATATGGGCCGCTTGTCCGAGCTTGGCCTGATCGATGGCCGAAAAGAACGTTATACCCTTTTTCTCGATGTCCTGTTTCAACCGGGTGATCGTCTCTTCGAAGCTGTACGCGCTCTTGGCCTTGACCACGCCATCCTCACCGGGGGCGGCCTTGGCCGGCGAGCTGAAGATAATCAGCATGGCCATGGCAAGCATGGCCGACAGAAAGCCGGTGACGGCGGAGGGGCGGGCGGCAGCTGTAACGTGTGTCATGATCGAACTCCTTGCCAAACTGGCGGTGCAACGGTGAGCCTGTGGCACTTGTGGCAAAGGTGCCCGCAGTTCGCGCCGGCTTGAAATATCGAGTGGCTTTCAACTCGATAGCGTTGCGCTATGGTTTTCGTAGAGTATCGATATTTCAGAGGCCCGGCGCGGGCTGGCAGTGTTTCCTCAGGTCCCTGGCATGGGATGGTGCAGGCGAGGCGAGACAGAGACCGAGGGAACGCCGGCATTGCCCGCGCGTTGCGCCGGCCGGTTTTCGGGGGCACATGGAGCTACGAGAATGCCGCACGAGTTCTGCCGCGCAGCGCGAGTGATCGTCACATGACCACATCCAGCCTATCCGAGGCCTTCGAAGACATCTGCGTGATGGATGGTCCGCTGAGCGTTCGCCTCGCGGCCTATGCCGACAAGCTGCGCCAGCTCAATTTTCCTTTTGCTGAGGCCTATGACGATCTGGTCGGCCGGCTCTATGCCGGTGAAGTCGGCCGGGAGGCTCCCGCCATCGGCGACGTGATGCCGTCATTCATTCTGCCGTCCAAAGCGGGGATTGCGGTCTGTCTGGAAGATCTCGCCGCATCCGGGCCCGTGGTCATCAGCTTCAATCGCGGCCATTGGTGCCCGTTTTGCAGAATTGAGCTGAGGGCGATCGCCAGCTATCACCGGGTGCTGGCCGAGCGCGGGGCACGCGTCGTTTCGATCATGCCGGACCGCCAGGAGTTCCTTGAAGACATCCGCGACGAGACCGGCGGCACGCTCGACATTCTGACCGACATCGACAACGGCTATGCGCTGTCGCTCGGCCTCGTGATGTGGTTGGGCGAATCTGTCAAGGCGCTGATGCAAGGCCGCGGCTATCACCTCGACGCCTACCAAGGCAGTGACGGTTGGTTCGTTCCGGTGCCGGCGACATTCGTTGTCGGCAGAAATCAGCGCGTCGTCGCCCGCTTTGTCGATCCCGATTTCCGCAAGCGCATGGACATTGACGATATTCTTGCGGCCTTGAACCTCGCAGAGAGCCCAAACGATCGTTGAAGGCAACTGTGAAGCGACCTAATATGACTGCGGTGGCGCGATGGTCTCTCCGGTTGGCGAGACGCGCGGCGCCGGCGGCACGACAGAGGAGAGCCGCTTCATGGCCGAGACCGGGCTAGCGGAAAAGCTTGAGGAATGCACCGAGCGCTGCCGCGTCATGGACGGACCGCTCGCCACGCGCCTGCAGACGCTTGCCGACGATGTCAGGGCGTTGAGCCCGGAGTTTGCCGAAGTTGTCGACCGGATGGTCGCGCGTCTCAAATCGTCAGGCGCCGGCGAAATGGCCCCGCAGCCGGGCGAGCCGATGCCCAATTTCATCCTGCCGGATCAGAATGGGCGCCTCGTTGAACTTGCCGATGTTTTGCGCCGCGGCCCTGCGGTAATTGCCTTTCATCGCGGCCACTGGTGTCCTTACTGCCGCATCAACGCCTCGGCATTGGCGGCCATTCACGCCGACATCCGCAATCTGGGTGCAACGCTTGTTGCCATAACGCCCGAGATCGAGCGCTTCAGCTCCGAATTGACGGCCGGTGATGTCGATCAGTTCCCGATCCTTTCGGACATGGACAACGGCTATGCGCTGCTTCTCAATCTGGCGTTTTTCGTCGGTGAAGAGAAGCAGCGAGCCATGACCGAGGCCGGTTGGGATATCGCGCCCTATCAAGGCAATGGCAGCTGGATGCTGCCGATTCCGGCGACCTTCGTTACCGGCCGCGACGGCTTCGTCAAAGCCCGCTTCATCGATCCCGATTACCGGCGCCGCATGGACACGGAGGCGATCCTGGACGCGCTCAGGACTGCGCGGACTTGAGCGTCCTTGGCGTTGAGGCGGACGCGTTGACGCCGGCGCTCACCTCGTAGCCGCCCCAATCGGCCGCTCGCAGCATCTTGATCAGAGTAGCCGCCGCCGTCGATCGCTGCCGTCCGGCCACGCCGTAGACGTAGACCTCTCGCTGCAAATCCAATCCCTGCAGGCTCAGAGCCTTGGTCTGGCTGGAAACGGCCGAGCTCTGCGGCATGAGGGCGACGCCGAGGCCGGCGTGCAGAAACGACGTCATGTCCTGTTCGGAGAAGAAGTCGTGCATGAGGTCCGGGAGGCCGCCGCTCTGTGCGAGAAAATTCATCAGATCCTGCAAGTTGTCACAGTTCTTGCGGCAGATGAGGCGTTCTTTGTGTAGTTCGGCGGGCGTGACCGGTTCGACGGATGGCGCCAACCGATGTTCCGCGCCGACGCATAGGCAGTAGGGTTCCTTGAACAGAGACCAGGAGTCGAGCCTGTCCCAGGCTTCGTTGAGCCGGCCGGCGACGGCGACCTCGGCCTCGCCCTTTTTCAGCAACTCTGCAATCTCGGCGTTCGACCCGCGATGAAAGCGCAGCTCCAGTCCCGGCAGCACGCGCACCAGCTCCGTCAGAAACGTAATCAGCAAAGCAATGTTGATCGTCGTCGATAGCGCAACAGGCAATGGCGCGATGGCGCCGCGTTTGAGCGATTGTGCCAGCGTCTTGGCGGTCAATGCACTCTCGTAGCACTGCTGCAGCATGGGCAGCATACGATGCCCGAGTTCGGTCAGGTGCGAGAGATTGCGCTCGCGGCGAAACAGTTCGCCGCCGAGTTCATCTTCAAGCTGCTTGATGGCGCGGGTGAGCGAAGGTTGAGCGACGTTGCAGCTTTCGGCTGCTCTGGTGAAATTCAACTCGCGCGCAACAGCCAGGAAGTACCTGACCTGATGCATTTCCATGGCAATGGCTCGATATCAGAAAAGATCTTGCCGCATATTCACGAGCGCGTGGGCCGAACGCCCATAGTCAAAGGCTATCAAATCTTAGCGCAAACGATATTTCAGTGCCAGCGCTATCGGGTCTAGTCTTGCCCGCAAGTTAAGCAACGGTCCCGGCAAATTGGGCTCCTGTCGCCCTCCCGCCAGGCACTCGCTGGAACCAGAGCTTGCAGACGGCCCGTCCCTCCCCCGCTGCCGTCTGCATATTGGGGACCCGCGAAGGCTATCCCCCGTGCCCGCCGGGTCCCCACTCTTTTTCTGAAGCTACGCGAGGATGAAGCGATGCAGGTGACAAAAGTCGTTCGCAGTGACAACTCCGCCGCCGCCGGTCCACAGAGCCTCAGAGGACGGTCGGCGCTCGTGACCGGCTCGACCAGCGGAATTGGGCTCGGGATCGCTCGCGCTCTCGCCGAGGCCGGGGCCAACGTCATGTTCAATGGTTTCGGCAGTACGCCCGGGTTCGATGTAACGCGCGCGGGCTTCGAACAGAACTACAATTTGAGAACCGCATTTTCAGGTGCTGATATGTCCAAGCCCGACGAAATCGAAGACATGATCGAGGCCGCGCGCACCGCTTTCGGCACGATCGACATCCTGGTCAACAATGCCGGCATCCAGCACGTGGAAGCGATCGAAACGTTTCCCGTCGCCAAATGGGATGCGATCCTGGCGGTCAACCTTTCGGCGGCGTTTCATACCATCCGCGCCACCGTTCCAGACATGAAGGCGCGCGGTTGGGGCCGCATCGTCAATATTGCGTCGGCTCACGCCCTTGTCGCCTCGCCATTCAAATCGGCCTACGTCGCGGCCAAGCATGGGATCGCCGGTTTGACCAAGACCGTTGCTCTTGAAACCGCCGAGCACGGCATCACCGTCAATGCCATTTGCCCGGGCTACGTGCTGACGCCGCTGGTTGAAAAGCAGATCCCGGAAACGGCGCGGGCCCGCGGGCTCAGTGAAGAACAGGTGATCCGCGATGTCCTGCTCCACGCCCAGCCGACGCGCACATTCGTGACCACGGAGGAAATCGGCGCGCTGACCGTCTTTCTCTGTCAGGACAGCGCCAGATCGATCACCGGAACGGCGCTGCCGGTCGAAGGCGGGTGGACAGCGCAATGAACATTCATGATCCTCTTCGCCAGCGGGTTGAAAGCTCCAACGCAGCCGCCCTCTCAACACGGGCGCGAAAATCCATCAATCTCGCCTTGCAGGGCGGCGGCGCTCACGGCGCTTTCGCCTGGGGCGTTCTGGACAAGCTTCTCGAGGATGATCGTCTCGACATCGCAGCACTGAGCGCCACCAGCGCCGGCGCGATGAATGCCGTGGTGTTCGCGTATGGCGTGTCGCTGAACGGCCGCGACGGCGCACGCGCAAAGCTCCATGAGTTCTGGTCGGAAATCTCGCGCGCCGGCGAGATCTATTCGCCGGTGCGCACCTCGCCTTGGGAAAAGTGGCTGCAGGCCTACGGTTTCCAATCGGATTTCTCGCCGTCCTACATGGCGTTTCAGGCCATGACGCATTTGTTTTCTCCCTATCAGTTGAACCCCTTCGACATCAACCCGCTGAAGGACGTGCTGCTCGATGTGGTCGATTTCGAGCGGTTGTCGCGCTGCAACCGGGCGACGAAGATTTTCCTGAGTGCGACCAACGTCCGCTCGGGGAAGATCAAGGTTTTTTCCAATCCGGAACTGTCGGTCGAGGCGGTGCTCGCTTCGGCCTGCCTGCCTTACATATTCAAGGCAGTCGAGATCGACGGCGAAGCCTACTGGGACGGCGGTTTCATGGGCAATCCGGCCATTTTTCCGCTCATTTACAACAACGGGCCGAGGGATGTGGTCATCATTCACATCAATCCGATCGAGCGGAAAAAGCTACCGCGCTCGGCGCCGGAAATTTTCGATCGCATCAACGAGATCAGCTTCAACTCGTCGCTGATGCGTGAGATGCGCACCATCGAGTTCGTGACGCGTCTGATCGACGAGGGCGCGCTCGACGGCACAAAATACGGCCGCATGCGCATCCATTCGATCCGCGACGACGCCGAGATGACGCAACTGGGCGTGGCCACCAAGCTCAATCCAGATTGGCAGTTCCTGTGCCGGCTGCGCGATGCCGGGCGCGCTCGCGCGGCGGAGTGGCTCGAGGCGCATTTGGATCATGTCGGTGAGTGTTCCACCATCGATCTGGCCGAAGTGTTTCTCTAGGCGCCGCGCACAACGCGGGAGGTCATGGCGAAGATGGTCGATCCGCTGAAAGCTGCGCCGCGACCGGAATGGCGGGTCTTGTTCTCCGGCGGAACGGCCGTTGCAGCGTTGCCTGAACGCGTGCGGCGTGTCGTCGAGTGTGAGGATCGCGCCAGCGAGCGGCTGATCGGCTATGTGCAACTCTCCATCGGCGGGCTGTTGTGGGTGCTGTATCTCATCGCGCCGCGCCCGGCGGATGCCGCATCGGCCATGTTTGCGCCTGTGCCCTTCGCGCTTGCCGCGTTCACGATCTTCTCAGCCTTCCGGCTCTGGCTCATTCTCAGGCGCAAGGTGCCGGATTGGTTCGTCGGCATTTCGATTGCCGCCGATGTCGGCCTCGTTCTCGGCCTCATCTGGTCGTTCCATCTGCAGTACGGGCAATCTGCAGGCTTTGCCCTGAAGGCACCGACCTTCGCCTATCTGTTCGTTCTCGTCGTGTTGAGGTCCCTACGCTACGACCCGCGCTACGTCTTGGCGGCGGGACTTGCCGGGGCGTTTGGCTGGGCCGGATTGACGGTTGCAGCCGTAGTGGCCTCGGGCCGCAGCGCCATCACGCGCAGCTTCTCCGAGTATCTGCTGTCCGACCGCATTCTGATCGGCGCCGAGGTTGAAAAGATCATCTGCCTGCTGCTTGTCACGGCGCTGCTCGCGCTCAACGCCCGGCGGGCGCAGCGCACGATCGTCGCCGCGGTGCGCGAGCAGGCGGCATTGGGCGAAGTGCGGCGGTTTTTGCCGAAGGGTGTGGCCGACCAGATCGCCGGGTCGGAAGTTCTGATCGAAGCCGGCAACGCCATGGATCGTGATGCGGCGATCCTGATGCTCGATATTCGCGGCTTCACGGCGCTATCTATGCGCGTTCCACCGGCTGAGGTGGTTCGCATCCTGACCGCTTTCCACGCCCGCGTCATCCCGATCGTGCGGGCCAACGGCGGCGTCATCGACAAGTTTCTGGGCGACGGGGTCATGGTAACATTCGGCGCCGCCAATGCCTCCAAAACCTATGCCGCGGATGCGCTGCGGGCGCTGGATCAGATCCTCGTTGCGGCGGAACAGTGGCAACGATCGTTGCCCTCGCTCGGCGTCAACGAGGCGTTGAACGTCAATGCGGCGGTTGCCTCCGGCCGCGTGGTGTTTGCCACGTTGGGGGATGGCGACCGGCTCGAATACACGGTGATCGGCGAGGCTGTGAACCTCGCGGCCAAACTCGAAAAGCATAACAAGGTCGAAAACAGCCTCGCGCTTGTCGCGGGTGACACCGTCGCTCTGGCCCGTGAGCAGGGCTATGCCGCCGCGTCGCAATTCATCAGCCGTCCGGCGGCTCGTGTGGCAGGCGTAACCGCATTGATCGACCTGCACGCCCGCGTGGCAGAAGCGGTGCAATAGCCCGCCGCTATCGAATGGGAACCCATTCGATATTTCCGCTGCGGGGTCTGCCGGGTCCAAAGTTTCGCATCAGCGCTTCGGCGCTGCTGGCAACTTTCAAAACGGAGAGAGACCCGATGATCACGACCAAAACATCCAGTATTCCGCTGGCCGCCGCCTGTGCGTTCGCCGCGGCGATCTCAATCGGCACGCCGCCCGCGCACGCGGGTCAGTGTCCTGCCGGCAAAGTCACCGCCGACGGCCAGAAGGCAGGCGCCACGGCGCACAAGGACGTGGCTGAAAAGCTGCTCGGCCAGATCGACCTCTCGAAAGAGAAGGTTGCCGTGGCCGGGCATCACCTGCGCATGCGCCAGCTCGATATCAAACCCGGCGGCGAAGTGGCATGGCACAGCCACGCCGATCGCCCGGCGCTGATCTACGTCGTCTCCGGCACGATCACCGAGTACGCCAGCACCTGTCAGGTGCCGATCGTGCACACGGCCGGCGAGCTGTCGATCGAACAAGGCGGTCTGTCGCACTGGTGGAAGAACACGTCCAACAAGCCGGTCGTTCTGATTTCCGCCGACCTCGCCGCCGATCCGGACGATCACAATATGTAGCGCCGGACGCCCGCACCTGCCGCGCGCCTCGTCCAGCCGGCGCGCGGCAACGCGGCACTCCCATTCAATTCGCGCCGCTTCCGGAGGTCCGCCGATGCAAGTGCCAAACGCCAAGGTTCACGATGCACCCGCGAACCGCAGGCCGGCAAGGAATGTCAACTCGACGCTTGAGCTGCTCGTCATCGGCACCATGGCATTCCTCACCGTGGCCGATCTCTTCGCGACGCAGGCATTGCTGCCCGCGCTGGCGGCACACTATCAGGTGCGGCCGGCCGAGATGGGCCTCGCTGTCAATGCGTGTACGCTCGGCATGGCCGCCGGCGGCCTGCTGATCGCGCTCTACGGTCAGAAGGTCGACCGGCGGACCGGGATCGTCTCAAGCCTTCTCGTGCTTTCGTTGCCAACGCTTCTCCTGGCGTTCGCGCCGGACCTTTGGGTGTTTTCCCTTTTGCGCGTCGTGCAGGGTCTGTGCATGGCATCCGCCTTCGGCCTGACGCTGGCGCACCTTGGCGAGCAATTCACGGCGCAAGACACCGCACGCGCATTTGCCGCCTACATTACGGGCAATGTCGCGAGCAACCTCATCGGCCGTCTGATCGCCACCGCCGTCGCCGATCACGCTGGCCTTGCCGCCAGCTTCGTCACGTTCGCAGCTTTGAATGTTACGGGAGCGGCACTCGCATTCGCAGCCGTACGGCGGATGCCGGACACGGCCGGGACGGCGAAGGCGGCTGCTACGATGACGCAAGCGTGGTCGGATCATCTGAGACAGGGCGACTTGCGCGCGGCCTTCGGCATCGGTTTCTGCATTCTGTTCGCCTTCATCGGCACGTTCACATATATCAACTTCGTGCTCGTCTCGCCGCCGCTGTCGGTCGGCATGATGACACTGGGCTTCATCTATTTCGTGTTTCTGCCGTCGATCCTGACGACGCCGCTCGCCGGATCGGCAGCGCAACGGTTTGGCCCCGCCCGCGCGCTCCACGCAGGGCTCCTGACAGCGGTCATAGGCCTGCCGCTTCTCGCTGTCCCATCGCTTCCGGCGGTTCTGCTTGGCATGGCGCTCGTTGCAGCCGGAACGTTCTTCGCGCAGGCCGTCGCCACCGCCTTTGTCGGCCGCGCCGCCAAGCACAGCCGCGCTGCGGCAAGCGGGCTCTACCTTGCCAGCTATTTTGCCGGCGGTCTCGCCGGGACGGCGCTCGTGGGGCAGATCTTCGATCGCTTCGGCTGGGTCCCGGCGCTTGTGGGTATCGCAGGTGCGTTGCTCGCCGCCGCTTGGCTCGGCATGCGGCTGGCGCTGAACGGCGAGTCGCACCGTTAGCGGAAGTTGGCGACGCGTGCCGCCTGTTCGGCAATGACCCTGGCATTGTTGCTCGTCTCGTCGCCCGCGGGCAGGCCGTGAACGGTCACGTCTGGGTTGGACCACAGCGGCAAGCGCATGCAGCCGTCGCAACTGTCCTTGTAGGCCATCATCGTCCGCCATTGCGTGCCGTGCACGTATCCGTGGCCGAATGCGAACGGCATGGTGCTTTCATCGAGTGCCGGGTCGTGACGTGAGCCGATCAGATGGCCGATTTCGTGGGCGAGGGAGTACATGTTGGCGGCGCAGCCATGATGGATGGCGGCGAAAGCGCGCTCCGGCCGGGCATAGACTTCGGCGGCGAGGCCGCAGCCGTTGGCGTCATCGACGATCAGCAACCCGACGTCGGCCGCGTACCGGTTGCGCAATTCGTGCACCTCATCCATGTAGCCGTCGCTGGTGCCGGCGAAGCGGAACACATGATCGAAATGGCTGCCGCTTTCCACATAAGCCGTCTGGTAGGCATAAGACAGTTCGAGCTGAACATTGCCGATGCCGCTGTTGCGGAACGACTGGTTGGCGTCCTCGATGGCCAGTGCGATCAGATCGGTTTCGATGCCGGCATAGTGCTTTGCGGCTCCGGCAGTGTAGGCGACGAGGACACGGATGGTGACAGGCCTTTCCGGTTTCATGGCTTTCGAACGCGGCAGCCTGATCGCGCTCACGCCGGGAACGGCGAGCGCCAGGCGATCTGGATTTTGCTTCACCGGAGCCGCGTCTTCCTGATTGCGGCTGTCAGAGCGCGTGGCTGGAACAGGTCGGGGCTCTTCGTCGCGACCTGGCGGCGGGTTCGGCATGAGCATGCTGGCATCGCCCTTGGTCACCAGCGGATCGGCCTTCATGTTCATTTTTTCGCGCATTGCCGGCGGCATCGGCGCGTGGTCGGGCGGCAGCGCATCGGGTTTCATTTCGATGACGGCGTGCATGCCGCCGCCCATGGCGCGGATGGCGTAGAGCTTGCCGCGATAGGTTGCCGAGCCGGTCAGCCGTCCCGACGGCCACCACAGCAGCGTTACCGGCTCGCCGGTATCGGTGGTGGTCCCGTGCCACGCATAGTTGGTGGCGTTCTTGGCGATCGAGGTGCGCCGCGCTGTGACAGTGATTGTTCCGGTCAATGCGATCACGAGTTCCGGTGGTTCTTTGGAAGCTCCGGTTGCGTGCATGCCTTTGGTGAGCGCGTATTCTTCGACACTTGGGTCCGGCAGCGCCATCATACTCATTGCCGCCGTGGCTTTGGAGGTCATGACGTCATGCATCATGGTCTTTTGCGCCTCGGTCATGGGGGTGGGCTCGCGCATGGGTGCAAGGGCATGGTTCCAGGTGCCGCCGAGCCTCGACAGTTTGACCCCCAGGCGCTTGGCCTCCCTGACAAAGGCATTCCAGCGCTTCGCATCAACGGGCCACATCTCGGCCTTGGTCATGTCCAGGACTTCGCCTTTGGGCGCGCCCGCGGCGGCGTGAAGCCTGTTATAGGAAGCGCTGCCAGCCGCCGGAAGGTTCGAAAGAATGACGGCTACCCTGTCGCCTTGCGATCCGGCATGCGCCAAGGCCGGTAGCATCGTGAGGATCAGGGCCACGGCTGTGAGGGCACGCATCGAAAGACCTTGCCCGCGACGCAAAGCGAAGTTGTGCACATGAGCCTCCTGCGGAAAATGACAGGCACGGCCCCGCAAGCGTGACACTCGCGGGGCCGGAAATGACTTTTGAATTGGGACGATCCGGCTTACTTGCCCTTGGACTTCGTCTCCATGTCGGCCAGGATCTGATCCCAGACGCCATGCGGGGAGAAGCTGTCGCCGGCCTGGCAGGAGTTGTAGGCATCGAGCGACTTGCGAACGGCATCAGCCAGTTCATAGCCCGACATCTTGTCGACGAAGATGCTCATCTTTCCCATGTGGGTCTTGAACCCGCCGTCGCAGTCCTGCTTGGCGAGTGCGGGGACGGCGAGCGCGGCGAAAGCAGCGGCGACGGCTGCGGCGGCAAACACTTTCATGGCATTTCTCCTGTGGTCTCATCTGGTGCCGCACGCACGATTATGTGCGGTTGAGACGGACGCTATCGCCGCGCCGGAGCGTACTGAAATGCCGATTGGGTCTTGAATCCATAGACAACGGGTATGCCGGTCTCTGTAACACCGGCGAGCGGCGTTCGATGCCGGCGTGGACCGGTGCCGTCACATGACTTTCGCATGGGTGGAGAACGGCCGCGCTGCGCGGGCTGTGGATGGGCGTAGCGTTAGCCGCACGATCGGGCGGCTTACGATGACTCCCCTTGGATCATCCGGACCGGATCGGCGATGGCACTCAGCGCATCCTCGTCGGTGATGCCGGCCTGTCTGGCCGCCTCCAGGATCGAGAGACCGTTTCGTTCGGCGAGTTTCGCGATGGCGCTGGAGCGCTCGTAGCCGATGTAGGGGGCAAGAGCGGTTGCAAGAACCAGACTGCCGTCCAGCTGCCTGCGGCAAAGTTCAACGTTGGCCTCGATCCCGGTGACGCAGCGCTCGGTGAGAATATTCACGGCCCTTCCCAGAAGCCGCATCGACTGAAGAATGTTATAGGCTGCAATCGGTTCCATGGCATTCAATTGCAGCTGTCCGGCTTCGGCCGCCATGGTCACCGTCATGTCGTTGCCGATCACCTGATAGGCCACCTGGTTGACCATTTCCGGAATGACGGGATTGACCTTTCCGGGCATGATGGACGAGCCGGCCTGCACGGCGGGCAAGCGGATTTCGCCGAGGCCCGCGCGCGGCCCGCTGCTCAGCAGGCGCAGGTCGTTGCAGATCTTCGACAGCTTGACCGAAATCCTCTTCAAGACGCCTGAGAACGTGACGAAGGCGCCAAGATCGGAAGATGCTTCGATGAGATGACTGGCGCGGATGAGCTTTTGTCCGAACGCGCCGGACAGCTTTGCAATGACGATGGTGCCGTATCCCTTTGGCGTATTGACGCCCGTGCCGATGGCCGTGCCGCCGAGATTGACCTCCTTGAGCAGATCGCCAAGCTGGCTCAGCCGCTCGATGTCCTCCCCGACGGTAACGGCAAAGCCCGCGAACTCCATGCCGAGCGACATCGGCACGGCATCCTGCAGCTGGGTCCTGCCGACTTTCACGACGTCGTGGAAAGCCGCGGCGCGTTCATCGAAAGCGCTTTGAAGTGCCCACAACTCTGCTTGCAATGGTGCAATCTGCGAGAGGATCGCTAGCCGAATGGCCGTCGGATAGACATCATTCGTTGATTGCGAGAGATTGACGTGGTCGTTGGGATGAAGATGCCCATACTGGCCCGGGCTGAATCCCAATCGGAGCAAGCCAAGGTTGGCGATCACTTCGTTCGCATTCATGTTGGTCGATGTCCCGGCGCCGCCCTGGATCACGTCGACGACGAAATGCTGGTGGTGAAGCCCGTTTCGCAGCTCCGTGCAGACATCGACGATCACTTGCGCCAGGGCGGGATCGAGCACGCCAAGCTCGGCATTGGCCTGGGCCGCGGCCATTTTGACGGTCGCGAGCGCGTTGATGAGCTCGGGGAAATGCGCGATCGAGACTCCGGTCACGCTGAAGTTCTGCATGGCGCGCGCCGTATGCACGCCATAAAGCGCGTCGGCCGGAAGTTGCAGGGAGCCAATCGAATCCTGCTCGGTCCGCATGGTCTCGCTCATGGCATTTCTCCGGAGTTCAATTTGCAACGCAGGCAATGGACCATGCCGCGATGGTGAGAAAGTGTATTCTGCGGCCGCACTGCTTCGCCATATATGAAGTTGTGGTGAACCACCGCGCCGGTCGTCTCCGTATCCATCTGCTTCACCGTCCGCTCACGACGCCAATGCGCCGCTGGCTTGGGCTTCTGGCACGGTTTCCTTCGCGCCGTGCCGGGCGGCAAACACGAGGTAGACCGCGGGCAGGATCAGCAACGTGAACAGCGTGCCGATCGCCATTCCGCTCACCAGCATGATGCCGATACTGTTGCGTGCTTCCGCGCCGGCCCCGGTCACGAAGACGAGCGGCAAGTGGCCAAACACGGTCGCGGCCGTCGTCATCAGCACCGGCCGCAGGCGCAACATGCAGGCTTCACGGATGGCGGCGATCTTGGTGGCCCCTGCGACCTGCAACTCATTGGCGAACGATACGATCAAGATGCCGTTCTTTGCGATCAGGCCGACGAGGGTGATGAGACCGATCTGGCTGTAGATATTGATGGTGGTGAAATCGAAGAATGTGAACACCAGGGCGGCGGAGAGCGCGAGCGGCACGGAGCCCAATAGCACGACGAGGGGATCGCGGAAGCTGCCGAACTGCGCCGTCAAAACCAGATAGATAAGCAGAATGGCGAAGCCGAGCGTGCCGGCAAGCGTTGTCCCCTCTTGCCGGATCTGGCGGGATTCTCCCGCATAATCGATCGTGTAGCCCGGCGGCAGGATCGAGCGGGCGGCCGCCTCCAGGGTCGCGAGCGCCTGCGCTTTTGTCACTGATGGATTGACGCCGCCGTAAACGCGGAAGCTGTCGCTCTGCTGGAAGCGGGCGAGCGTGCGCGGCGCGGTGAAGGTCTCAAGTGTCGCCAGCGACGAAATCGACGCCTGCCGGCCGTCGCGGGTTCTGATCTTGTAGTCGAGCAGGCTCGCCGCCTGGGCGCGGTCTTTGGCCTCGACCTGCGGGATGACCTTGTAGGCTCGTCCGTCCATCGTAAAGCGGTTGACGTAGTTGCCGCCAACGAGCACGCCGAGCTGGCGGCCGACATCTGCAAGGTCTAGCCCCATATCCGCCACGCGCTCGCGGTTCACGACGACACGAACCTGGGGCAGATCGATCTTGAGGTCGGTGTCCGCGAACATGAACTCGCCACTGCCGAACGCGGCCGCCACGATCTTCTGGGCGTATTCGGCCATCTGCTCTGGCGTGCCGGGGCCCTTCAATACGAGTTCGACGTCGAAGTTTCCGGCGCCCGGCAGCGCGGGGGGCAGCACAGGGAAGATCTGAAGTTCCTTGATCTGGGATACGCCGCCATAGACCTCGGGCAGGATCTCATGTGCGGAGCGCGTGCGGTCATGCCAGTTCTTGAACAGATAACCGCCAAACCCTGTCGACGGCGAGACGAGTTCGAACATCGCCTCGAATTCGGGAAGCGTCTTGCCAAGGTCCAGGATCTTGCCGGTGTGCGATGTCGTGTAGGCGAGGGACGCATCGGGCGCCGAATTGATGATGAGGAGGATGTAGCCTTCGTCCTCGACCGGCGCCAACTCCTTACCGGAGAACATATAGAGTGGGGCGGCCAACATGGAGACGAAGGCGCCAAACACCAAGACCGGCGTCCGGTACGTCAGGATGCCGTCGAGCATGCGGCCGTAGCCGGCGGCGAGCTTGTCGAGCGCATGGCCGATGAAGCGGGTGTAGAAGTTCTCCTTGCCGCCTTCGGGCGCGGTGTAGGCGCTCATGATTGGCGACAGGGTGACGGCGACGAACCCGGAGACGATGACCGCAACCGCGAGCGTGAAGGCGAACTCCTTGAACAGCACGCCCGTCAGTCCCGAAAGAAAGCCGATCGGGGCGTAAACCGTCGCCAGAGTGATCGTCATGGCGACGATTGGCGCAAACAGTTCGCGCGTGCTGACCAGTGCGGCCTCGATCCGCCCCATGCCGTTGCGCATGTGCCGCGAGACGTTTTCGACAACGACGATGGCGTCGTCGACGACCAGGCCGACCGAAAGCACGATGGCGAGCAGCGTAAGAAGGTTGAGCGAGAAGCCCATGGCCATCATCGCCGCCATGGCGCCGATCAATGAGATCGGGATCGTTACCAGCGGCACCAGGGCGCTGCGCGGCGAGCCGAGGAACAGAAACACGATCAGGCCGACGATCGCCACGGTCTCGGCGAACGTCTTGGTGATCTCCTTCAGCGAGTTTTCCATGTAGACCGTGCCATCGTAGGCAAGCGCGATCTCCATGCCGGCGGGAAGGAGCGGGCGGATTTTCTCCAGTTCGGCGCGTAGCGCATAGGAGATTGCGATCTCGTTCGTGCCCGGAAGCGGCCACACGGATAGATAGACCGCGTCCTTGCCGTTGTGGCGGACGTTCGAAGTTTCTTCCTCGGCGCCAAGTTCGACACGTCCGATGTCTGAAATGCGGATGATGCGATCACCGGCTTCGCGCACGATCAGCTGCTCGAATTCCTCGACGCTGCGCAAATCGGTGTTGACCAGCAGATCGACCTGCACCTGATTGCTCTTGGTGCGCCCCACAGCCGCCAGGAAGTTGTTGCGGGCGAGAGCGGCCTGCACGTCGGCGCCGCTCAATCCGAATGCGGCAAGCCTTTCCGAATCGAGCCAGATGCGCATGGCTTGGGGGCGGGCGCCTTCCAGGCCAACGCGCTGCACGTTGGCAAGCGTGCTGAGACGCGGCTGCAGATTGCGCGAGAGGTAGTCGGTAAGTTCGGCCGGCGTCATGGCGCCGGATGTGACGCTGACGTAGAATGTGGCGTACGGGCGGTCGGCGCGCTGCACTTCGACAGCGGGAGATTCGACTTCGGCCGGCAACTCGCTGCGGATCTGGCTCAAGCGGTTGCCGACTTCGGCCAGCGCGATGGTGCTCGGGTGATTGAGTTTGAGCCGCACCGTGACCGTGCTCAAGCCCGGAACGCTGGAGGATTCGATGTAGTCCACGCCCGAGATCGACGAGACGGCGCGTTCGATCGGCGTCGTGACAAAGCCGCGAATGCCTTCGGCGGAGGCGCCGACATAAACCGTCGTGATGACGACAGATGAGCTTTCGATGCGCGGGTATTGCTGAATGGGAAGTTGCGTCGCCGCGCGCAGGCCGATGAGCACCAGCGCCAGATTGAGCACGATGGCAATGACGGGGCGGCGGACGAAGATCTCCAGGGCGCGCATGCTGAGACCTGCTCTTCCTCAGTTGGCGCCGGCTGCGGCCGGCGCACCGCTCTGCACCAGGAGCCCGTCGCGCAGCTTGAACGATCCCTCGGTGGCCACGAGTTCTCCGGCCGCCAGTCCCTTTTCGATGACGATGTCGTCGTCCTGCACAGGCCCTGTTTCGACCGGCCGCTGGCGTGCCCGCTGCTTGCCCTGCTCATCGACGATCACGAATACGAACTGACCATCCGGCGCACGGCGCAGTGCCGTGAGCGGTACGACAATTGTGTCCCGCGGCTTCGACGTCTGCACGACGACATCGAGAAACGTGCCGGGGCGGAGGATCGAGCCTAGCCCTGAGGCTACGGCCCGGAAGCGAACGGCGCGGTCCGATCCGTCGATGCTGTCGTCCTCGGCGACGATTTTGGCGGAGGCTCCTGCTTGCGCCAACGCGGCCCCTGACAGGGAGATGACCGTGCCCTTGTGCACCATGGCGGCATAATCCTGCGGCAGAGAGAAGTCGACGTAGACGTCGTCATCAACGCCCTGCAATCTCACGATCAGGGTGCCCGCCTCCAGGAACGCGCCGGGTTGCAGGTTGGTGATGCCGACGCGGCCCTTGAAGGGCGAGGTGATGGTCTTTTTGTCGATGACGGCCTGCAGGCCCTGGGAGCGTGCGCGCGCACTCTCGTAGTCGGCGCGGGCCTTGTCGGTTTCCTGCGCGGAAAACGCGGCACTGTTTTTGAGCCCCTCCCGCCGCTCGAGATTTTGCTTGGCGAGCTTGGCGTCGGCTTCCGCTGCTGCGAGCGATGCACGCTCCTGGCGCACGTCCAGTTGAACCAGAAGCTGCCCCTTTTCCACGGTGGCCCCGGAGCTGAAGCCAAGCTCGGAAATACTCCCCGCCAGTTCGTTGCGAACCTCCAGATTCCGCATCGCGGTCACGGTGCCGATGGCACGTGTCGAGGAGGCCCACTCAGCCTTGCGGGCCGTGGTGGTGGCAATCGATTCCATGGGTTCAGGCTGGGCCTTGGAGGCGATGGCGGCGGCCTCGAACGTCCCCAGCTTGTATTGGACGAGACCGAAGCTGATACCCGCCATCACAAGGATAACGAAAAGCCAGGCCACGATGGTCTTGAGCATTGGTACTCCGGCGGTGACGTCGCGGGCTAGGATCAGACTTATCAAGACCCTGTCAAGACCGGCGGGCCTCATCGATGTCGTCGAAGCGTGAAATTGCAGAGCCACGACGATGCTCGTCCGTGTCTTGTCAGGTGCGGGCCGTTGGCGCTTCCCCAAACTCACGTATGCGGCGGCGATGACGAGCGACGATGGTTTGGGGCTACGACCACAGCGCGCGTCCGCTCTCGCGTGGATTTTGGAGCAACAGACAACGCATGAGGGCGAAGTTGATCCTGCGGTCGACGGACGCCTGTACGACGACCATATTGCAGAACTGGTGGTAGTGCTAGAAAGCTGTCAACGCCGCCCGGGTGTGTCGTGTAGAAAAAAGTATTGTCCACCACCAGGGTCGGAAGGCCGCGGGCGGCGCGTGATATTGGACAGCTGAGTGATGTGCGGCGGACGCAGTCTACTTTGACATTCAGCGTGCCCCTATCGGCATCAGCGTGATGCTCTGTCGGTCAGCTGCACCGTGAAGTCGCATTTGCAGTACAGACGGAAAATGTGGTGATGAAGGGTCGGCCGGGTCAAGTGGCGGCTGGCACCAATCTCAATTTCGCAACCTCTCATGACGGTATCGGCGCATCGGACTTCAGTGCCGTTTCCGGTCAGCTCTGGCTGAACCTGCCGCTCAACTGATTCATCCAAAGGGGCACGCCGCGGCGCCAGCCGCGCCCCCCGGCGGCCGGGAACTTTTCCCAAAGACTGCAAGAGAAGTTGAACCGGCGTGCTGGGCGGCGGCCCTCGCTTTTGCCGCAGCCTTATGCAAACGTGCGGCCCGAAATGGCGCGACGCCGCATCGAAAGGAAGACGTTCATGACCTCTGTTTCACGCATTCTTGCTGCCGTGGCGGCAACCGTTGCCGTCAGCATGGGGGCGCATGCGGCAAGCCTCGCCGTCGGCAAGAAAGTCGAGATCAACGTCGATGCCACGAAGATGAACGAGGAGCGCGATGCGCTGTGGAAGCGCTTCGGCGGCTGGTGCAGCATCAAGGAGTGGCATCCGGCCATCACCAACTGCGAGGAAAGCAAGGAGGGCGACACCGAATTCCGCACGTTGACCTTGAAGGACGGCGGCACGATCAAAGAGAAGCTCCTGGAGCGCAAGGACAACATCTACCGTTACGAGATCATCGAGAGCCCGCTGCCGGTGAAGAACTATCAGGCGCAATTCACGCTGACGCCGGATGACGACGACGAGGACGAGATCAACTTTGCCTGGTCGGCTGTGTTCGATGCCGAAGGCAAGCCGGACAAGGAAGCCCGCGATGTGATCGACGGCATTTTCAAGGCCGGGCTCGACAACATCAAGGAACAGGTGAAGGCGGGCGCAGCGAAGTGATCTGCACGTGGTTCCGTCAGGTCAATTGAGGGCGCGCTCGCCTGTATGGCTGAGCGCGCCAAAGCTTTTTCCGGGACGCTAGACGGCGCGCAGGTAGAAGTCGAAGTCCAACGGTTGCGGCTCGGCGAAGAAGCGGTCGGCCTCGGTCTCCTTGATGGTGGCGAAGATGTCGACGAAGCGTTCGCCGAAATAGTCCTTCATGAATGCCGACTCGCGGAACGTCTCCAAGGCCGCGAACCAATTGGTCGGCATGGGATCGCTCTTCTGCTCGTAGCCGTTGCCTACGACCGGTGGGCCGGGATCGACCTTGTTCTTGACGCCATGATGCACGCCGGCGAGCACCGCGGCGAGCGCCAGATAGCAGTTAGCGTCCGCGCCTGATGCGCGATGCTCGACATGGCAGGAAGCGCCCTTGCCGGCCGGAATGCGCAAGCTCACCGTGCGATTGTTGACGGCCCAGTTGGGCGCAATCGGAGCGTAGCTCGATTTGCGGAAGCGGCGATAGGAGTTGGCGTTGGGCGCGAAAATCGCCATGCCGTCGGCCATCGTCTTCTTCATGCCGCCAATGGCGTGGCGCAGCGGCACGTTATTGACCGGATCGTCGGAAGCAAACACGTTGTTGCCCGCTTCGTCGGCAAGGCTCACATGCAGGTGCATGCCGCAGCCGGTCCAGTTCGAATAGGGTTTGGCCATGAAGCTGGCGATCAGTCCATGCTTGGCGGCAATCGCCTTGACGAGCCGCTTGAACTGAAAACCTTCATCGCACGCCTGCAGCGCATCGGTGCGATACTTGAGGCCGATTTCCATCTGCCCCGGCGAATATTCCGACAGCGCGGCTTCGAGCGGCAGCCCCTGCTTCTCGGCGGCGGCGTAGAGATCCTGGAAGAACGGCGCGAAATCGTCGAGGTCCTGCAGGTCGTAGCCGCCGTAATGGCGCTGCGGCATCGGCACGGTGAGGCCGGTCGGGGGCTTGGGCTTGCCGGCGAGCGCACTGTCGCGGTCGAGCAGATAGAATTCGAGTTCGACGGCGGCGACGGGTTTGAGCTTCAGTTCAGCAAAGCGGGCGACGACGCGGGCCAGAGCGTTGCGCGGATCGGTGATGCAGCCCTCGCCGTCGAGCTCATGGAAGGCACCCAGATATTGCGCGGCCGGTTCGCTCCCCCACGGGATGCGCTTCAACGTGCCGGGCACGGGCCAGACGACGCGGTCGGCGTCACCGGTATCGAAGATCATGCCGGTCTCTTCGACGTCGCGGCCGGTGATGTCCATCGACATGGCCGAGCAGGCCATGAAGCGGCCGTTCTTGAAGGCCGGGAGCAGTTCGGCGCGCGTCAGCAGCTTGCCGCGCTGGACGCCGCACAAATCGGTGTTGATCAGCGTGACGTGCGTGACGTCCGGATTGGCGGCCAGGAACGTCTCGGCCTCCTTGACGAGCGTGGCCTTGTCGGGCGGGGCGATCATGATCGGTCCTTGGGGTGGAGTTGGAAAAAGCTATGAATTGGCCTGGCGCAGCGCCGCGTGGCCCGAGAGCTCGGCCATGCCGCTATCCAGAACATCGAGCAATTGGGAGATGTCCTCTTCCTTGGTCTCGGGGCAGACGAGCATCATGTTGTGGAACGGCGTGATGACGACGCCGCGGTTGAGACAGTAGAGGTGCAGCGCATGCTCTATATCGCTGTGGGCGAACAGTTTTGCTTCCGACCCGTTCTTCGGCCGCTTTTCCGAGTTCACGATCTCGGCGCGAAGGCCGACGCGGACCACGTGCCACGGCAGATGGTGATGGCGGATCAGCTCGGCGATCCCGCCTTCGAGCGCGGCGGCGAGCGGCAGGGCCTTGTGATAGACTTCATAGGTCAGCACATTTTCGAGTACGGCGCGCATGCAGGCCAATTGCAGCGCGTTGCCCGACAGCGTGGTGCCGATGCCGCTGTATCCCGGCTCGCGCTTGGCGAGATACTCCTGAAGCCTGGCGTTGACGTCCGCCGTCCATCCGTAGATCGCGGCCGGGACACCGCCGGAAATCGGTTTGCCGAGGACGAAGAAATCAGGTTCCAGGCTGTGCGTGCCTGTATATCCGCCGGGGCCTGAGCTGATCGTGTGGGTTTCATCGATGCATAGCAGCGTGCCGTACCTTCGCGTCAGGCGCCGCAGTTCGTCGTGATAGCCGGGCTCTGGCAGAACCATGCCGCAGTTGGTCATGACCGGTTCGGCGAGGACGAGGGCGATGTCGCCGCCCTTCAACGCCTGCTCAAGCGCGCCGACGTCGTTGAATTCGATGACATGCGTCGCCTCCGTCACATCGCGCACTTCGCCGACGAGGCCGGGGCGATTTTGCACCTTGCCGTTTTCGATCGAGACGAAGGTGTCGTCGACGGCGCCGTGATAGCAGCCGTTGAAGACGAGCAGCTTCTTGCGCCCCGTCACCGCGCGCGCCCAGCGGATGACCGAGCGGTTGGCGTCCGACGCGGTTGCTGTCACCTGCCAGTAGGGCAGGCCGAAGCGCTGGGCGAGCAGGCGGCCGACAACGGCGGTATCGGGTCCAGGCAACATCACCGTCAATCCGCGCTCAGCCTGGGTGTGCATGGCCGCGCGCACGGCAGGCGGCGAGTGGCCGAACATCGCGCCCGTGTCGCCCAGACAGAAATCGACGTAGCGGTTGTCGTCGGCGTCCTTCAAGATCACGCCGCGCGCTTCAGCGATGGTCAGCGGATAGGGCGTGCCCCAATCGACCATCCAGTGCATCGGCACGCCGCGCAGCCAATGCTCCTTCATCTCCGCTGCGAGCGTCTTTGAGCGCGGAGTGCGCTGCGCATACAGCGCGCGCTCGTCATCGAGCATCTTCAAGACGCGAGCGGCGGGAACGGCGGTGAGGGGCTGAGACATGGGGGAACCTTGCCGTATCGGGTTGTTGTTGATCGTGTCACGGCGTCGCCTCTCAAGTAGCGAGCCGCCAATGAGACGGTCAACCCCCGAGGGACGCCCGGGGGACGCCAATGGGACGCGAATGCGGCGCAGCATGTGCCAAAAGAGCGCTACAACTTCACCACGACGGAGCGGGCGGCGGTCTCGTCTTCGAGCCCGTCGATCGAGAAGTCCTTGGCGTAGCCGGAAGGCTTGAACCAGCCGCGAGGCATCCCGTTCGAGAAGCTGAAATGGGCGCCGATCCAGGTGCAGCCGTAACGCCTCAGGGCGGCGGCCAGCATGGCCGTGCCGGCATCTTGGGGCACATCGGCGTCGTATAGCCTCTGCCCGTGTGAACCGATCCCGGGCGGCGTCCGTTGAACCATCATCGGCAGGGCGAATGACAGGAGGCGGGCGTTGACCCGCGATCGGCCAAAATCATGTCGTTTGGCGGTTCTCGCTGTGGCGGCCGCCGCCTTGTGCGGCGCCGGCGTGGCGGGCGCTGCCGATTTGACCGCGCGCGACGTCACCGAAGCCTTCTTCAAAGCCCGCAGCGGGGCCGCGCCCGATCTCTCGGGCAAGGATCTGAGCTTCCTCGATCTCTCAGGCATAGATTTCAAAGGCGCCTCGCTCAACCGCGCCAATCTGTTCGGCGCCGACCTTGCCCGGGCGAACCTCAAGGACTCGAACCTCAAGGGCGTGACGCTCGACCGCGCCAACGTGGTGCAGACCGACTTTTCCGGCGCCAATCTCGAAGGCGCCACCATGTTGAGGCCGGCGATCAACATCGCGTTCGACCGCAACCGGCTGGACGCGCCCAAATTTGCTGGCGCCAACCTGCGCGGCGTGCGCATGACGGTGATGATGGATGGCGCCGATTTCCGCGGCGCCGATTTGTCGGATGCCAAGCTCGGGCCGCACGAACCGCGCGCCGACATTTCCAGCATGCCGTCATCATGGTTGAGGGGGAGCGACTTTTCCGGCGCCGTTCTTGTCCGCGCCGATCTGATGTGGGCGAAGCTTGCGTTCTCGCGCTTTGTCGGCGCAGACCTGCGCGACGCCAATCTCGCCGGCACCGATCTGTCGATGTGCGATTTCTCCGGCGCCGACCTGAGCGGGGCTGACCTCTCCAGAGCCGATGTCGACGGCGCCAACCTGTCGGGCGTGCGCGGGCTCGAAGCGGTTCGCGGCCTCGACTCGGTGAGGAACCTGGGCCGCACCGTGCGCTAATAGCCACAAATCGGAAGGCCGGCCACGTGGTGCGGCGCGGCCACCCCGGCCCGCTCACAAAAATCTTATCCCCGCACTTGCGCAATGGCTTAGGGTGCCGAACTTGTAGGCACGGGCGGCTTCGGCAACAATGCCGGGGCTTGCCCATTAACCACTGTTGAGCAGGATGCGCGGCGTGACGGCGAAGACGATCATTGAAGGGGCAGGCACAGTGGCAGGTGCTGTGCTGGTACTCAGCGTGGGGTGCGTTTGGGCTCAAGCGGCCGATCTGTCGGCGCGCGACATTGCCACCAAGCTTCACAAGGCCGAGGCCGGCACTCCGATCGACCTCACCGCGCACGATCTGAGCAACCTCGATCTTGCCGGTCTCGACTTCAAGGCGGCGAACCTGACCAAGGCCAACCTGTACGGGGTTGATTTGTCAGCCGCCAAACTTATCGGCGCAAACCTCGCGGGCGCCAAGCTCGACCGGGCCATCGTTGCCCGCGCCGACTTTTCGAACGCCAATCTCGAAGGCGCCTCCGTTCTGAGGCCGAGCGTCTACAATTCGCTCGAGTTCTCTCCGGCCGAAACGCCGAAGTTCGCGGGCGCTAACCTCAAGGGTGTCACGCTGATCGCCCGGCTCGACGGGGCCGACTTCAGCGGCGCCGATCTGAGCGGGGCGACAGTCGGGCCGGTCAACGAGGCTGACGATACGCTGGTCACCCGCTCCTCGCGCATGATCGCGCCGAACTTCACCGGCGCCAATCTGTCAGGCGCCGTCCTGCGTCACGTCGATTTCTCATACGGGCGGTTTTCCGGCGCCAATCTCTCAGGCGCATCGTTGAAAAATGCCAACCTTGCCAATGCCGATCTCTCCGGCGCCGATCTGACCGGGGCCGATGTGAGCGAAACCAACTTCGAGGGTGCCAATCTCACCGGCGCCAAGGGGCTCGATACGTTGAAGGGCTTGTCCACGGCCCGCAACTTCGACAGGGCGCTGCGATAGGGAATTGGCAGACGTGAAACCCGGACTTGGAATTATGGCCGCCATCGCCGCGGTGCTCGCCGCGGGTGTGGCCGTCACGGCCCCGCGCACGCCAACGGCAGCGCAGGATATGCAGGCTGCCGATGTCGATACGGCGCTGATCGTGTCGGTCGACGTGTCGAACTCGGTCGACGAGAACCGCTACCGGCTGCAAATGGAAGGCATCGCCAAGGCGCTGGAGGACGAAAGCGTCGTCAATGCCATCGCCGGCGGCGCGGCCGGCGGCATCCTGTTTTCGATGGTGACATGGGCCGACCGCCCGGCGGTCGCCGTGCCGTGGACGCGGATCACCGACAAGGCGAGCGCGGCGGAGCTTGCCGCCAAGATCCGCAAGCTGCCGCAGCAGGGCGGGGAGTTCACCTGCATGACCAAGATGCTGCGTTCGGTGAACGACAAGATCGTACCGCAGATTCCGGGCAAGCCGGGCCGGATCGTTGTCGATGTTTCGGGCGATGGACCTGACAACTGCAACGCCGATGAACCGATCGACAAGGTCCGTGACGAGCTTGTCGCCAGCGGCGTCACGGTCAACGGCTTGCCGATCCTGGTCGAGCCGGAACCCGGCAAAGAGCAGATGCCGCTGCCGGGCGCAGGCGGTCTCTCTGTCGAGGAGTGGTACCGGGCGCACGTCATGGCGGGACCTGGCGCGTTCGTCCTGCCGGCTCAGGGCTATAGTGATTTCGGCCGCGCCATCCGGCAGAAGTTTATCGTCGAGATTTCGGGCATCACGCCTGCGCAACGCTACAGCGAGCGATCCCTAGTGGGCACCGAAGGCCTCGAATGAAGACGCAATCCACGTGGGCAACGCTGCACCGCCGGCTTCGTCGTCAATTGTCCGGCCTCCAACACGCCATGACCGCGCGAGACACGGTCATCCAACGCGTCGAACCAAGACCCTTGCGTGCGTTCCTGGATGGGCGGGTCTAGGCTTGGCCATGACCTGGGAAGGGATGTACTGCGCCCTAGTCCCTATAGGCCTTGTCGAGATTGACGGCGGCGTCGAGACCCTTCGCCGTGCCTTTGAGGCCGATCAGCTTTGCCGAATTGACATCGGCCCTGGTGAAGTTGGTGCCGGCCACGTTGGCGCCTGTGAGGTCAGCCCCGGACATCTCGCTGCCCTCAAGATCGGCACCCTCCAGATCGACGCCGCGCATGGACGCGAACTCAAAGGCTGAGCGCTTCATGTTGGCGGCCTTGAAGGTCGCGCCATCGAGCTTTGCCGATTTCAAGACGCCGCGCATCAGGCCCATCGACTGGTTGGTGAGATCGGGTGCGAGCATCGCATGGTCGAAGCGCGCGCCGGTAAGGCTGGCGCGGGACATGTCGGCACCGACCATGGCATGCGAAAAGTCGGCGCCGTCGATCGCCGCATCCATCATCTGGGTTTGGAACAGGCTCGCCCCGATGAAGCTTGCGCCCGTGAAGTCGGACTTCAACGCCCAGGCGGCATCGAGCACGACGCCGTCGAGCTTGGCGTTTTTCAGGTTCGCCTTGTTGATCCGCGCGGCCTGCAATCGTGTGCGGGTGAGGTCGAGGCCGGAGAGGTCGAGACCGTTGAGCCGCTTGCCGGACAGATCGAGCGTTTCACCAGGCTTCAATTTGGCGAGACCCGCTTCGATATCGGCGCGGGTCATGTCGGCCTCGGTGAAGTCGTCGGAGGTGAGGTCGAGCGCGTTGACCATGTCCTGGGCGCGGGCCGGTACGGCCGCCACAACCACCGGCGCCGCAGGCAGCAGCGCCAGGAGGCCGAGAAGCACGGCATGCCGCCGGTGCGTCCTGCGTTGATGCATCCCGGCAATCATTCGAGTGCAATCGGGGCGTGAGGATTTAGGGGTCACACGCGGGGCTCGCTCATATCTTAGCCGACATGCACGATACGCCGCAAAATGGCCCGGCGTTACCGGGCCTGTGACAATTGCGATGGCGGAGAAGCCGATCAGATCTTCTCTTCCGAGCCCGCCGTGCAGCGCCAGCGCTTGATCTGCCAGCCCGGATGTTCCTCGATCCACTGGGCGAAGTGTGGCGGCGCGTCGATGGCGCAGCGGCTGAGCTCGACATCCGGCGAAAGCGGAATTTTATAATCTTTGCAGACGTTTGGATCGTTCGCCATGCAGGCCGAAAGGATGATTGCGAGCATCTGGGAGTCCTTGTCCCTGGCTGGGGCCCCGCCGGTCGCATCCCGCACCAGCCAAAGGCCTATACCCCTAGTACGCAGGAGGGGCGCGGTGCGTTTCACACCGCATCCAAGCCTACGTCAGTCCAGCATTACGGGGATAAGTGGGAACTGGATTTTTGGGGCGGGACGGTTCTCCGCGCCCGTCAGCCCGGCAGCAGGATTTCGCCGCGGCCGATGGTGGCGAGGTCGCCGCCGATCTTCTGAACCATATTTGGCATCGGCTTGGGCGCCAGATCGCCAAGCGTCTGCTTCAGGTACCGGTTGAGGATGCGGATGATGAGCAGATCGTGCTTGCCGCAATCGGCGAACGTCGGCAGCAGCCGCTCGACCTTCGATCCGATGAGCGTGCCGCGCCGCATCATGAGGCCGGGATCGGCGCCAAAGCCGCCTTCGGCCCAGATGGTGCCGCCGATCATGCGTGAGCCGGCGCCGGGACCGGTCTTGCCCTTCACGATGATGGTGCCGCGGCGCATCTTGTCGCCCGCGCGCGCGCCGATATCGCCGCCAACGACGATGATGCCGCCGGTCATGCCGAAGCGATCGCCCGACAGCATGCCGCCGATGTTGTCGCCCGCGTTGCCGGTGACGTGGATGAAGCCGCCCGACATGCCCGAACCCAGCGAGTTTCCGGCGTTGCCGCGGACTTCGAGCCGTCCGCCCGTCATCTTGCGGCCAGCCTGCGAGCCAGCGTCGCCGATGATCCGCAGCGTGCCGCTCTCCATGGCGGCGCCGGCGAAATCGAGCGCGGCGCCGTTCCCCTCGATGGTGATGGTGTCGCCATTCGATCCCGAAATGTCGAAAGCGTCGCCAAGAGCCAACGGGAACTTGCCCATGCCCACCTTGATGTTGGCGATCTGGTGGCTCGACAAGGTTGAGAGCGATGCCGGGTTGATGCAGGTGAGATTGATGCGCTCGCCTGCGGGTGCCTTCAATCGAAGGGTCAGACCGTTTCCTTGGCCGCTCATCAGATCAGATCCTTCAGATGGTAGTGATGCTGGCCGAGCTTACCGCCATAGTTGCCGGCGGTGATCCGCGTCACGCCCTTCTTGGCGCCGACGTCGAGCACGGCTTTCAGGCCAACGCGCATGGCGTCGGCAACCTTTTGCGAGGTTAACCCGTCGATGACGATTTCCAGCACGGCGAGCGTGCCGGGCGTCAGCTCGCTCTTGGTCACCCCGCGCAGCGTCGGGCAGAAGGCGTCGTTGGTCGACGCGAACATGCCTTTGTACTTGGTGCCGACCTTGGAGCCGGACCGGACGATGCCGCCGGGGAAGGGCGTGATGACGTCATCGATCTTGGCGATGGCATCGACCGCGGCTTCGGTCGCCTCCAGCAGCCCGGCACGGTCGGTGCCGACGATCAACATGTTGCCGCCGCCGACCGCTTCGGTGGTGACGGCGGTATTTTCTTCGATGACGAACTCGCCGTCCATCACCGGTACGCGCCAGTAGCGGCTGTCGCCCAGCTTTTTCGCGGTCTGGAAGCCGTCGCCGAAAAAGCGCGGCGCCTTGCCCAGTCCGATCTTGGTGGGGCCTTCGAGCCCGGCGAAGCAGGCCGAGCCCGGGCTTGTCAGCACGCACTGGCCGATGCGGTTCTTGACCTGCGGCACGAGGGCGTCGGGCGAGAAGCCGAACATCAGGATGCGCACGCCGGGGCGGCCGTCGGGCGTCTCGTCCGGCGAGAGTTCGCGGTCGATGCCGCATTCCGCGCCGCAGCCGATGACGGAGGTGCCGAAACCCGTCGCCGTGACGGCGGCAATCTTCGCCCACTTCATGGTGTCGGCGGTGATGATGATGCCGGTGCCCGACATGCCGAAGGCTTCGGCGAACGTGTCGTCGACGAAGATGCCGTTGATGGTCTTGCCTGGAATGGTCTGGCTTGAAGAATTCTGGCTCATGCCGTCCGCGCCCCCGTCGGCTGCACGATGATCGAACCCGCGCCGTGGTCGATGATCTCGTCATCGGAGAGGCGGAAGTTTTCCATGCGCACGGTGTGATAGTCGTCGAAGTAGGATTTGAGCGCCTTCTCGATGCTCTTGTCGTAGGACGGCCGCGCCACGTGCGTCGCGCCGTTGACGACCTTGACGATGCGGCCGTTGCGGACGATCAGCTCGCCGTTCTTGAATACGAGTTCGGGCTTTTCAAACATGGCTTCGCGGTTGGGGTTGTCCTCGTAGACGGTGATGTCTGCGCACGCGCCGGTGCCGAGGTGGCCGCGGTCCTTGAGGCCGAGGCTCTTGGCAGGCCCCGCGCGCGTCATGATGGCGATCTCGTAGAGCGAGTATTCGCGATCGAGCGTGCCGAGCGAGGAATATTTCAGCGCATCCTGATTGACGGTCTGCATCACGTCCTTGCGGAACTGCTTGTCCATGAGGAGACGGATCAGGTGCGGATAACAGGTGAACGGACCGCCGTTGGGGTGGTCGGTCGTCAGGAAGATGCGCCAGGGATCGTTGACGAGCAGGAACAGCTCAAGGCCGATGGCCCACTGCAGCGCGTTGACGAACGACTTGTCGCGATACTTGAAGGGCACGACACCGCAACCGGCATCGCACTCGATGTCCATCACCACCCACTTCTTGGGATCGGCCGAGCGGGTGTTGACGAACTGGCGCATCGAGTCGCCCGAGGCCGTACACGTCTGGCCGAACATCACCTGACCGATGTCGATCGACACGTTCTTGTGAGAATTGATCGCCTCGGCGATGCGCGCGGCACCGGAGGAAAACTTCATGTCGCCTTCGGTGTCGTAGCTGTGGAACTGGATGTGGGTGAGGTGGATGGGCAGGCCGTTCGAGCCGTTGATGGTGTTGAGTGTGGTTTCCACGCCGCCGGGAACGCCGAGGTTGCAGCCGTGGATGTGCAGCGGGTGGACGACGCCCAGCTCTTTGAGGCCGCGCGCCAGCGTGTGGATGATGTCGCGGGGCGTGACGCCGTAATAGACGTGCTTTTCATCCAGGTCGAGCTTGCGCTGATTGAACTTGAAGGCCGAGATGCCGCCGGGATTGACGACCTTGACGGCAATCGCCTGGGCCGCGTGCATGGTCCAGGCGATGTAGTCCTTGATCGCCTCGATGTCCTGCTTGCCGGAGAGTTGGCGCAGGAAGAAATCGTCCGAGCCGAGCATGACAAAGGCGCCTTTGTCGATGATCGGAATGTCGTGCATTTCCATGTGCGCCTGACGCGCGTTGGCGGGCAGCATGGCGGGCTCGAAGGCGGCAGTATAGCCCATCTCGGCGTAGCGGTAGCCGCTGGTCTGGGTCGAGGGGACGGCATGGCCGCAGCCTGAGCGCGTCAGCTCGGTGCGCGCGACTTCCTGGCCGAGATGATCCTCCGGCATCAGCATCCGGCCGATGGTGACCTTGCCGCCGCCGATGTGCGAATGCGGGTCGATGCCGCCGGCCATGACCACGCGGCCGGCAAGCGAGAATTCCTGGTCGACCTTGGCGCCGGGTGCCGGCGTGACGATACGGCCGTTCTCGACATAGATGTCGCGAACGACGCCATCGACGCCGTTAGCCGGGTCGTAGATTTTGCCGCCGGTGAGTTTGATCAACATGGATTGGGGTCTCTGGACTTATGCGTTCAAAGGGCGGCTTCGATCTGGGCGAGAACGCCGGCGGCGCGCGGCAGGTTGGAGCGGCCTAGGTTCTTCAACGGCAGCGACACGACGTTGTCGCAGCGGACGATGAGGCCCGCGTGATCGGCACCGGGCGTGCCGACTGGGATGTAGACATCCGGCGTCTTCGCGAGCTTCAGGCCCGGCGTGCCGAGCACGATCATGGGCACATCGGTATCGGGTGGCGACAGGTCGGGCGTGTAGGACGCGAGCCAGACCAACAGATCGCTTTCTTTCGATGCCAAGAGCCGCGCCATCGAATAGCGTTCGACATCATATTCCGGCTTGCCGGAGGCGAACGAGACGCGCAGCGGAAAGCCCGACTGCCAGGCGCACACGGCACCGGCCGAAACCGCACCTTCGTTGCCGCCGAGTGAAAGCCCGGCGAAGCGCGAGTGCGCATTGATGTCTTTGACAAACTCGGAAACCGCCTGGACGGTCAGGTCGGCGTTGGCGAAGGCGAGGCTCGGCGGCGCCCAGACCATGACGCCATACGCCGCTTTCTTGCAGCGCTCGAGCAGGTCGTCGATAGCCGCCCTCGGCAGGCCGCCGATGGTGTCGCCGGCAACCGTCACGCCTTTGGCCATGGCCCGCATGGCGACCAGGATCTCGGCAATTCGGTCGCCTTTGACCGGCAGCGAGACCACTTCGCCGATGCGGCTGCCGGTGGCGGCCGATTGATCGAGGCCTTCACCGAGGAAGATGACGGTGCGCTTTGCCGGTGCGTCCGAGAACATCGATTTTTCGTTGCAGACGATGCGCTCGAAAAAGCGCGGATGCAGCGCGTTGAGGTCGCTGCCGACGACGACGAATAGATCGGCGCGGTTGCGCGCTTCGGTGAGCGTGGTCATCACCCAGCCGGTCGATTGCAGGACGCGGAAGTTGCGGTACTGCCCCTCCGACAGCGCGTGATCGACGACGCCGCCGGAGCGGTCGGCCAGCGCCATCACCTGTCGCATGCCTTCGACGTCGGTACCGAGGCCGCCGAAAATCGGCAGGCGGGAGGCTTTGATGCGGGCGGCCGCCGCGGCGATGGCCTCCGCGAGGCTCGCCGGTTTGCCGCCGATCTGCGGTCCGGCATTGGCGACCGCGCGCTCGAATCCGGCAATCGCCTTGGCACAGCCGTTCTTGTTAACTTTGAGGCCTGTGGCGGTGCGGCTTACTTGAAGATCGTCACACAGGATGCCGCAAAAAGGGCACGCGACATTGTCATATTGGCCGGAAGCTGGTGCTTCCGTTCCGGTACCCGCCATCGTTCCACCCTTGCCGGCTTGTTTTTTGCTCGTGGCCTTAGGATTCGACCAAAGCACTACTCACGCTGTAAAACAACTCTGGCGTCGCGGGTCAAGCGACCCGCGTTGTCGCGGCGCGCCTGAGCTGGAGCGCGGCGTTGCCGATGGGAAGGTGCGCCGCTATGGTTCGGCCCCGGAGGACCGGCCGCGCGCTCGTGCTCGCGGCCTCAAAGACCAGCACTTGCGGGGAACTGCCCTCACAAAAATTTCCTCACACGAAAGAAAAGCGGAGAAGATACATGCTGAAACGATTGGCGCTCGCCGTCGCGCTGTTGGGCCTTGCGCCTGCAATGGCCGTGGCCCACGGGCCGTCGCGCCAGAAGGTGACGGAAACCATCGAGATCAACGCGCCTGCCGACAAAGTCTGGGCAGTGGTCGGCAACTTCCAGGACATGGGCTGGCATCCCGCCTTTACCAAGACGGAAGGAACCGGCGGCAACGATCCGGCCAGCGCCACGCGCAAGCTGACGCTGGGTTCCGGCGCGACGATCGATGAGAAACTCATCAAGTACAACGCCGAGGGCAAGACACTCTCATACGAAATCACCAACGTCGACGTGAAGGTCGTTCCGGTGTCGAACTATTCCTCGACGATCACGGTGACGGGCGACGCGTCCAAGTCGACCGTCGAGTGGAAAGGCGCGTTTTATCGCGGTTATGTTAACAACGATCCGCCGCCGGAGCTTTCCGACGAAGCGGCCGTCAAGGCGGTGACCGGCGTCTACAAGGACGGCCTTGCGGCGTTGAAGAAGAAAATTGAAGGCGGCGGCTGAGTGCTGAACTTTCGCATCCTTCTGCTGACACTCGTGTGGCTCGCGCTCATCGAAGCGCGGGCCATTTGTTTTGCCGGCGAGGCGCTCGTCACCAATCAGCCCGGCGACAGCCTGACCATCGTCGACACCGCGACAATGGCCGCGCAGAGCGAGGTGAAGCTCTCCGGCAAGCCGGCCGGCATCGCGCTTTCGCCGGACAAGGCCTTTGCCTATGTGACGGCGCCCGACGGACAGGAAATTTTCGAGATCGATGCCGCAAAGCGCGCCGTGTCGCGGCGGCTGAAACTGGGCGGCGGGCCGCTCGGCATTGCCGCGCATCCGGTGAAGGCTGAAATTTATGTCGCTGACTGGTATGCCCACAAAGTCATCATCGTCGATACCAGGGACATGAAGGTTGCGGGTGAGATTGCCGTCGGGCAGTCGCCATCCGGGCTCGCCGTCACGCCGGACGGCGCGCTGCTGCTGTCCGCCGACCGCGACAGCAATCAGGTGTCGATCATTGATCTCAAGACGCGCAACGTCGCGGCCGTCGTGCCTGCCGGCGAGCGGCCGTTCGGCATCACCATCGATGCCACGGGCGCACGCGCCTATACCGCCAACGTCGGCAGCGATGACGTAACGGTGATCGATATAGCGGCTCGCAAGGCGGCCGGCCGGGTGGCCGTGGGGCGGCGTCCATACGCCATAGCGCTCGCCAAGGGCAAAGCGTTCGTCACCGATCAATATGCCGGTACGATCACGGTGTTCGATGCCTCGTCGCTACAACCCTTGAGCGTCATCGAGGCCTGCGATCATCCCGAAGGGATCGAGGCGACGGCAACAGAGGAGCAGGTTTTCGCCGCCTGCTGGGGCGACAACCTGCTGATCTCCATCGACACGGCCGCGCTCAAGATCACCGCCAAGGCCAAGGTCGGCGATGGTCCACGGGCCTTTGGACGGTTTCTGCGATAGCACCGGGGCTGGATTTCTGCGCCGCTTTTGGCGCCGAGCCGCCGGATTACCGGGTTTTAAGTACTCCAAGGTGGCGGTTTCGGCCAAAATCAGACGATCGACTGAGCCGCCGCCGCCCTGTTACCACGCCAAAGGATGGCTCTTTCCAATGCCGAGGGCGGCCGCTAGAAAGCCGCCCAAAAGCAAAAACACCCGATCTGGAGGATCGCCCCTTATGTTTAAGTCTCTCGTTTTGTCCGCGACCGGCACCGGTCTGATGCTCGCCATGGTGCTCACCGTCTCCGCCGCCGCCGCGGATGTGCCCAAGGCCGTCGATCTGCTGTTCGAAGGCAAGCATATTGCCCAGACGCCGGTTGGCACCGAACTCAACTACACGTTCGAGCGCAAGCCTTCGGACGAAAAGATGCTAGGCCCCGGCTACAAGGACTCGATCAAGCTGAAGATCGACGGTGAAAGCGCCGAGGGCAAAAAGAATATCCTGATAGAAATGTTCACTGGCGACAGGGCACGCGATCCATTCCGCAGCACCGATCATGACGGCAATCCGATGCTGATCGTCTATCTCGACACGGCGCTGGGGCACTTCCGCCAGCTCGCCGGCGGTGATCACTCCTATCTGAAGCACAAGTTCTCGACGAGCTTCGAGAAGGGCGCCACCGTCTCTCCGGTCAAGATCAGTTACAAAGGTGCCGACGTCGCCGGCTATCGTGTGACCGTGACGCCTTATGCCAACGATCCGGCCCGTTCAAAAATGAAAGGCTGGGAAGCGGCCGAGTTTTCTATCGTGATCTCGGACAACATCCCCGGCAAGTTCGCTCAGATGATTTCGAACTTCAAGAACGCCGACAAGCTGGCGCCGTCGCTGGAAGAGCGCACGACGCTCGATGGCGTGGGCGAGGTGAAGTGATGAGCCGGAAAGCGATTTTTGGCCTGTTTGCGGCGGTTTTCGCGTTTGAGGCGCCGGCCGCGATCGCGATCGAACTGCCGGCCAACGATTATCCGACGATCGCGCGCGCCGACTATGTGTTCGCCTGCATGCAGGTCAACGGCCAGACGCGGGAGTCGCTTGAGAAGTGCTCCTGCTCGATCGACCAGATCGCGGCCGTGATGAGCTATGAGAAGTATGAAGAAGCCGAGACCATCAAGTCGCTGCAGCTTCGTGGCGGCGAGAGCGTGACGGCCATGAGCTACCCGGCCATGCAGCACAAGATCGATGATCTGAAACGCGCGCAGGTCGAAGCGGAGTTGCGCTGCTTCTGAAACGCCTCCGCGGTGACGCCAATGGAAACGGAGTGCTGAGCGGCACTCCGTTTTTTTGTCCGGTCACTCCCATTCGAGTTCGGCGAACGCGGCCGTGGCGTTGCGCACGTGGTCCTCGCTGAAGAGCGCCCACTTGTCCTTCTCCGATTGTCCGGCGCTCTTGGTTGCGTCCTCGATGGTTTTGCCAGCCTTGATCAGCGCACGCACGTCGTCGGCAAGCGTCGAGAGATAGTGCTGCATGGGATCGAGCGCGCCGGGCCAGGGGAGCGACACGGGACCGTGGCCGGGGACGGCGCGCTGTGCGCTCTCGCCCTTCATCGTCTCGATGAGCTTCAGCCAGCCGGTCAGCGACCCATCGATGGTCGGGATGCGCTCGGCGAAGAGAAGGTCGCCGAGGACCAGCGTACCGGTTGCCTGGTCGAGAACGGTCAGATCGTTGTCGGTATGCGCCGTGGGCCTGGCTTTCAATTCGAGGACGCGGCCGCCGAGGTCGAGCGTGCCCGTCTCTTGCACCGGTTTCGTCGGCATCACGATTTCAGTTCCGGCGAAGCCTTCCGCGCCTAAGGCTTCGGCATTGGCGCGCAGATAGTTCTGCGCTCGTGCCGACAGCCCACGGGCCATTTTATGGTGCGCCACGATCTCGGCGCCCTCCTTCGAAAAGGCTGCATTTCCAAACACATGATCGGGATGCATGTGGGTATTGATGACATATCGGATGGGTTTGGAACTGATCGCCCGCGCGGCCTCCAAGAGGCCACTGCCGATGCGGGCGCTGCCGCCAGTATCGATCACCGCCAGAGCGTCAGCGCCGGCAATGATGGTCGCGTTGGCAATATCTCCAACGTTTTCAGCGTTCGAGTGCGCATACTGGCCCTTGTGAACGAAAATGCCCGGGGCGATCTCGGTCACGCCGATCGCGGCCGCCATCGCTGGAGACACCTTGGGAAGCGTTGCTGCCAGCGCCGCGAGGGCCGCCGATTTTAGAAAATCTTTCCGGGTGAGATTAGGGTGCGGCATTGCGGCTTCAACCTTCGATCGAGATGCGCGTTTGGCGGTTTCTACTTTTGACCTATGCGGAAGGTCGCAGGCAAGTCATCACGAAAATGAGAGCGGCGCGTGATCTTAGCCCCTCAAATGCGTCAGGCCGCCGCAACTTATCTCGCACTGCACCAATTTCGACGCAGCGCAAAATCTCTCGCATTTACGGGCACTAATTGGGTCAATGCGCTTGTCCTATTTTGCTGGATTAGAATGCGTGCCGCCGTTCGTGTTGCGGGCGGGAAAAAAAAGTGCCTACATGCCGCCCGATCACGATGCTTACCCGGCCGTTACACGAACACGTGAACGGCCTAGCCGAGCCGGGCGGGACAGAAGGGAAATAATTCCCACAATCCCGAATTCGAAGGCACGGCACTGGTGGTTCTTCGGGGTCACTTGCAAGCGTGGCAAGATTTTCAAAATGGAGGAAGCGCGATGCGCAAAAGTGCAATCGCTGTGGGCCTGCTGGCTTCGGCCGCTTTCTATTCGCCCTCGATGGCGAACGAAAGCGTTCTGAAGTGCCAGGCGGACCCGAACAACTGGTGCGTTCAGTCCGGTAACTACGCCGGCACCCGTTACTCGGAACTCGACCAAATCAACACGTCGAACGTCGGCAGCATGAAGGTTGCTTGGACGTTCTCGACGGGTGTTCTGCGCGGTCACGAAGGCGGCCCGCTGGTTATTGGCGATACCATGTATCTCCACTCGGCGTTCCCCAACATCGTGTTCGCTCTGAACCTCGCCGATGAGAACAAGATCATCTGGAAGTACGAGCCGAAGCAGGATCCGTCGGTCATCCCCGTCATGTGCTGCGACACGGTCAACCGTGGCGTGCAGTATGCCGATGGGAAGATCTTCCTCCACCAGGCCGACACGTCGCTCGTCGCGCTCGACGCGAAGACCGGCAAGGAGCTGTGGAAGGTCGTCAACGCCGACCCGAAGAGGGGTGAAACCGGCACGCAAGCTCCGATCGTCGTCAAGGACAAGGTTATCGTCGGTGTTTCGGGTGCTGAATTTGGCGTTCGTTGCTTCCTGACGGCTTACGACATCAACTCGGGCAAGAAAGTCTGGCGCGCCTACTCGATGGGTCCGGACTCCGACATCCTCGTCGATCCCGAAAAGACCATGTCGCTTGGCAAGCCTGTCGGCAAGGACTCGTCCTTGAAGACCTGGAACGGCGACCAGTGGAAGATCGGTGGCGGTTCAATCTGGGGCTATATGTCCTTCGATCCAGAACTCAACCTTGTCTATTACGGCACGGGTAACCCATCGACCTGGAACCCGGCTCAGCGCGCGGGACCGGACGGCAAGCAGATCGACCAGAAGTGGTCGATGACTCACTTCGCTCGTGACGTCGACACCGGCGTTGCCAAGTGGGCTTACCAGATGACCCCGTTCGATGAATGGGATTATGATGGTATCAACGAGCCGATCCTGGCTGATATCAAGGTTGGCGGCGCAGACCGTAAGGTTCGCGTGCACTTCGACCGTAACGGTTTTGCTTACACGCTTGACCGCGCCACGGGCGAACTTCTGGTCGCTGAAAAGTTTGACCCGAAGGTCAACTGGGCCACGCACGTCGTCATGGATCCGAAGGATCCGCTCTACGGGCGTCCGCAGGTCGTCGCCAAGTACTCGACGTTCCTCAACGGCCAGGACGTGAACTCGAAGGGCATCTGCCCTGCGGCTCTCGGATCCAAGGACCAGCAGCCGGCTTCGTTCTCGAAGCTGAACAACTTGTTCTATGTTCCGACGAACCACGTCTGCATGGACTACGAACCCTTCAAGGTTTCGTACACGGCTGGTCAGCCCTACGTCGGCGCCACGCTGTCCATGTTCCCGGCTCCGGACTCTCACGGCGGCATGGGCAACTTCATCGCTTGGGACGCTGCAGCGGGCAAGATCGTCTGGTCGAAGCCTGAGCAGTTCTCGGTCTGGTCGGGTGCTCTGACCACCAAGGGCGGCGTCGCCTTCTACGGTACGCTTGAAGGTTACTTCAAGGCTGTCGATCAGAAGGACGGCAAGGAGCTGTTCAAGTTCAAGACGCCTTCGGGCATCATCGGCAACGCTATGACTTACTCGCATGGCGGTAAGCAGTACGTTGGCGTGTTCTCGGGCGTCGGTGGCTGGGCTGGTATCGGTCTTGCTGCTGGTCTGACGAACCCGACCGATGGTCTGGGTGCAGTCGGTGGCTACGCTGGCCTCCGTCAGTACACCAACCTCGGTGGCTCGCTCACCGTGTTCTCGCTGCCCTAATCGGCTAGCGTAAGCACTACAGAGCCGGCGCGAGGAAACTCGCGCCGGCTTTTTTCTTGCTCGAATGCCGTCTGGGCATTGCGCACGCGTTCGTGCAGCGACAATGTGCACAGAACGTCAGAACCGTGTTCCGCTTGAAAACGTACCGTTGCAGCGGATACTTGTTGGCTTCACGAAACAAATGGGCCGTGATGGGTCGTTCCATCGAAAGAAGACCCGCGACTGGGATGAGAAAAAGAGGAAACGCGTGAAAAAAATCGGCATCGGATTGGCGGTCGCTGCACTTGGCGCCGCATTGGGCGTAGGCGTCGCAACGGCTGGCGGCATGTCCGGCATGGGCGGCATGGATGGCATGTCGGGTATGGGCGGCATGGGCGGCATGTCCGGCATGGGCGGCATGGGCGGCATGGGCGGCATGTCCGGCATGGGCGGCATGTCTGGCATGGGCGGCATGTCTGGCATGGGCGGCATGTCTGGCATGGGCGGCATGTCTGGCATGGGCGGCATGTCTGGCATGGGCGGTATGTCCGGCATGGGCGGTATGTCCGGCATGGGTGGAATGGGTGGCATGGCCGGAATGGCCGGTATGTCCGGCATGGCCTCGGACACAGCGCCAAACCCGGTCAATAAAGAAGCCTTGAGCAATCCCGACATCGAATGGAAGGATGGCCGCTATCGCCTGAAGGCGACCGGCACGCCGGTCCCTGTCGTGACCAAGGACTATCAGGTCGACTGGGCGACGTGGCAGGGCTTCCGCCGCTATCACGACGCGTGCCACGTCTGCCACGGTCCCAATGCCCTGGGTTCGACGTTTGCGCCGTCGCTCGGCGACTCCTTGAAGACGATGGACTATGAGACGTTCTTCGGCATCGTCGTCGGCGGCCGAACCTCGGATCGCGGCGGCACCAAGTATGTGATGCCCGCCTTCGGCGAGGACAAGAACATCATGTGCTACCTCGACGACATCTACACCTACATCAAGGCGCGCTCGCTCAATATGGAGGGCAAGGGCGGCATGCCGGCCGGCCGGCCGAATGGCCGCGAGGACATCTCGCCGGAAGCGCGCATGGCGGGCGCGGAATGCTTCGGCGAAGACCAGACCGGCGGCGGCAAGAAGTAAGCCCCGTCTGATCGGCACTTTGGAAACGGCTCCGGAAACGGGGCCGTTTTGCTTTGCCGTGTCTGGACGCCGTGTCTGGAACGCGGCTTCTGCGCCATCGGCGCGGCGGCAAGGCGCCGCCCATTAGCCAACCAGCAAGGCAAATATGATCTTTGCTGCGAAAGGCCCTAGCTCTCTGCCGGCGCTCGCCTTACATCATCACCTCGGGGCTGGGCGCATTCATTTGATCGTGAGGATTCCCCGTGCATCGTATTCGCCCCCATCCCACTCTGCCAACATTGATCGTCCTGAGCCTCGGACTGAGCCTCGGACTGGGCCTCGCGGCCTGCAATGAAGATAAAGCCGCGCCGGCATCGCAAGCGGCGGCTGAGACCAAGGCTGGCGCGCCAGCTGCGGCAACGCTTGCCACAGCACCGGCGGCGACGCCCGCCGGGGACGCGAAGCCGGCCGCAGCAGCCGCTGAATCAAAGCCGGCGGCGGACGCCCAGCCCGCAGCCCCGGCAACAACGGCCGAGACCAAGGTGCCCGCTGCCGCAACCCCGCCCGCGGTGGCTCCGGCCGCTCAAGCGGCAGCGAACGATGACAACGCAGCCGTTCAGGCGGCAGCCAAGGCGGAGGGTGCGGAGTTCAAAGACGGCCGCTATCGCGATAAGGATGGCCGGCCGATGCCCGTCGTCACCAAGGACTACAAGGTCGATTGGGCGACGTGGCAGGGCTTCCGCCGCTATCACGACGCGTGCCACGTGTGCCATGGCCCCAATGCGCTGGGCTCGACGTTTGCACCCTCGCTCGGCGATTCCTTGAAGACGATGGACTACGAGACGTTCTTCGGCATCGTCGTCGGCGGCCGCGTGTCCGATCGCGGCGGCACCAAGTACGTGATGCCCGCCTTCGGCGAGGACAAGAACGTCATGTGCTACCTCGACGACATCTACACCTACATCAAGGCGCGATCGATCAACATGGAAGGCAAGGGCGGCATGCCGGCCGGCCGGCCCAATGGCCGCGAGGACATTTCTCCGGAAGCCCGCGCGAAGGGCGCGGAATGCTTCGGTGAAGATCAGACCGGCGGCGGCAAGCCATAACCGCCCGTCAGGGCATCGCGGCGGAACGCGACAAGGACGCCGGTGAACCGGCGTCCTTTCGAAAATGTAATGAAACAGGGCGAAAGCCGCCGTTTGACGGCGCCAAGGCGGCGGCCCGGCTCCACTCACGAAAAGTTTCCCTCGTGTTCGGGAAAAACTGGTCGAATGAGCGTGTTGTCCGTAGTAGTTGCCAAGTCCCGTGCACCGCAGACTCCGGCGGCGCGCGTTGACGATAATGACATTCAAGAAGGCGCAGAAACGCGATGAGAAAAACGCTCGCACTGGCAATGATCGTTTGGGTCGCGGCGATGCCAGCCGCCTATGCCGCGGATGCGCCAAAGGCCGACCTCGTCAATCGCAAGCAGCTGCGCGTGTGCGCCGATCCTGCCGACCTGCCGTTCTCCAACGACAAGCGCGAAGGCTTCGAAAACAAGATTGCCGACATCATCGCCGACGAATTGAAGCTGCCCGTCGCCTATACGTGGTTTCCCAAGGCAACCGGTTTCATCCGCATGACCCTGTTCGCCAAGAAGTGCGATCTCGTCATCGGCTGGGGGCAGGGCGACGACATGGTGCTCAACACCAACGCGTTCTACCGCTCGGTGTCGGCACTTATCTACAAGCCGGGCACCGGTCTCGATGGCGTTGAAACGCTCGCCGACCCCAAACTGCAGGGCAAGAAGATCGGCATCGTGCAGAACGATCCGGGCGGCACGCTCGCAGCAAAGTATGGCCTGCTGCAGAACATGAAGGGCTACCGGCAGATGGTCGACCGCCGCTTCGACAATCCGGCCCAGGACATGATGAAGGATATCCGCTCGGGCGAGATCGATGCCGGGATTCATTGGGGGCCGATTGCCGCCTATTGGGCGACGCGTGATGGCGACAAGCTGACCGTCGTGCCGCTGCGCAAGGAAACCGGCAGCTACAAAATCGCCTATCGCATCACCATGGGCGTGCGCAACGGCGACGACGCCTGGAAGCGTCAGTTGAACGAGATCATCGCCAAGCGGCGCACCGATATCGACAAGGTGCTGCTCGACTACGGAATCCCGCTGTTGGTCGATGACGACACGTCGATGGACCTCGTCACCGAGCCGCGCCCCAATGAGACGATAAAGGCCTCGTCGGGGAACGCCGCACCGGGCACCGGAGTAGCCCCCGCGCCCGCAACACCCGCACCTGCCGCACCGGCACCGCAAGCGCCGGCCGCACAGGCGCCCGCGGCGGCGGCGCCTGCACCTGCAACGCCGTGATGCGCGTGGGTCCCGCATGATGACCGCCGTTGCAGCGATCCTCAGGGCGGGGCTTGCGAGCCTCGCCCTTGCATTCGCGGGCGCTCTTGCCCTTGCCGAAGAGTCTTACGATCCTTCCAAGCCTGCGGCGCCTGTGGCGGAGCCATCCGACTACCGGATGGATGAATTCCGCAAGCCTGTCCCGGCAACGCTGAAGGGCGCGAAGGTGTTGTCGAGCGATGAAGCCAGTGCGTTGTGGGCGACGAACTCGGCCGTGTTCATCGACGTTTATCCGCACGCGCCCAAGCCAGACAATCTGCCCGCAACGACACTGTGGCGCGAGCCGACCCACTATACGATCGAGAATTCGGTCTGGCTCGCCAACATCGGTTACGGCGTGCTGTCGGCGGCAACCGAGGACTATTTCAAGACCCACCTCGATAAGCTGTCGGGCGGGTCAAAGGACAAACCGCTCGTCTTCTTCTGCGTGCGCAATTGCTGGATGAGCTGGAACGCCGCCAAACGGGCGCTAACTTACGGATATTCCAACATCTACTGGTACCCGGACGGGACCGACGGCTGGCAGGAAATCGGTCAGCTGGTCGTCGAAGCAAAACCGGCGCCTTGAGGCGCCGGATCGCAGCTTGAAGCAAGCACCCGCTCAGATCTTCATTCAGCTCTTCATTTCGGCGCGGATGGCGCGGGCAAGCGCACCTGCGCGCTCATCCATGAGCTGAGGGATTTCGCAGGCGATCGGGATGTTCTGCTGACGCTCCTGGAAGACGCGCACTTCCCATCTGTATTTCTCTTCTTCTTCGGGAATCTTGTCGATTTCGGTGGCCGACGTCTGTTCGGTCGGCAGCGACTGGCCCTGGTTCGGCAAAGCGATGCCGGCCGCCTCGATCTCCTTGGCGCGCGCCAGCTGACGCTTGTGAAAACGCTCGATGCCGGAAATGACGAGCTTGCGCTCGGCATTGGTGCGCGACAGCACGGCGGCGAACAGGTTGGTCAGTGAGGCATCGCGCGTGTCGGCCGGCAATTCGGAAGCGAATTTCTTGATCGCACCTTCAGCCTCTTCGAGGGGAATGCGTCGCGAGATCAGATACTGCGAGAGTTTGCGGATCTTGTCGTCATTGTTCCAGGCCGTATTTCCTTCAATCGAAGGCCCGTCCCAAATCGTGCCGGCATCGAGTTCGACCACCTTGCGCCAAATGCACGGCCAATCGGGCGTCGCAGGGTCGGCGGCGCGGGCGGCACCGATGACCGGCAAACCGGCGAGGAGGAAAGCGCAGACGGTTGAAAAGCGCACAACGTTTGACGTGAACGGCATCGTGATTGACCTCAAGTAGAACCACCAGGGCCGCCGCGGCGGGCGATGAGGCCCTTGGACGGATTATAGGCGAAGATCGCCGCTGCCAGGAATACGGCGGTGCAGGCGAGAACGATCAGAAGGGAAATGGTATCGATCTGACCGTAGAGCGCAAAGCGGATCAGCTCCACAGCGTAACTGAACGGGTTGAGGCGGCAGACCTCGTAAAGCAGGGGGCTCGCCTCACGGATGCGCCACAGCGGATAGAGCGCGGACGAGGCAAAGAACATCGGAAAGATCACGAAGTTCATGACGCCGGCGAAGTTCTCGAGCTGCTTGATGACCGACGACATGAAGAGGGCGAGCGAGCCCAGCATCAGCCCGGCGATGATGAGAGCCGGAATGACCGTCAGATAGCCGGCAAACGGCTGCAGGAAGCCCGGGATCGAGAACAGCGGCGTGACGATGGGATCCGTGATGCCGCCCATGTTCTCAAACCAGGCCGGAGGCACGTACATGGTAAACGCCTTGACTTCGGTGATCGCCGGCGGGCTGATCTCCCAGAAGTAAGCGACGAGCAGGAATGCAAACACCTGGATCAGCGCCACCGACACGCCGCCCAGCAACTTGGAGGACAGCAGGAACGAGCGCGGGAAGGGGCTGACCAGCAGCGTACGCATGGCGCCGGTCTCGCGGTCGTAGACCATCGATAGTGAGGACTGCATGGCGTTGAACAGCAGGATCATGCCGATGAGTCCCGGCGCGATGAACTCCTCGTAGAGCACGTAGGATTCGTAGGGCGGGATGATCGAGACGCCAAGCGTCTGGCGGAAGCCGGCGGCGAAAATGAACAGCCAGATCAACGGCCGGACGAGCGCGGAAAAGAACCGCTCGCGCTGATGCAGATAGCGCAGGATTTCGCGCCAGACGATGCCCTTGAAGCAGGCCCAGTAGCCCGAGAGGCCCATGCGGCGGGCCTGATCGGCCGCCAGGTCGCTGCCCGCCGCCGCGGCGATGCCGGTCGCGCTTTTCAAGACTTCGGCCGTCATTACGCGGCATCCTCCATGGCGGCTGCGGTGCCGGTGACGACGCGGAAAGCTTCACTGACAGTCGGCTTTGCCGTTTTTGCAAGCAGCTCCGGCACGCCGCCGTCGAACAGCACGCGGCCCTTGTGAAGCACCACCACCCTGTCGCCGGGTTTTACTTCGTCCATCAAGTGCGTTGCCCACAGCACGCCGAGGCCTTCGCTGGCAACGAGGGTGCGAACGATTTTGACGACGCTTTCGCGTGATCCCAGATCGAGGCCGACAGTTGCCTCATCGAGCAGCAACAAGCTCGGCTTGTGCATCATCGACCGGGCGATTTCCACCCGGCGCGCCTGTCCGCCCGAGAGCGAACGGATCTTCTCCTTGGCGCGGTCGGCGAGGCCCACGACGTCGAGAGCGCGCATGGCGCTCGTTTCCGCCTCGCGGCCGGAAAAACCGTGCAAGGCGGCGTGGTATTTGAGGTTCTGGATCAATGTCAGGTCGGCATCGAGCGTTCGGCTCTGGAACACGACGCCGAGCTTTTGCAGCGCCAGCGTCGGCTTGCGCCGGACGTCGTAGCCCAGGATGCGGATTTCACCCGAGACGTTGTCGTAGAGCCGGGTGATGAGCGAGAACAGCGTCGACTTGCCGGCGCCGTTCAAGCCGAGCAGCACGACGAAAGCGCCCGGCGCGACGCTGAGCGAGACGTTGTCCAGCACCTTCTTGTCACCGAAGCTGTGCGAGAGCTCCTTGACGACGAGGGCGGGAGTTGCGGTTGCCGTGCTCATGGGTGACCTCAACGAAACTCAGTCCTTGGAAATGACTATGCCCCAGGGGTAGCGGCCGGTCTTGATCGACTTGACGGCTTTCAGATTGGCCACGTCGATAACGGTCACGTCGTTTGACGCGCCGTTGGACGTATACAACTGCTTGTCGTCGGGCGTCAGGTAAAGCTGCCAGACGCGCTGGCCGACGAGAATGTATTTTTCGACCTTCAGCGTCGGCACGTCGATGACGGCGACGCGGTTTGCGGGACCCAGGGCGACAAAGGCCTTCTTGCCGTCCTTGGTGAGACGTACGCCGACCGGTTGGATCGCTTCCTTGGCGACGCCCTGAATCTCAAAGCCGATCTTGCCGATCACCTTGCGGTCTGCCGGATTGAGCACCGTGACCGTGCCGCCGATTTCGGAGGAAACCCACAGCTGCGTGCCGTCGTGATTGAAGATGGCGACGCGCGGCCGGCTGTCGACCAGCACGTTGTCGAAGGTCTTGTGGGTCGCCGTGTCGATGAAATGGGCCATGTTCGTCGTTTCCGACGTATTGACCAGCACCTTGCCGTCAGGGCTCATGCCCATGCCTTCGGGTTCGACGCCAACCGGAATGTCGGAGATGATCTTGCCGCTCTCGACATCGACGACAGTCACGAGGTTGTCGTCCTCATTGGCGACATAGAGCGTCTTGCCTTCCGGATGCAGGATCAGCAATTCAGGATCGGGACCGGACGGCAGCGTCTTCACGAACTCGAAGGTCTTGGCGTCGTAGACCTGAATGATGTTGTCGTCGCTGGTGCAGACGATGATGTGCTTGCCGTCCTTCGACAGGATGATGCCGCGCGGGCGCTGGCCGACCTTGAAGGTCTTCACCACTTCCAGCTTTTCGCTGTCGATGACGGTGATGGTGTTGTCTTTTTCGTTGGTGACATAGACGGTATAGGCGTGGGCGGACGGCGCTGCGAGGCCAAGAGCGGCAGCGGCGAAGGCTAAGGCAACGGTCGTCTTGGCGCGCAACATGAAGGTCTCCACGGTCAGGTCATTGCAAACGAGTGATCGCTCTCCGGAGCGGTTCACTTCGCATACGCTTTGCATTTGGTTTCGGGTTTATCGATGCCGAGCGTATCGAGCTCGGTGAACTGGTGCAGGAAGCCCGGCTGCGGCGAGACGCTGACCAGAAGTTTCGGCGTCGTCAGGATGATGGGCTGGCGCAGCTGGCCGTTCCAATCCCGGAACGTGGTCTTCACGCCCTTGAAGGCTGCGACTTCAAACTTGGGGCTGTGAATGTAGTCGGACAGAACTTTGTAGTCGCCGGAACTGGTCCTGGCCGCCGCTTCACCCACGACTCGCACGCCGATCCAGGCGTCATAGTCGAGAGGGCGCATGTTGCGGTTGTTCAAGCGCTTGAAGCGGTTCTGGAACTGGGTGCCGCCCCAAAGTTCGAGTGCCGGGTGCCAGCTCGTCGCCGACATGCCGGCCGATCCCGCGACGGGGCGCGGTATCCAGGTGCGATAGGGCACATAGTCAGCAAACAGCTGTCCTTCATCGGCGACCACGACGACGTCGTGATCCTTGGCTTTCTGCGTGAATTCGGAAATCTGCTGCTGGACCTGCTCGAAGCCGCCGTCGGCCCTGCGGCTGCCGCTTTCGTACTTGAACTCGCGTTCGTCGACGATCTTGCCGCCGAAGCGCTTGGCCGCGCGCCGGAAGGCTTCGGCGAGCGCCTTATCCTCGGGCGTGGGCCCGAACATCAAAAACCAGTTACGCCATTGCTTGAAGGCGAAGTATTGGCCCACAGCATCGGCCAGCATGGTCCGTGTCGGCGGCGTGTGCAGCAGGTTGGCCCGGCAATTCTCCTCGCGCAGCGTATCGTCGGGCGAGCCGACATTAATGATTACCGCCGGTTTGCCAGCGAGCGCATCGGAGAGTTTGAGGAGATCGGCAGGCGCCATATCGGCGAGGAAGAAGCCAGTGCCTGCGGAAATCGCGTCGTTGGCAGCCTTGATCAGATCGTCAACCGAGGCGCTTTCGAAAACGTCGAGCTTGAACGACTGATTGAGGAATTGGCCGGTGGTGTTGTTGTCGGCGATGGCAAGCTTGGCGCCGGCGACCCCGTCGTCAGCAGGCGCCAGATCGAGCAGCGACAGCGGCGGATTAATATCGCGTTGCTGCTTGAGATAGAGGATCGGAATGGTCAGCGTGGCGCCCTTGGCCGGCGCGGCAGCAGGGGCGGCCGGAGCCGTTGGTTCGGTGCCGGGGGCAGGTGCTGCGGCGGGTGCCGGCTCTTGGGCGAACACCGCTGCGCGATGCGAACTCGCGGCCAGAACGAGGGCAGTGACGGCTGTCGCGAAAAGGCTGAATTTCCGTTTCAAATCATGCACCTGATCGATATCGGCGGGGGTTCCGGAGAGCCGCTCTGAAGGCCGTCCGGAGCCGTTATGTTACTCTGTTGCAGTAAAAGGGGCCTCGACGTTCGGAAGTCAAGCAAGCCCGCCAGCGCCTCGCGCTTTTGTGACCGCGCGCGATCATGAAGAGGGGCCCGCGCCTCTTGCAATCGGGGCAGCCGATAGAGCACCTAACGCGTAAACATTGCTGCTCCGGTGACGGTGCGGCGGACAATGACATTAGGGATCGAAACCTCGGCATGGCTTTTCGACGTTTGCTGACTCTCGCTGCCGCCGTGACGGCCATGGGGCTGAGCCCCATCCATGCGACGGCTCTCCAGGCGGCACCCAAGGCCGCGATCTTCCCCTTCGACATTCGCGATGTGGAACAGGAAGGAGAGCTGATCCCGCAGCTCAAGGACGATGATCTAAGGCGTATGAAACTCGTCGCCGATGAACTCGCCAACCTCATGAAGAAAGAAAACACCTACGAGGTGGTCGATCTGACGCCGCTCGCCAAGGAGGTGGAAGCGGCCTCGCCATTTGCCAAATGCGACGGGTGCGAAGTCGAAATCGCCAAGAAGGCCGGCGCCGATCTCGCCGTCACAGGGTATGTCGACAAGCTTTCCGATGCGCTGATCAGCCTGCAGCTGTTCGCCCGCGAAACGCAGAGCGGCAAGCTCGTCAAAAGCATGTCGGCGGAAATTCGCGGCAACACCGATGAACTCTGGCTGCATGGCATCCGCTGGCTCTGGCGCAACCGTTTCAATGCGCCTCCGCCTGAGAAAAAGGCCGCGCCTTAGGAGGCGGACGAGGAATTCGGCACGTGCAAGGGAGGCGCGGTCCTGCTAGGCAGTGCGCGCCGCTAACGAGGTTACAAATGTTCGATAGACGTCAACTTCTTGCAACACTGTCGGCCGCTGCTCTGGCGCCACTCGTACCGCGCCGTGCCTTCGCCGCTACCCCTGTACGCCTTGCCACCGTCAGGTTCGGCTCGGTCAACTGGCTGGTCGAGACCATCAAGTCGGAAGGTTTGGACAAGAAGCATGGCATCGAGATCGTGCCTGTCGAGGTCGCGACCAATCAGGCCGGCCCCGTGGCGCTGTTGGCCGGAAACGCCGATGTCATCGTATCGGACTGGACCTGGGCTCTGAGACAACGCTCGAAGGGCGAAGACTTCAAGTTCTCGTCGTACTCATCGGCGCTCGGCGCCGTGATGGTGCCGAAGGACAGCCCCGTCCAGTCTATCGCCGACCTCAAAGGCAAGAAGATTGGCGTCGCCGGCACGGCAATCGACAAGAGTTGGATTTTGCTGCGGGCCTATACCCGCAAGACGCTGGGCAAGGACATCACCGAAATCGCCGAGCCGGTGTTCGGCGCGGCTCCGCTGATCACCGAAGAGTTCAAAGCAGGACGGCTCGATGCCTGCCTCAACTTCTGGACCTACGCGGCGCGCCTTGCCGGGGCCGGCGCGCGACAGTTGATCGGCATGGTCGATGTTCTGAAAGCGCTCGAGGTCTCGCCGGCACCGCCGCTCGTCGGCTTCATCTGGTCGGAAAAAGCGGCCAAAGACAAAGGCATTCCCGTCGATGCGCTGCTCGCCGCCGCGCATGATGCCAACGATGTGCTCGCCAAGTCCGAGCCCGCGTGGGAGCGATTGAAGCCGCTCGTCAAACCGGCATCGGATGAAGAGTTCGCCTCAATCAAGGCCTATTTCCGCTCCGGCATTACCTCGCCGTGGACCGCCGAGCAGACGGCGGCGGCCGAGAAACTCACCAAACTTCTGATTGAACTTGGAGATACGGAACTCGTCGGTGATGGCACCCGTTTCGACGCAAACCTCTTCCATACCGCGGCCGGCTAGCACGTTCGGGCGTGGCGCGACGGCGGAGCGGCTGGCGTGGACCATCGGCTCGCTGTTCGTCCTGCTCGTTGTCTGGCACATCGCGGCGCTGATTGCCGATAGCCGGTTCGTGCCGTCGCCGCTCGCGGTGTTCGACGCCGTCGGCCGGGAGGCGGCGAGCGGCGAGCTCTGGCGGCACCTGGTGGCGACGCTCGCGCGCGTTGCTGTCGCCTTCGTTGTCGCCATGGCGATCGGCAGTGCCATCGGCCTTGCGCTCGGCCGCTTCAAGACCGCCGACAAGTTTTTCGATGCCTGGCTGATCCTGTTTCTCAATCTGCCGGCACTGGTCACCATCACGCTGTGCTACATCTGGTTCCATCTGACCGAGACGGCGGCGATCATCGCCGTTGCGCTGAACAAGATTCCCAACGTTGCCGTCAACCTGCGCGAAGGCGCGCGCAGCCTGTCGCGCGATCTGGACGAGATGGCGCAGGTCTATAACTTCGGCCGCTGGAAGACGCTGCGTCACGTGACGATCCCGCAGTTGGCGCCGTTCTGGGCGGCGGCGGCGCGTGCCGGTCTTGCCCTGGTGTGGAAAATCGTGCTGGTCGTTGAAGCCTTCGGCCGGTCGAACGGCGTCGGTTATCGCCTCAACATCGCCTTCCAGGAATTCGACGTGACGACCATTCTCGCCTATGCGTTGGCGTTCATCGTCATCGTCCAGATCATCGAGTTCACGATCCTGCAGCCGTGGCAAGCCCGGGTGACCGCATGGAAGCGTTGAACGCCGCCGCAGCGCCGATCCGCGTCCGCGTCGACCGCAAGGAGTTTCCGCCAGTGGGGGATCGCGACCGGCAGGTCGTGCTGCGCGATGTCACCTTCGAGATTGAGCCCCGCTCGTTCGTGGTCATCACCGGCCCTTCGGGATGCGGCAAGTCGACCCTGCTCAACATCATCGCCGGGCTCGACAAGGACTATTCGGGCGCGATCGATCTCGGCCCCGGCAAGGACAGTCTGACCTACATCTTCCAGTCGCCACGGCTTCTGCCCTGGCGCACCGTTTACCAGAATATCGAGCTGGCGCTGCCGGAGGGCGACCCGCGCGTCGCCAAGATCCCCGCCATGCTGGCCCGCGTCGGCCTTGCCGAACATGCCAACGCCTATCCGGAGCGGCTCTCGCTTGGCATGCAGCGGCGCGCCGCATTGGCCCGCGGCTTCATCCTGGAGCCCTCGATCCTGCTCATGGACGAGCCGTTCGTGTCGCTCGACGACCCGACCGCCCAGAGCCTCAGGCTGCTGCTGATCGAGCTTTGGCGCAACCACCCGACCACCGTCATGTTCGTCACCCACGACCGGTCCGAGGCGGTGCAATTGGCCACCCGCATCTTGCGCTTGGCGCCGGGACAGGCGAGTGTCATCCAGGATGCGGCGGTGACGCTGTCAGACAGCGAGCGGCGCGACCGCGCGGCGGTGCTGTCCGAACAGAACCGCATATTCGGATCGACCTGACGGTCGCCGTGGTCAACCGGCGCGCCGCATGAAGCCATGACGGGACTTTCTTATGCTGCAACGGCTGACGCAATCGCCGCCGCTGTTTCTGGCGAGTGTGACGGGCGTTGAAGAAGCGCAGGCCGCGCTCGCGTCCGGGGCCGATATCATCGATTGCAAGGCGCCCGATCAAGGCGCACTCGGCGCGCTGCCGGTTGAAACCGTCCGCGCCATCGCCGCCCGGTTGCCTCCGGACACTTTGATCAGCGCGACCATTGGCGATCTGCCCGCGACGGCCGGAAGTCTAGTGCCGGCTGCGGAAGCCATGGCGGCGACGGGCGTGGGGATCGTCAAGGCCGGCTTTTTTGGCGGCGGCGATGCGGCTCAAGCGATCCGCGCGCTGGGCAGGTCCGATCTTGGCGGTGCCCGGCTCTATGCGGTGCTCATGGCCGACCGCGCACCGGACTTTTCACTCATCCCTGTGTGCGCCGATGCCGGCTTCCTCGGCGTGATGCTCGATACTGCGGGCAAAACCTCAGGAGCCTTGACGGATGTCATGGATCACAATCGGCTCAGCACGTTCGTTCAGCGGGCGAAAGCGGCGGGCCTCGTGACCGGACTCGCCGGATCGCTCAGCACTGAACACGTGGCGCAGCTTTGCGCACTGAAGCCCGACATTCTGGGCTTCCGGGGCGCACTGTGTGCTTCGGGCCGCACCAGCGCCCTGGACTCCAACAGAGTGCGGCAGGTGCGCGATGCACTCGACAGGGCCACAAGCGCTGTGACGGGAAGATCGGTGGCATGAGCGACAAGAGAAAAGACAGCGGCAAGAAGACCGCATTAGCCAAGGCCAAATCGGCGCTCGCGAAGAAGCGCGAGATCGGCGACACGATCTTCGTCAACGATTTCATCGTCGATTGCAACGTCGGCGTTTATGCCGAGGAGCAGGGCGTGACGCAGAAGGTGCGCTTCACCGTCGAAGCGCGCTTGGACAAGTCGATTTTCAGCGTCGATGACGAGATGGTCGAGGTGCCGTCCTACGCCGACATCATCGATGCCATCGTTGCACTCGCCCGCGGCGGGCATATCAATCTCGTCGAGACCTTTGCCGAGCGCATCGCAGCAGGCTGTCTTGCGGACAAGCGCATCACGGCCGTTCGGGTCAAGCTTGAAAAGCTCGAACGCGGGCCGCTGCGCGGCGTCGAGATCATCCGGCCAGCGACCAAGGCGGCCGCGCGCGAGTTTGGCCGTGGCTGAGCGTGCGCTTCCCCTGGTCGTCAAGGTGGGCGGAAGCTTGGCTGAGACCGGCCGCTTGAAGCTGGTGCTGCCGATCCTGGCGGCGTCCAAGCGGCCTCTCGTCATCGTGCCGGGAGGCGGCGCGTTCGCCAACAAGGTGCGCGATCTGCAGAACGCCATTCGCTTCGACGATGCCTCCGCCCATCGCCTCGCCATGCTCGGCATGCACCAGATGGCGGAAATCTATTTTACCATGCACGAGCGCTTCGCGCCGGCCGACAGTCTCGACGGCATCGCGCGGGTGACCGCCACGGGTCTCGTGCCGGTCTGGTTGCCGTTGCAGATGTGCCAGAACGACAAGGACATCCCGGCCGACTGGACGATCACGTCGGACGGCCTTGCCGCCCGGCTTGCCGAACGTCTGGGTGCTGCGCCGCTCGTTCTTCTCAAGTCCGTGCATGTGACGAGCGACGAGACGGCCGAAGAGTTGGCGCGCGAGGGCGTAATCGACGAGGCCTTCCCGGCCATCGCGGCCCGCGCCAGGCTCGATTGGCGCATTCTAGGACCGGCTGACGACAGCGTTCTGGAACGTCTCGTGACCGATCTAACCATGCCGCTCAAGGTTTCTTAACGGGTGCATCGGGAAGGCCGTCGACGCCGCCCCGGCCCCATGCTAAGCGCGCAAACATGGACTATGAAGCAGATCTGAAGGGCGTGGTGCGTCCGCGCTTCGGCTGGGCGCTGACGGGCTCGGGGCATTTCTTCAAGGAAAGCCTCGAAATCATGCGCACACTGCCGCATCTCGACGTGTTCGTCTCCAAGGCCGCGGCCGAAGTGATCCGCATGTACAAGCAGGAGCTGGAACTCGGTGAGGACGTGCGCATCTTCAAGGATACGACGGCGAGTGCCGCCCCCGTCGGCGCGTTCTACTACGGCGTCTATCACACTCTGATTCTGGCGCCGGCGACGTCGAATACGGTGGCCAAATGCGTGGCTGGCATATCCGACAACCTCGCCACCAACGTGTTCGCCCAGGCCGGCAAGTGCCGGGTGCCGTCGATCGTATTCGCCTGCGATACGGCGCCCGAGATGGATACCGAAGCTCCCAAGGGCATGGTCAAGGTCTATCCCCGCCGCATCGATCTTGAGAACACCGAAAAGCTCAAGACGTTCGACGATACGACCGTTGTCGAAACCGTTGCCGATCTGCAAACCGCCGTTGCCACAAGGCTTCAATGGCTGAAGACGAACAAGATAAGCTTCTCTTCCTGACCGGCCATCTGGCTGAAAATCGGTTGAAGAGCACCGTTGCCGGCGCGGGCCTTGCCGCGGGGTCTTGGCGCGTCGCCAATATCGGCATCAAGGTCGCCGCGCTGATGACGGAAAAGATCGTGCGCAACCGCTTGAAGGGACCGCTTCACGCTTCGCGCGTGATCGTGCCCGGCCGCTCGCGCATGGATCTGGAGAGCCTTGCCCAGCACTACGGCGTGCCGTTCGAACGGGGCCCGGATGAGATCGCCGATCTGCCGGCTTATCTTGGTCACGGCGGCAAGCCGCCTGATTTTTCCAAGCACGACTTGAAGATTTTTGCCGAGTCGGTCGATGCGACCGCGCTCAGTGTCGAAGGGATGATTGAACGCGCACGAGAGCAGACGTCCAAGGGCGCCGACGTCATCGATATCGGCTGCCAGCCGGAGACGCCCTTTCCACATCTGGAAGAGATGGTGAGGGCGCTCATCCGCGAGGGCTTCACCGTCAGCGTCGACAGCGGCAACGTTGAGGAACTGAAGCGCGGCGCCCGCTCCGGCGCGCACTATGTTTTGAGCCTCGATGAAACGACGCTCGATGCCGTCAAGGGCACGTCGTGCGTGCCCATTTTGGTGCCGAAGCCGCATGGCGATCTGAAGTCGCTCATGCGGGCCATTGACGCCGCCAAGACAAAGGGCATTGCCCACCTTGCCGATCCGATCCTCGATCCGGTGCATTTCGGGTTTACGCAATCGATCGAGCGCTACGCTGAACTGCGCCGCCAGCGGCCCGAAGTCGAAATCCTCATGGGCACCGGCAATCTTACCGAATTGACCGATGCCGACAGCCTTGGCGTGACGGCGTTGCTCGTCGCCATCTGCTCTGAACTGCGCATTCGCAACGCGCTGGTGGTGCAAGTGTCGCCGCACACGCGCCGCACGATCGAGGAGCACGATGCGGCCCGCCGGCTGATGTATCGGGCGCGCGAGGACGACAGCCTGCCCAAAGGCTATGGCGGCCTGATGCTGTCGCTGCACGATCTGATCCCTCATCCGCAAAGTGCAGCCGATGTTGCGTCCGCCGCCAAGGACATCAAGGACGACAATTTCCGCATCCAGGTGACGGAGGCGGGCGTGCACGTCTACAATCGCCACGGCCACCACGTCGCCCGCGATCCGTTCGAATTGTTCCCGAAACTTGGCGTCGAGGCGGATGGCGCGCACGCCTTTTATCTCGGCTACGAGTTGGCCAAGGCCGAGGCCGCCATGCAACTTGCCAAGCGCTATGTCCAGGATGTGCCGCTCGATTGGGGTGTTTCGGCGGACAAGAAGGGCGAGGATCTGATCCGCCATGCGCCCGAAGGCGCGACGCTCAAATCCAGGAAACGCGACACGAGTGAAGGAGACCTCTGATGCCGCGCATTGTCGAGACGATCATCACCACCATGTCGGCCAAGGGCGAAATGCATGTTGCTCCGCTCGGACTGATCGAGGAGGGCGATCACTGGATCATCGGCCCGTTCAAACCGTCTCGCACGCTCGACAACTTGAGGGCCAATCCGACGTTCACCGCGAGTCATACCGATGACGTCCGCGTCATCGCCGGGTGTGTCACCGGCCGCAAGGATTGGCCAGTTGCCGATGCGTCGAAAATCCTGGGTGGCCGGCTTGCCGACTGCGTTTCGCACTGGGAGCTGAAGATCGACAGGGTGATCGAGGAGGAGCTGAGACCGCGCTTCTTCGCCAAGATCGTGCATCAGGAAACGCACAAGGGTTGGCAGGGCTACAATCGCGCCCAGGCGGCGGTCATCGAACTTGCCGTGCTGACGACGCGGCTCAACATGCTGCCGACGGAAAAGATCGACAACGAATTGAAGTATCTCGAAATCGCCATCACCAAGACGGCGGGCGCGCGCGAACTGGAAGCCTGGGGTTGGCTCATGAACAAGATCAGCGTGTGGCGCGAGGCTGAATCGAAGGCGAACCCCGCCGGTCAGGATTGAGTGCGTGGCCAGCGACACCGAGGTATTTCTGACAGCGGTCGAAACCGCCATCGGGGCGGGGGCGTTCGTGCGTCTCACGCTCGGCAAATATCGCGGCAGCGGCGACGTCAGGAAAGTGGTCGTTTCCCTCGTTGCGCTCAAGGACGTTACGCGCTTGAGCTTTGTGACCAGCCTTTCCCGCAAGGACGTGACGGAGAACTTCAAGGTCAGTGAGGGGATGGCGCGTCTGCGGGCATTGCTCGGCAAGGACTTCTTGAGCGCGACGCTGTTTACCAGCAACAAGGACGTGACGCTGACCTTCAACAAGAAGGGCGAGGCGCACCTCACGGAAGCCAAGCCAACCATGGCGGCGAAAGCGCCTGGCGCTCACAATCGCGCCAAGCAGCATGCGGTGCCCTCCGGCAGACCGTACCTGAAGGCGCTGGGCGTGGCCCAGGCCGACGGCACGGTCAAGCCGTCGATGTATGCCAAGTATCGCCAGATCAGCCATTTCATCGATATCATCGACGATCTTATCCGCGCCTCGCCGCTTGCGGCGGCGGAAGCGGTTTCGGTGGTCGATATCGGCTCGGGCAAGGGCTATCTGACGATCGCGCTCTACGATTACTTGACGGCGCGGCTCGGCAAGCGGGCGAGCGTCACGGGCATCGAGATGCGGCCCGAGTTGGTGGCGCTGTGCGCGCAGATTGCCGCCGATTTGAAGATGACGGGATTGACCTTCACGGCCACCGAAGCGGCCAAGGCGCAAATTCCGCAAGCCGACATCACCATCGCGCTGCACGCCTGCGATACGGCGACCGACGATGCCATGGCCCAGGGGATCGCCGCGCGTTCCGCTCTGATCGTCTGCGCGCCATGCTGTCAGCATGAACTGGCACCGCAGATCAAGGGCGGCGAGGCCGGATTGGCGGGGCTTTTGCGATTTGGTCTCTTCAAGCAGCGGCAGGCCGATCTCATCACCGATGCGGCGCGCTGCCTGCTGCTGGAAGCGGCGGGTTACAAGGTCAAGGTCATCGAATTCGTATCGACCGAGCACACGGCGAAGAACATCATGATCGCCGCGATCCGCTCATCCACGGTCGATCGCGCCGCGGCGAAGAAGCAGTACGAACAGCTGAAACAGCTTTTCGGCTTTACGGCGCATCACCTGGAAGAGCGGTTGAAAGCCGCCTCTGACGTGCAGGCCCTATAGCCGCCTCACGCCTCGATGATGCTGCGGATCAGATCGGCGGTGCCTTGTAGAACCTTGGCGTTGCGGTCATAGCGCGTGTGGGCGGCAATGGCGTTGAAGGGCGAAAACAGCGGCGAGGATTTGAGCCAGCCCTCCGAGCAGACATGGATGTCCTGCAGCGCCGTCTCTTCGGCCTTCATATTGTAGAGAGGCCGCAAAGGGTAGGCGAGCAAGTCATTGCGGCTGAAGTAGTTGAGCCAGCGAGCCCGCGCTTTTTGCGCGTCGGTGAGGGCCGCACCGGGGAACGCGGCAGCCTTGCCTGGACGTGCTCGGGTGATGGGCGTCACGTCGTGGCGCTCGAAAGTAAACGTGAAAAGCGGCATGTTGCTGCCCATCGTGACAAAGCCCGCCAGCGTATCGAGGCGGCGGAACGGCGAGCCCGATCGCAGGACATCGTGAAATTTTTCAACCAGAGGGTCTTGCTGCTGGATGTCGCTGGCTGACAATTGCTTGATGTTGTTCACGTCCCAGATGAACGACGACAGGATATGGCAGCCGAGCGAGTGGCCGATGACGATCAGCGGCCGGTTAGGATCATCCTTCGCGTCCAGGCGATCGAGCGCCTCGCGCACGCGCTTTTGGATGAGGTAATAAGGCGCCTCGAACCGCCGCGGCGTTTTCTGATAGGCCGCCGCGTCACCGAGCCCCTCAAGCGCAAACCGCCGTGAGTTGTTGAGCCGGATGTCGCCGGCGTATTGGGCACGCTGCAGGAAGTTCTTTTGATGCGGGCGGACAATATTGGCCCAGAACGCGGCTTCACAGTGCGTGATGGCGGCGAGGTCGCGCGGCAGCCTGTCCTTGATCCTGCCAATCAAAGGATCAGCCCAGTCCTGCGACGATACGTTGATGCCGTGAACGAGCAGAACGGAAACCGGCCGTGCCATCATCTCCCCCGGAGCCCATGCTTATCCTGCCATGGTAGGCCCGGCCTATCGCTTGCGCTACGATCCATCAGCCACAGTCGCGGCGAGAATTCGTCGCGCCGAGGTGTGGGCAGATGTAAGTGACGACGGATGCGGACATGACAGACAGCACCCTTGATGGCGTCTTCGCGCGTCTTGCCCGCTCGCCCTTCCGTGCCCGGTTCAAACTGACGGGCCGCGACCGGAAATATCTGGAAGACAGAGGCCTTGAGGCGGTGCTGGGTCACGGGCAGGAGTTCATCGTCCAGAAGCTCGCGCCCGCGCATCCGGTGAACGACGGCAAGCAGACGCCGATGCGCGGGCATCCGGTCTTCGTCGCCCAGCATGCCACCGCCACCTGCTGCCGCGGATGCCTGGAAAAATGGCATGCCATTCCACGCGGCAAAGTATTGTCACAGGCCGAACGCCGCTATGTGCTGTCGGTCATCAACCGCTGGCTCGAGGCACAGTGTGTCAGCGGCACGCCGCGCCAGGGCCGGCTTTTCTAGGCCGAGAGCGTCTCGTCACGCCGCCTGTCCCTGCCTGATCGCCAGTCTCAACGGGTTGCGCTTCAAGATTGAATTTTCAGGAAATTATCCTTCACGAATTCGTGATGCATCCGTCGCCTGATTATAGGTGTTCAAGGAATGCGTCTCGCCCATTCTGGCGCGAGGACGCGATCACGCGTCTCAAGATAACGAGGGTTTATTGATGCTTCAGAGACTCCCCCTATTCGCGTCGGCGTTCGTGTCGGCTTGTGCGCTGGCCGCCGTTACCGCCGCGCCCGCGGCAGCGGCTCACAGACCGCATCATCATCACAAACATCACCATCACATGCACAAGCATCATGCCAAGCACTGCATGAAGCGTGTCGTGCACAAGCTGCACCACATGGGCTTCGTGTCGTGGGACGAAATCGAGTGGGATGATGGCTATTGGGAAGTTGACGATGCGCGCCGCGCCGACGGTTCGCAGTACGATCTGAAGCTGACCCGGCACGGGAAAGTCGTGCACAGCGAGAAAGAACGGTAAGGCTGAGCAACGCTAAATTTCGAGTTGGCGGCCGGTATGCGCCGGCCGCCTTTTTTTATGGCTCTTGTGACGCGAGCATCGCCACGGCGACCGCGGGGGCGTAACGGGTGGCATCGAGCCGAAGTGCGTCCGGCGCGCCGATGATAGCGCCGAAGTCAGCGCAATCGAGACCAAGCCTCAGGGCCACGTCGTGGGCCGTTTCAGCCCCGATCCCGGCCGCGACCACACCGCCCGACACGTCGAGGCCCGGCCGCGACAGCACCTGCAGCGCGCCGTCGACGATGCTTAGCACCTGTTCGTCGCGAATGTGGGCGGCGGCCACTCGCCATTCGCGCAAGCGGCGCATGTCGCCATCGCGGCCGAAGCCACGGGCGAGGCGGGTGAGGCTGTCCTCAACCGATTTGCCGCGTCCGTCGGCGGTCGCGTGCTGATCGATGCCGTCCGGCAATTCGCCCAGGACGCGGCGCACATCCGCCATGGTCGCGAACGGGTCGCGGGCGAGGCCTTGCCATTGTCCGGCAAGGACGCCGCGCGTCGTTACCGATGGCACGGGCGTGCGGGTGAGGCCGGTATAGACGAGTTCGCCGGTCTGCAGCCGTTCCGCGTCGGTCAAGCCCTGCGGCCGGTCGCAGGCGATGATGTCGGTCGTGGTCGAGCCCATGTCGATCAGCAGCGCATGCGGCTTGACGCGGGCGATCGTCTGGGCGGTCGCAAGAAAGTTCGCCGATCCAGCCGCATCGGGATCGGCAGCCGCCGCGTTGGCGTCGCCGAAGCCTTTCAAGCCGAGATAGACCCGCAGCGGAGCGCGCACATGCCCGGCCATGTGGCGGCTCAGCGCGCGCACGCCCTCCTGGCGCGATTGGAACAACTCACACAGTTCGCCGGTCATGGTGACGGCATGGACGTCGGCGTTTGCTGTGAGACCGGCGGCCTCAGTAAGGGCGATGCTGAGTTGATCGAGCCCTTGCCACAGCGGGCAGGCGATCTGGCGCACGCCGGCAAGCCGGCCGTTCTCGACCCGCGCCACCTTGAGGTGCGCTCCGCCTACATCATACCCGGCCACGATCGGCATCAGCGTTTCCTTGTTCTTACCGGCCCGTGATACACTCTCGACGCGAGGTGACAAGCAATGGACGTGATACCGGTTATCGACGTGTCCCGGGGGTTGGCGGTCCGCGCGGTCAAGGGCGATCGCGCCAACTATCAGCCGCTGACGTCGCCGCTCGCCCCGGAGTCTACTCCGGTTGCCGTCGCCAAGGGGCTCAAGGCGCTCCATCCCTTCAAGCGGATCTATGTGGCCGATCTCGACGGCATCGCCGGGCGTGGCAGAAACGTGCATCTGGTGCCGGCGATCAGCGCCGTGTTCTCCGGCGCCGAAATCTGGATCGATGCGGGCACGTCCTCACGCGGCGCAGCCCGCGCGGTGCTGGCTGCGCCGGTCGCAACATTGGTGGTAGGCTCCGAGGCGATCGAAGGGATTGCCGACTACAAGGAGATCATGTCGGAAGCGCCGCAGCGCGTGGTTTTGAGCCTCGATTTCCGGGGTGCCGAGTTCATGGGGCCGGACGCGCTGTTGCGCGATGTTTCTCTCTGGCCGGGGCGCGTCATCGTCATGACGCTGGCCCGTGTGGGCTCGGGCGAGGGGCCCGATCTCGCCCGCATCGGTGAGATTGCCGGTCGTGCCGAAGGGCGGAAGATCTATGCCGCGGGCGGTATTCGCAACACCGCCGATCTGGAGGCGGCCCGTCGGGCGGGCGCCGCCGGTGCGCTTGTGGCCAGCGCATTGCATGAGAAAAAAATTTCGGCCGGAGATCTCCAAGAGATCGCCGGCCGATAAAGTCTTACGGTGTTCCTCGCTATGTTCTGCACCAAGCTGGTGCCTCGCATCGCAAGGGATTAGCCGTTGTAGCGTCCTGAAAGCAGTCTTCCCAATCGCTGCAGCAGACCCACCTTCATCGGTGGGGCAGTGTTCTGTTTCTGGTTATCCTGCTGTGGACGGTGTCCGCTTCAAGACTTGGCAGCGAAGGGGTGAGCAACCGAGTTGCGCTGAGCGGTGGCTTCAGCAGCGGTCGGCTTGCCGGCGACGGCGCGGGCAAGAGCTTCCTTCGTGGCGCGGTAGTTGAAGTCCTGGATCTTGGCGTCGTCAGCCGCTTCCCAGTGGATGAACACGCCAACGCAGACATAGAGGTCATCGGCTTCGGCAGCCGGGATTACGCCTTCGGCAACCGAGTCCTGAATGGCCTTGGCGACGCCGTACTGGGCGGGTCCGAACATCTGGACAGCCTGGCGGGCGTCCTTGATGGTGACCTTGTTGTAGAGGATCGTGTTCGGCTTGCAGGCCAGGTTCGGAGCGATAACGGCGAGCAGCGACGTGAAGCCGTCCTTGTTGTTCGTCAGCGAGTTGCAGAATGCCGTCTCAGCAGCCGAACCGCGCGGTCCGACGATGAGGTCGATGTGAGCGACTTCGTTGCCGTCACCGACGAGCGACTCGCCGATCATGACTTTGTTGATCTTGGCCATTAGGGGGGTTCCTCCCACGAATTGAACATTAACGAGCACCAACGCTCCCCCGTCGAAACTGCGGGACTTCGCTGTACTGCTCAGGCGGTTAATATCCGCGGGGTCCGTCCGGGCACTTGCCGGCAATTTGAACCGCAGATCTGGTCCGTGTGCCTTGCGGACACGCGTGCTGTATTAGCCCTAGGTTGGCGCCAGAGACAAGTACTTAAGTAGGGTGATCTGACGGCGATCCGGAGCCGGGGCCACGCGACAGCAAGTCGGTAAACAGCGTGGCCACGACAAAGTCTGCCGTGGTCCCCGGATTGAGGCCGCGCTCCTTCAAGGATGCGTCGAATTTTAGCAGGTCGTCAAAGGCGTTAGATGCAACGATGGGGTGCCACAGCGGCTTCAGCCGTGCCGCCTCATCGCGGACTGCCATCGCCTGATCCTGACCCCATTTGCGCTGGATGTGGCTATCGGCGAATTCTGCCATCAAGGCCATGTGCAGCGTCGTGACCGCCAGATCGGCGCGCTCGCCCGTCGCAAGCGCCGCGTGCAGCACGGGCAGCGCAAAGTCGAACACGTCGCTATAGGCTGTGACGTATGCGTTAGCGATGCGGTCGCGCTCTTTGGCGAGGTCCATGGCTTCGATCAGGGTGAAGCGAGGAGCGGCCGGACCGGCATCGGTGCTGACATCGCCTTTGTCGACGGTTCCCAGTCCAGCAGGATTGGCAAGGCGGATGGCATGGAACGCATCGTCGGCGTCCTGATAGTCGAGTTTCGAAAGCAGGATCGCGAGGCAGCGCCTCAGCCCCATGCCATTTGCGGTTTCGGCGGCGGCCTTGGCAAGCGGCGCGCATAACAGAATGATGCCGAGGTTGGTGTTGACGCCGGTGGCGGCAAAGCTCGCTTCTGTTGCCTTCAAGATGCGCTGGCCGATGCCCAACGCCGGATCGGCGATGAACGGGGCGGCGGCGGCTGCCGCACGTTCGAAATCGGCGACCTGCATGCGGTGGCCCGGCGCATAGATGTGGACGTTGCCGGGTTTGAGGGCATTGAGTTCAGCGTGGCAGGCGGCGAGGAACGCCGCAGCGATCTCGTCTCTGGAGCGTGCGGCGCTCACGGGGCAACCCGCGCCCGCGCGCGGTGGGCAAGCACGGTTTTCAGAAAGTCTTCGGCAATCGCCTGGGCGATATTGACGTCAGCAACGCCCTGCAGTCCGCGCCACGCCGGATTGGAATTGACCTCCAGTACCTGCAATTGGCCAGATGCCGTGCGGATCAGATCGATGCCGGCATAGTCGGCGTCGATGGCGCGCATTGCGGCCAGGGAGACCTCCGCCATCTCCGGGTCAGGCGTATGCGTGCGCGCAGCGGCGCCCTGGTGGATATTCGTCACCCAGGTTTTGCCGCGCCTCGTCATGGCGGCGATGATGCGGTGGCGGGTGGCGAGCACGCGCCAGTCCTCGAACACGTCATCCTTGGGCGCCACGAAATCCTGCATGTAGTAGATGTGATCGACGGCCTCTCCCGGCGGCAACTCGGTCTGCGAATTGATTTGACCAATGCCCTTACCCTGGCTGCCGAACAGCGGCTTCATCACCAGCGTGCGGGCGAGATCGGCGGTGTACTCGCGGGCGTGCGCCTCGGTCTCGCAGACGCGTGTGCGCGGCGTCGGGATGCCAGCCTTGTGCAACAGGAACGTGGTTTGCGATTTGTCGACGCAACGTTCGATGACGCGGGCGTCGTTCCAGACGCGCACGCCGCTTTCGCGCAAGGCGTGCAGCAGGCCTAAGCGGAACGTGATCTGTTCCAGCGTCCCCGCCGAGATCGAACGCACGAATACGCCGTCGGGCAATTGCCCCTTGAAGCCCGGAATGTCGATGCCGGAAGCGAGCCCGGTATCGAACGCGCAATGGGGCAGTGAGGAAACGGTGACGCACGCCCCCATCTCCTTGAGCGATCGCACAATGCGCCGCGCGTGCCATTCGCCGCGGCCTTCCTCGATCAGCAGGGCCAGATGCAAGCCGGTTCCGTCAGGCTCTAACTCCCTCTCCCCTTGGGGAGAGGGCAGGGGTGAGGGGGATGTCGGATTGTCGACAACCGCCCCCTCACCCGGCGCCTGAAAGTCCGGCGCTTCGGCGCCGGGGCGCCGGCCTCTCCCCAAGGGGAGAGGCGATTTATTCGAAACTCGCATCGACGATCTCAGGCGCGATTTTGCCGGCGTGGAAGGATTTGCCGGTCTCGACGTTCGACACCGTCACTTCGGCGGGCGAAAACAGCATGGCGTCGATCTTGTAGAAGTCGCCCTGCACCTCGGCGAAGATTTCGGCGAACGGCTTGCCGTAGGCCGACGACGAGGAGGAGGGCAGTCCGTCGGCGAGCTTCTTGGCGTCCGCGTCGGAGCCCTTGACGAACAGATGGATGCGGCCGCCGTAGATGATGGCATCGTTGGTGCGGCCCATGGCCTTGACGAAATCGGGGAACGGCGGGGCGATGGGGCAGGTGCCGGTGCCGTCCAGGATGTTGTTCAAATCGAAATGCAGCGCATGCGCCTTGTGGATCGCGACCTCCAAGACGCGGGCGGCGATCTGCACGGTGCCGGCGAGGCTCCAGGTCGGGGCGAACAGAATGCTGAGGCCCGACGGCTTGAGGCCGCAGGCGTCAGCAACCTTCTTGATGACGGCGGCGGGCGGGGCCTTGTCGCCTTCGATGACAAGCGCACCAGTTTGCGAATGATCGGCGTAGCCCAGTTCCTTGTAGAGTTCTTCAACGCGGGAGAGTGCGCGGGCCGGGCCGGAGCCGAGCGCAAAGAAGCCCGATGCGTCATCGGTGATGGTCCAGCCGGCATACTGCGAGCCCAGGCACGAGATGACCGGGTTGGTGGACGAGACGACGACGCCCAGCGGCCAGCGCGATACCGGCGAAGATTGAGTGAATTGCACAGTGCCAAGTCCGCCCATGCACACTTCGCCCAGGAGACGGCCGGCTTCCAGGCAGCCAAGCGTGCTGCCGCCCATGTCGATCAAACGTTCGCCTTCAGAACCGGTCGAAACTGAAATGCGCAGAGCGTCGGCATTGGCGGCAATCGCGTCAACGATTTTGGCGGCGCGGCCGTTGACGCTCGGATGGCCAGATCTCTGCATGGGGCGATGTCCTCTCCACTTCATGTTTTGGAATGTTCGTATATCAGGCTTTCAAGCTCGGCCAAGCGGGCGCGCGCCAAGGCTTCGGCTGCGTCAGACGTTTCGGCCTCGGCAAAGACGGTGGCGAGCGGCGCGCCTTGCGGCACGAACGTGCCGGTTGAGCCGCGATCGGCGGTCCATTGGGGCCAGTCGAATTTACCAAGAGTGAGCGCTCCGCGGTCGGCGTGCAGGATGGCGGCGGCTTTGCGGCCATTGAGGTCGCCACCGCGCCGTTCATGCGCTGCCGTGCCGGTGCACGCCTCAACATGGCTTTGAATGAGTGAACCCTGCGCATCGTCGAAGACGTCGACGGTCGCGCCCGGGCGGGGATTGATTTCGAGCAGATGCGGCTTGGTCTCATCGACGATGAAGTCGAACGACACGAGGCCCTTCAACTCGAAGGCGCGGGCCAGTTCGCCAACCGCTTTCAGAATGGCGGCTTGAAAGGGTGCACTCCCATCATCGAGACTGACGGCGCCGCCGTAGCGAAATGGCTGCGCGGCGCAGGGTGACGTCCACTGCTGGCTGAACGCAGTTGTGATGCCATCGGTGGCAATGAGCGCACTGACGGAAATTCGCGCGCCTTTGACGAGCTTCTGGAAATAGCGCCGTGGGCGGCCTTCGCAGCGCGTCTCGGGAATGCGGATGTGGCGGCCGCCGCTGCCGCCGACGCGCTTGGTGATCCAGCCTGTTACGTCGGGTGGCGGATAATTCTGCGTTTCGGGATGGGCGATGCCCAATTCATCAAGCACGCCAAAAAAGATGTCCGGGTCCTTGCAGGCGCGCACGGCCTCCGCCGAGCATCCGAGGATGCGATAGCGCCGGTCGAGCGCGTCCCACAGCATCGGTTTGTCTTCGAGACCGGAGCCCAGCACGATGCCGATGGGTTTGGTTTTGCTCGCGTCAACGAGCGCGTCGAGCACCGGGATCAGTGAGCGGCCTTTTATGCCGCCGTCCAGCACGCCCGGTACCACGCGGTAATCATGTGACGCCGCGCGCATGTCGGTATCGCCGAAGGCATCGGCGACAAGCGGCCGGTAGCCGGCACGCCGCGCCGATTGTGCGAGCGCGCGGCCGGAGAACGCTGCGATGAGGATGGTTTCGCCGGTCATGACGAATTTCCCTCTCCCCTTGGGGAGAGGGTCAGGGTGAGGGGGTGGTACGTTGTCATTGGATGATAACACCCCCCTCATCCGGCGCTTCGCGCCACCTTCTCCCCAAGGGGAGAAGGAAGTGCGCCCTCTCCCCAGGGGGAGAAGGGTTGGTTTACGCAATTCCGGTCAGTTCCTTCGCCTTGGCGTAGGCATGGCGGAAGTCGAGGGCGAGCGGCTTGTCGGACGACAGCATCTGCTTGAAGAGACCGCTTTCGCACTTGTACTTGATGTCGCCGATGGCGAGCGCGCCGACGCCGAGCGCCTGGCTGCCCGGCAGTTGCGCGCCGTCCATGAACAGATCCATGCCGTCGACGCCGGGCGGCGGCACGGCGTTGACGTCGGCGACGACGAGAAGCTTCTTGGCGATCTGCTTATCGGCGGCTGAGACGACCTGCACGCCGGCGGCGGCGGCAGCGAAGATGATCTCGGCATTTTCGATGATGTCGCGCTTCTGCTCCGGTGTTTCGCCGGCAACGGGTTCCAGATCGACGCCAAAACGTTCCTTCGACACAGCCGCACTCTTGATGACGCGGTCGACGCCGCGGTGGGCGACGAGGCGCACCTTCGCGCCTTCGAGCGCGGTGATGATGGACGAAGCGAAACCGACGACGCCGGTGGCGCCGAACACCGTGACCGTGACGTCCTTCCAGCTCTTGTTGAGCTTGTTCTTCATGACGCGCTCGACGCAGGCGACCATGGCAGCGGCGGTCGTGAAGGAGCCGGCCGGGTCAGCGAACACCGAGCACTCGAACGGCGGCACCATGGCCTTCTTGGCCGCATCGATCATGTCGAGGGCCATGATGGCGTCTTTGCCGCCGAAGAAGAAGCCGGTGCGCACGCCGTAGTTCGGCGGGCGCGAGAAGATGGCGTCCTGGATGAGCGGGGTGACGTCGGCCAGCTCGACATTGGTGTAGGGGACGATGACCTTGTAGCCGGCGTCGGCGGCCATGTTGACGTCGAACGGCGACACATGCTTGCGCGGGTCGAGCATGTGAAGGATAGGGGTCGCTTCGCTCATAGCGTTCTGATTCTCCAGATGTTTTTTTATGTCAGACCGTTTCAATGCGGGCTCCCGCGTTGCGGCCCTGTGTGATCAAGATTTCAAGCCCGTCGCGTTTAGCGTCTTCGACTAAAGAATGATAGAGGCGGTTTGCCGCTTCCGCGCCGTCGACGAAGGCAAACCCGGTCGGACCCCAGGAGCTCTGTCCGACGCCCGTGGCGCCGAGCGCATTCATGCGGGCGGCGAGCCTGCCGACCGCCGGGCTGGTCCAGGCGCTGCCGCCTTGCTTGGCGGCAAAGTGGCTGCCGACGATCTCTTGAATGCGCGTCAGAGCCGTTCCGAAGGCATCGATGTCGGTTTCCATGAGGCCTGGCACGAGCTGCATGAGGATCAGGTGGCAGATGTGCGCTGCGCTTGTTTCCGGAAACTCGGGGAGTGCGGCGAAGGCTTCGAGTTCCGCTTCGCCGGATACGCCGGCGCGCTCCGGGTCGAGGATCAAAAGCACGCGCCAGGATTTCGGAAATTCCGTCCGCAGAGTGAGCGGCGGCGGCAAATCGTGTTTGCCCTTGCCGCCGTCGATCAGGAAGCCGCCGCCGGTGAAGGCGGCGAGCCCGATCCCTGAGCGCGCACCGCGATCACCCAAGGCGGCTATGTCGGCGCCGGTCAGTGGCCGGCCTTCGAGCCGGGCTATGGCGGCGCCGACCGCGAGGGCGAGCTGCGTGCCGGAGCCAAGTCCGGCATGCGCGGGGATCGCCTCTTCGACCGTGACGGCGTAGCCGGCGCCCTTGTGAGCGCGGGCGTAGCGCTCGATGAACTTCAACACCCGCTCGCTTTCCGGGCCTGCCGCGTGGGATTGCGGCGCCCGCGTCAGCGTCAACCGGGTTTGAGGCGCTTCAACCGCCAGACCAATCGAGCCGAAGCGCCGGCCAAGCCCTCCATTCAAATCGAGAAACCCCAGATGCAGTCGGGCCGGGGCCGTAACGCGGAGTGTGGCCGTGGATGCGCTTTTCAGGCTCACGCGGTCGATTTCCTTTTTCTGCCAGGGAGGAGAGTTTGCCTTGGCGCGGCGCTCAGCGCTAGGTTGGTACTCCCAATCTCCGACAAACCCCGGGAGAGAGCAATATGAGCGCCCGCGAAACGCCAATGGCGGATGCCGAGGTCAAGGCCCGGCTCGCCGCCGACCTGCCGCAGTGGAAACTGGAGGATGGCTGGATCCGCCGCACCTACAAGACCTCGAGCTGGAAGGGAACCCTGATGGTGATCAACACCGTCGGCCATCTGGCCGAGGCGGCCTGGCACCACCCTGATATCACCGCGTCCTATGCCTGGGTCGAGGTGAGGCTGATGACCCATACCGCCAAAGGCATCACCAACAAGGATCTGGAACTCGCCCGCAAGATCGAGGATGTGGTGCAATGGCAGCCGGCCAAGGAAGGCAAGGGGCTCGAAGGCACGCCGCAGGCCGACCAGCGGTTCGCCTACATCAAATATGATTGACCGCATGCCAGCCGCGGACAAGACGAAAGGTCATCGATGACGCGACGACTTCACGCCGTGGCAAGCCAAGAGACCACCTCTGCCGGAACGGTGACGGCGACGCTCGGACTGGGCTCCAATATCGGCGACAAGTCGGGCAATATCGATCAGGCCGTCGCCATGCTTGGCCAGGACGGCGACGTTCGCGTCGTCGCCATCTCGCGCAAATATAGTTCGCCGCCGTGGGGCGATCTCGACCAGGACTGGTTCGTCAACGCCTGCATCGGGGTGGAAACGAAGCTCTCGCCGCGCGAACTGCTGGCACGCTGTCAAACGGTGGAAGCGGATATGGGCCGCGTGCGGCTGCGCAAATGGGGCCCGCGCATCATCGATGTCGATATCCTGACCTATGGTGATGAGCAGATCCGCGAGCCGGACCTGATCGTGCCACATCCGTTGATTGCCGAGCGGCCGTTCGTGCTTGTGCCGCTTGCGGACATCGCCCCTCACCTCGTTATCAACGGCAAGCCGATCAGGGCCCTGATCGAAGCGTTGCACGATACAGGAATGGAGCCGGTTGGCTGAGCGCCCGAGGCCAACGCAAAAGCGCCGCGGGTCATCGCCGCGGCGCCACTTGAGATCATCGGATGCGAAAGCTTACTTCGCGGTCTTGAGGTATTCGACGAGGTTATCGAGATCGGCCGCGTCCTTGATGCCCATGAACACCATCTTGTTGCCGGGAACCGTGGCCTTGGGGTCCGCGAGATAGGCCTTCAACGTTGCTTCGTCCCAGGTCTTGCCCGAGGCCTTCATGGCGTCGGAATAGTTGAAGCCGTCAGCTGCACCGGCGGCGCGGCCAACGATGCCATTGAGCTGCGGGCCAACGGCGTTCTTGGCGGTGGCGCCGATCTGGTGGCAGGCCTTGCACTTGTTGAAAACCGTCTTGCCGGCTTCCGCATCCGCAGCTTGAGCCGCGACCGGCATAGCAGCGATCATAGAGACCGCCAGAACCCACTTGCGCATCGTTGATTTCCTCTCAGGTTTCGCCTTTGGAGCGTTGTCATGACGCCAACGCTTTTAGAGCTAGGCGCGGGAAATTGGCAGAATTTTTGTGAACCCGGCCTGAACGAAATGACGCAGTGATGCAGAACTGTTATTCGTCAGTCCATTGTTGCGGCGCGGCAAATTCGCGATTTCCGTCCGATACTTAGACGGGACGCTGGTCAGCCCGCTCCGCCTAGCCGCCTGTAGACGAAGGGCGGAGGCGTCTGCGCCGCGCTTTCCTGCTCGGCCGCCGCCACGAAGGCGGCGTGGTGGGCGGAAAACTTGCAGGCCGGATCGGTGTTGGTGGGATCGCCCGTGAAAGCCATGGCCTGACAGCGGCAGCCGCCGAAGTCCAGTTCCGCCTTGGGGCAGCTCTTGCACGGCTCCTTCATCCAGGACGTGCCGCGGTAGGCACTGAAGGCCTGACCGTTGAGCCAGATGTCGGCGAGTTTGCGTTCGCGGATGTTGTCGAACTGCAGACCGGGGATGGTCTCGGACGCGTGGCAGGGCAGGACCTTGCCGGCGGGCGTGACATTCATGATGCCCTTGCCCCAGCCGCCCATGCAGGGCTTAGGCGTCTTGGCGTAGTAGTCAGGCACCACGAAGTCGAACACCAGCACGCCCTTGAGACGTTCCTTGGCGGCCTCGACGATCTCGGCGCTCTTGAGCACCTGCGCGCGTGTCGGCATCAGCGCCGCGCGGTTCTTGAGCGCCCAGGCGTAATACTGAATGTTGGCAACCTCGATGCGCTCCGCCCCCATCTCAACCGCAAAATCAATGATGCGCGGCAGGTTCTCGATGTTGTGGCGGTGGATCGGCGCGTTGATGGTGAGCGGCATGCCGAACTCGCGCACCCACTTGCCGAGTTCGCGCTTCTTCGCAAGTCCGCCCTTGTAGGCGGAAATTTTTTCGGCGTTGGCGTCGTCCACATCCTGGATCGACAGCTGCACGTGATCGAGGCCCAAGTCCTGCAATTTCTTCAGGCGATCGCGCGTCAGCGTCACCCCGGCGGTGATGAGGTTGGTGTAAAGACCGGCCTTGGCGGCAACCTCGACGATATCTTCCAGATCCTTGCGCACCGTCGGTTCGCCGCCCGACAGGTGGATCTGCAGGATGCCCAGATCTGCCGCCTGGCGCATGACATCCTGCCATTCGGCCGTCGTCAATTCCTGATTGACGCGGTCCAACTCGAGCGGATTGGAGCAATAGGGGCATTGCAGCGGACAGCGATGCGTCAGCTCCGCAAGCAGGCCCACAGGCGCCCGCGCGCACGCCGCCGACAGCGCCTCGCTATTGCTCTGGGCGGCGTCTTGAAACTGCTCAAACGGGGCGATCTCGTTCATTCCGTGCGGGCTCCTTGGCGCTCTCGCGCTTAAGCTTTGACGACACCTTTGTCGGACAACTCCTGCAACATGGATATGGTGTCGGCGAGGATCTCTTGCAGGGGCGCGTTGTACTCTCTCGCGAGCTCTTGGGCGATGGTCTCGACGGCCGTCTTGCCATCACACTTCTTCAAGATCTCGACAGCGATCGGATCGGGCTCGAACACGCGCTCGGGCGCCAGCACATGCCAGCGGCCGCGGCCCGCGTCGTGGCGCAGCTTGATGTGATTGGGGAGCGCGGGCGTCGATTGCGCGACGATGATCGTGCGGGTGCGCTGGGCGGTTTCAGCCATCGTTCAAGCCTCCGGGCGGAATGCGCCGGGCGGAATGTTGCCGGCAACGTAAGCGTTGTAGAGCGCGTCGAGCTGAACCCAGAGCACGTTGCACTTGAAGCGCACGGCGTCGACGCACGCCTCCTGCTCGTCGCGGGTCTTGGCATTGTGCAGCACGTACTGCAGCGCGAATTCGGAATCGCGCGGCGCCTGGGTCAGCCGGCGCTTGAAGTAGGCCATCACCTTGTCGTCGATGAAGCTGTAGTTCTCCAGCATGCCCGAGATGCGCTCCTTGTGGATCTTGGGCGCAAAGAGTTCGGTCAGCGAGGAGGCGACCGCGACGGTCAGAGGTTGCTCGCGCACGAAAGTGACGTAGCTTTCGACGGCGAATATCGTGGCGGCGAGCGCACCCCGGCGCGAGATGACATACTCGCGGTCAAGCCCCAGCCCGTCGGTCAAAACAAGCCAGCGCTCGATACCGCCCGGCTCTTCCGGCGGCAGGCCGTCATGATCGTGGATCCGGTGCAGCCACTCGCGGCGCAATTCGCGATCGTGCACGCGGGCAACGAGCGCCGCGTCCTTGCGCGGCACGGCCGCCTGATAGCAATAGCGGTTCAAGGCCCAGGCCTGAACCTGCCCCTTGTTGAGCTTGCCCCCATGCAGCATGTGGTGGAACGGGTGAAGGTCGTGATAGCGCTCCGGCCCCACGGCGCGGATCGCGGCTTCGAATTCGGTGATGCTCATCGGCTTTTCCGCCGCGGCACCGCTGGCCGATGCCGGCTTGAGGCTGACAGACGTCACAGGCGCACCTCCATACCGTCGTAACCGACTTCCCATCCGGAGTTTTCGACGAACTTCCGGGCGTCGGAATTCTCATCCAGAATCGGGTTGGAATTGTTGATATGCACGAAGATCCTCCGCTTGACGCCGAGCGGGCGGAAAGCAGCGATGGTGCCGTCGTTGCCCGAGACGGACATGTGGCCCATGCGGTGGCCGGTTTTAGGCATCAGACCCTGCTCGATCATCTCGTTGTCGGTGAACAGCGTGCCGTCGAAGAAGACGAGTTCGGCGCCCTTCAGATGCGTGGCGAGCGGCGGATCGATTTCGGCGCAGCCTGGAATGTAGAAAAACGATTTGCCCGTTGCGTTGTCGGTGATCTTGAGGCCGATGGTGTCGCCGTCGCGGCTGCCGAAGTTGTTTTCTTCGCCACCCTTTTCAAGGAACAAGGCGATTTTACCGGGGACGGCGAAACCTTCGATGGTGAGGCCGAGATCAACGCCGGCGCCTGACAATTTGACCGGCTGATCGAGCGGAAGAACGTGGCGCGGGACCTTGTCGTGGGCGCACACGTCGAAAATCGAGTTGGAATTGAGCGTCGCCATCACGCGGTCAGAGCCGTAGATCGAGAATGGCTGGGCCTCGCGCAGGTGGACGAGGCCGGTGATGTGGTCGACGTCCGCATTGGTGACGACGACGGCCTTGATCGGCGAATTGCGCAACGGGCCGTTCTTGTCGGGATGGAGTTCCGGCGTCTCGTTGATCTGCTGGCGCAGATCGGGCGAGGCGTTGAGCAGCACCCAGTTCTTGCCGTCGGCGCTGACGGCGAGGGACGATTGTGTGCGCGAGCGATAGCCCTGCGTGCCGGCGCGGACGGCCGACGAATGGACGCCGTTGCAGTTCCACTGCGGGAAACCGCCGCCCGCGGCAGAGCCGAGAACTTTGATGAGCATGGGTACGATGCCGGTTTCGGCGCCAGGCGCCAGACTTCAATTTGCGCGTTTCAAAGAGTGATCTGAGACGGCCGGAACGGACGCACACTCTGACTTGTGCCTGCGAAACGTGCCTGCCAAATCATCCACTGCCGTGGCGCGGTATGTGCGAAATGCTCAACGTCGCCGCCATCCAGAAACGACTGCGGCGGCCGATGAGTTTTCATCGACCGCCGCGCCGGAACCTCACGGAAGCCGTGAGTCCGAGGACATCAGTTAGATGACGTCGATCTCGGCCGGCAGGTAGCTCGTCACTTCAAGACCAACTTCCTGCTCACGAACTTCGGGCTTCGTCCAAATCTTCATGTAAGTTTCCTCCATACGGCAAAGCTGCCTTCCAATATGCAGACCCCGCCGAGGGCCTACCCACTGGGGCAGACACATTGTTTTTGTGCCCGCCCACTCTGCGGATCGGGACCCTAAAGTCAAGCCCGCTCCGCTTCGAACGCGAATAAACCACGATAGCGGTCAGCCCATCAAATCAAGAGGTTTCACGACTGCGTGTGAGCTTCGAGGCAAGCTGATGATGTCCATCAATTGTACTTATCATCAGGCAACGGATTAAATTGCCTGAACGTTAGCCCGCGCGGACCGGGACCGCAGGTTCACGTGGCACGGGCTCCTTTGCGAGCGATCCGCAAAGGAATAATTTGCTAAATTGAGGGTTTTCATGCCGTTTTCAGGGGAAATTATTTGCGTTAATGGACCAAAATCGCTAGAAATGCGGCGTCTCAGGGCCTGACGCCGCCGATTCTGTCCGTCTCACCGATCTCGTATCCGCATGATGCGCTGATGCGCGGGGATGGGTTACGGAATGAAACTATGAGCGATGCGGCTTGCCGGGCCTTGGGCCGTCATGAGAGTGCATCGAGGTACGTCCCGCTTCATCCGCAGCGGCAAGGAGATCTTTGAGTGTCGGTTTCGCCCCTGCTTCCGAAGAATGCCCCGTTCTCACCGGAAGAAATCGAACTGTTGAACAAGGTCGTGTCGCGGACGACGCCGCAACAGCGAAGCTGGCTTGCCGGCTTTTTTGCCGGCTTTGAAGCCGCGCAGGGCGCTGGCGCGCAGCCGGTCGCGGTGCAAAAGCCGCGCGCGCCGTTGACCATCCTCTACGCCACCGAGGGCGGCAACTGCGAGAGCCTGGCGTTGAAGGCCAAGAAGCTCGCGCAGAAGCACGGCTTCGACGCCAAGGTGTTCGACATGGCCGACGCCGACATGGCGCTGCTTGCCAAAGCAAAGAGCGTGATCATCTACGCCGCCACCTGGGGCGAAGGCGATCCGCCGGAGCGCGCCGCCGATTTCTACAAGGCCTTGATGAGCGACGCCGCCCCGCGTCTGGACGGCGTACGCTTTGCCGTCCTCGCTCTGGGCGATACCGCGTATGCGCAGTTCTGTGCCGTCGGCAAGGCCATCGACGCCCGGCTTGAGGCGCTGGGCGCCAGCCGCGCCGCCGACCGTCAGGACCTCGATCTTAATTTCTCCAAAGCGGCGGCTGAATGGAGCGAAGGGGCGCTGGCCAAGCTCGCGCCCGCCGATGCCGGCGCCGCTGCCGGCGGCACCGTGGTGCATGTCGATTTCTCGGGCGGCGGCGCGGATGCCGATCCCGACGAGCCCGTGTTCACGGCCGACAATCCGCTCGAAGCCGAGATCGCGACGCTCATCAACTTGAACGGCTCCGGTTCGACCCGCGAGACCTGGCATGTCGAGCTGGCGCTCTCCGATCCGCGCTTCAACTATCAGCCGGGCGATGCCATCGGCCTCATTCCCGAGAACGATCCGCGCCTTGTCGACGATCTGCTGCGCGCTGCCGGCCTGCAGTCGGATGCGGCGCTGCTGCTCAAAATCCAAAAAGGGTATGACGTCACCACGCTGTCGCGCGTTGCGGTCGAGAATTATGCGAAACTCACCGGCCGCAGCGACGTTAAAGCTCTGCTCGAAGGTGATGCCTACGCCAGGTTCTCCGCCGACCGGCAGCTCGTCGATCTGTTCGAGACCTATCCGGAAAAACTTGATGCCCAGCAGCTGCTGGGTTTGCTCCGCCCGTTGCCGGGCCGGCTCTATTCGGTGGCCTCAAGCCCCAAGGCGCATCAGGGCGAAGCGCATCTGTTGATCGGCGCGGTGCGCTGGGCCTCGCACGGCAGGACCCGCAGCGGCGTTGCCTCGGGCTATGTCGCCGACCGCCGCAAGTTGGGCGATACCGCGCAGATTTACGTCAAGCCGAACCGGCATTTTCGCATCCCCACCGACGGGGCGCGGCCGATCATCATGATCGGCGCCGGCACAGGCGTTGCGCCCTATCGCGGCTTCATCGAGGAGCGGATCGAAACCGGCGCCACGGGTAAGAGCTGGCTCGTATTCGGTGAACGCAACTTCACCAACGACTTCCTCTACCAGCTCGAATGGCAGGATCATCTGTCATCGGGTGCTCTGTCGCGCATCGATCTGGCGTTCTCGCGCGATCAGCCGGAGAAGATCTACGTCCAGCACCGGCTGTGGGAACATCGCGCCGAGCTGCAAAAGTGGATCGAGGACGGCGCCCATATCTATCTGTGCGGCGACGAAAAGGGCATGGCCAAGGATGTCGACGCGACGCTGGCCAAGGTCCTTGCCGAGCCGCTGAAGGGCGATGAAGAGGCCGGCCGCGCCAAGCTCAAGGAGCTTCTGAAAGCCGGCCGCTATCAGCGCGACGTGTATTAAAAGAGGCAGTTGGGAGCAGGCAATTGGCAGTTGGCTCGTCCGCTGTGTATTGGCTACTGCCTACTGCCTACTGCCCACTGCCAATTCCCAACTCCCGGAATCTTCAATGACCGACAAGCGCGCCAGAAACGAGATCATCAAGGAGAACAGCCGGCAGTTGCGCGGGACGCTTCTCGACGGGCTGTCTCATGCCGAGACCGGCGCCATTGCCGAGGACGACACACAGCTCCTGAAGTTCCACGGTTCCTACATGCAGGACGACCGTGACGTGCGCGGCGAGCGGGCCAAGAAGAAGCTCGAGAAGGCCTTCTCGTTCATGATCCGCCTGCGCATTCCCGGCGGCCTCATGACGGCCGATCAATGGCTGAAGCTCGATGACATCGCGCGCACGTATGCGAACGGCACGCTGCGGCTCACCACGCGCGAAACCTTTCAATACCACGGCATCATCAAGTCGAATCTGAAGCGGACCATGCAGGCGATCAACGCCGCCTGCCTCGACACGATTGCCGCCTGCGGCGACGTCAACCGCAACGTCATGACAGCGGCGAACCCGCATCTCTCCAAGGCGCACAAAGCGGCCTACGATCTCGGCAAGGCGGTGAGCGAACACCTGCTGCCCAAGACCGGCGCCTACCACGAGGTCTGGCTCGACGGCGACAAGGTCGAGGACAAGTCGCGTCCGGCGAAGGCGAACGAGGAACCGCTCTACGGCGTCCATTACCTGCCGCGCAAGTTCAAGACGGTCGTCGCCGTACCGCCCGACAACGACGTCGACATCTACGCCCACGACCTGGGCTTCATCGCCATCGTCGAGAAGGGCGAGGTGACCGGCTGGAACGTCACCATCGGCGGCGGCATGGGCATGACGCATGGCGACCTCAACACGTTTCCGCGCACCGCCGACATGCTGGGCTTCTGCAAGCCTGAGCAGGCTATCAAGGTCGCCGAAGCGGTGCTGACCACGCAGCGCGACTGGGGCAACCGCGAGAACCGGGCCCGCGCCCGGCTCAAGTACACGGTTGAAGATCGCGGCCTAGACAATTTCCGCGCCGAGGTTGAGAAACGCGTGGGCTTCAAACTCGGCAAGCCCGCGCCGTTCAAGTTTTCCGGCACCGGCGACCCGCTCGGCTGGCGCCAGACGCTGGACAAGACGGGCGCGGATGCGCTCTGGCACCTGACGCTGTTTATCGAGAACGGCCGCATCAGGGACCGGGGAGACGTCAGGCTGATGACGGCGCTGCGCGAGATCGCATCCGCCAAGATCTGCGATTTCGTTGCGACCTCGAACCAGAACGTCATCATGGCCAACGTGACGGCCAAGAACAAAACCAAGATCGAAGAGATCCTGAAAGCGCATGGCGTTTCGCTCGCCGTGAGCTCAGGCCTGCGCCGCAATTCCATGTCCTGCGTCGCGTTGCCGACCTGTGGCCTCGCTCTTTCAGAAAGCGAGCGCTTCCTGCCGGGGCTCATCACCAAGCTCGAAGACAGTCTCGATAAGGCCGGCTTGCGCGACGACGATATCGTCATCCGCATGACCGGCTGCCCCAACGGCTGCGCGCGGCCCTATCTTGCCGAGATCGGCCTCGTTGGCCGCAATCCCGGGCTCTACAACCTGTATCTGGGCGCCGCGTTCGACGGCTCGCGCTTGTCGAAGCTCTACGCGCAGGACGTCGGCGAAGAGAAGATTATCGCGCTGCTCGAGCCGATCTTCCTGAAGTATGCGAAGGAGCGCAGAGCCGGTGAACGGTTCGGCGATTTTGCGATCCGCGCCGGCTACGTCAAGGCGACCAAGGCCGGCAATCAGTTCCACGCCGACATCAAGCTCGCCTGATCGCCAACGCCGGTGAGATCGGTTGAAGGAAAGGCGGGCAAGTCACCCGCCATTTTCTTCTGTCGATGCACTTTGAGGGAGGTCTTTTCAGATCTTCTTGAACAATTGGTAGGCGGCGAAAATCAAAATCGCCGCGAGCGCGATGCGCAGCACATGATCGGGCAGTCGGCCGGTCACGCGCGAGCCGAGTGCGATGCCCGGCAGCGAGCCTGCGAGCAGCAACCCCAACAGCACGAAATTGACGTTGCCGACGCTCAGGTGGCCGAGGCCTGAAACAAGCGTCAACGGCACAGCGTGAACGATGTCGGTACCGATCAGCCGGCGCGTCATCAGCGTCGGATAGAGCAGTGTGAGCACCACGACGCCGATGGCGCCGGCGCCAACCGAAGTCAGCGTGACGAGCGAGCCCAGCACGACGCCGAGCAGAAGCGTCCACACCGGCCGGATCGGCGCATTGTCGACTTCGCTCTTCGCAACCGCCCCGTTGCGGGTGATGAACGGGTAGAAGACGATCGCGGTCGAACTCAACACGAGTGCGATGACAAGGGCCTGCTTGATGAGTCGGGCGAGAAACGCCGTGTCAGGTTCGAAATAGGAGAGCGCGACAAGCGTCGCAATCGATCCGGGAATGCTTCCCGCCGCCAGACACTTCACGATCCGCCAGTTGACGTTGCCGAAGTTGTGGTGCGGCAATGCGGCGGACGCCTTGGTGAGGGAAGCAAACAAGAGGTCCGTGCCGACGGCGAGCGGCGGTGACACGCCGATTTGCGTGATCAAGAACGGCGTCATCAGCGAGCCGGCGCCGACGCCGGTCATGCCGACGAGGAAGCCGACGACGAAGCCGCCGCCGATGATGAAGTGCCATAGATCGAGGACGCTCAAGTCTAGCATGAGGCTCGTGCCATCCTCGTTCCGTCCGCCGTTGCGCCACTCATTCTCATGTCAATGCAATGCCTGCAGGATGTTGCGAAGAGAGAGGATCACGACGACGCAGCCGACGATGACCATCAAGGTTTGATCGGGAAGATGCTTGGTGGCAAGAGCCGCGAAGGGTGCAGCGATGACGCCGCCGAGCACAAGACCGGTTATGATCGGAAAGAGTTCGAGGCCGATCGTCAGCATGAAGGTCGCCGAGATCGTCAGCGTCACAAAAAATTCTGCCAAATTGACAGATCCGATGGCGTAGCGGGGTAGCGTGCCGGTGCCGATCAGTGTCGAGGTGACGATCGGGCCCCAGCCGCCGCCGCCGATCGAATCCATGAAACCGCCCACGAGGCCCAAGGGTGCAACGTGCTTGGGCGGCTCGGTTTTGTGCCGGTCACGCTTGACCGCCTTGGCGATGATGAACACGCCGAGCGCCAACAGGTAGGCCGAGATGTACGGCTTGATGGCGTTGCCGTCGATATTCGACAGGAGATAGGCGCCGAGCGCGCCACCGATCATGCCGGGAATAGCGAGCCGCCACACCAGGCGCTTGTCGATGTTGCCGAGCTTCCAATGGCTGAAGCCCGACACGCCGGTTGTGAAGGTTTCAGCCGCATGAACACAGGCGCTGGCCGTCGCCGGAGGAACGCCCAAGCTCAACAGCACCGACGACGACGTGATGCCGTAGGCCATGCCGATGGCGCCATCGACCATCTGCGCCACCAATCCAACCGCGACGTAGAGAAGAAGATCTTCCCACATATGAAGGTCCCCGTACGCGCCGCAGCTACAGACCTGGATCGATGATCGCTTCATCGACCGTCGGCTCGGGCTCGATGGCAACCGCAACGCCTGCCGCGCGCAACAGGATCGCGGCTTCGTTGGCCCGGCGGGTAAATTCTTCGCGGTCGGCGGCGCTCATCGAGAGATCGCGGCAGAGCCCGTTGGCGAGCATCTCGCGCGTCAGCACGAAGTGACCTTCGCCCGAAGGCTCGGTCTTGGCGGTAATCGCCGTTGCGACGCCGCCGGCGACGGACGCGCCCGTCACGGCATCGACGATCAGCAGCGTACCGGTTTCGCCGGTGACGGTGAACACGTCGATGGCGGCTGGACGGCCGAGGCCGATCTTGACCACGGCGATATCGTTGACGCCGCAGGTTTGCGACGGCGATTGCGACATGGTTTCGAGATCGAGCAGGCCCTTGATCTCGAGCTTCGAGATGGGGACGAGGTCGGTCGAGGTGCGCAGCAGATAGCCGTTGCGCGGGTCGAAGGCGTTCTCATTGACCCAGACAAAGCGGCCTTCGACGGTTTGCGCCGCCACCGGCCGCTTGTCGGGGAGCGCGAGCACGGCGCCGCGCGAGACGTCGAGATCGATGTCGAGTTGAAGCGCGACGGCCTGACCGGCGGAGGCTTCCGGCAGGTCGCCGCCGAAGGTTGCAATCCGCTGCACTTTGGCCGAGCGGCCGCTTAACGCGTCCACGACCGTGTCGCCGGCCTTTACGGCGCCGGAGGTGACGGTGCCGGCCAGGCCACGGAAATCCTGGCCATCACGCAACACGGTTTGCACGGGAAAGCGGAACGCGCCGGTCGCCGTCGTCACGCGGTTCGGCGCCTGTTCAAGATGTTCCAGCAGATAGGGACCGGTGAACCAGTCCATGTTGGTGGATTTGACGGCGACGTTGTCACCGTAGACGGCCGACAACGGGATGGCCGTCGCGTCGAGGAAGTTGAACTTGCGGCACAGCGTGCGGAAGTCGGCCTCGATCTTGCGGAACACTTCTTCCGACCAGTCGACGAGGTCCATCTTGTTGACGGCGAGCACGACGCGTTTGACGCCGACGAGGTCGAGGATCGAGGCATGACGCTTGGTCTGGGTTTTCACGCCCGCGCGCGCATCGACGAGCAGGATCGCAACGTCGGCGTGCGATGCGCCGGATGCCATGTTGCGCGTGTATTGCTCGTGTCCGGGGCTGTCGATGATGACAAAGCGGCGCGTCTCGGTGTCGAAATACTTCCAGGCGATGTCGATGGTGATGCCTTGTTCGCGTTCGGCGACGAGGCCGTCGAGCAGCATGGAGAAATCGGGCAGGTCGCTGTCGGCGGCCTTGCGGCCGGAGCGGCGCACGCTCTCGCGCTGATCTTCGTAAAGGTCGGAGGCGTCCCACAGCAGGCGGCCGATCAGCGTCGACTTGCCGTCATCGACGGAGCCGCAGGTCAGCAGATGGACGATGCCGGACAATTCACGCGTCAGCGTATGGATGGGGCGCGCTGGGGCGGCGCTGACCACGGCTTCGGGAGCCTGACGAAGGGCCTTGACGGTGCTCATTAGAAATAGCCTTCCTGCTTCTTCTTCTCCATGGCGCCGGCCTGGTCGTGATCGATGAGGCGGCCCTGCCTCTCGGACGTCTGCGCATTGAGCGTTTCGTAGACGACGCTCTCGATATCGGTCGCATCGCTCTCAACCGCGGCGGTCAGCGGATAGCAGCCGAGCGTGCGGAAGCGGATCTTGCGCATTTTGACTTCTTCGCCCGGCTTCGGCTGCAGCCGCGCGTCGTCCTGCATCAGAATCTGGCCGTTGCGGACAATGGTCGGCCGCTCGGCCGCGAAATAGAGTGGCACCACGTCGAGCTTTTCGCGCAGGATGTAGCGCCAGACGTCCTTTTCGGTCCAGTTGGAGAGCGGGAACACGCGCACCGTTTCGCCCGTGCCGAGCCGCCCGTTGAGCAGATGCCACATCTCAGGCCGCTGCTTTCTGGGGTCCCAGCGGTGGCCAGCGGCGCGGAACGAGAACACGCGCTCTTTGGCGCGGCTTGCTTCCTCATCGCGCCGCGCGCCGCCGAAGGCCGCATCGAAGCCGTACTTGTCGAGCGCCTGCTTCAGCGCCTGCGTTTTCAGAACGTCGGTGTGGATCGAGGGCGCGTGATCGATGGGGTTGATGCCGCGCTTTATGCCGTCCTCATTGGTGTGAACGATGAGATCGAGATCGAAATCCTTGGCCGTCTTGTCGCGAAACGCGATCATGTCCTTGAACTTCCAGGTCGTGTCGACGTGGAGCATGGGGAACGGCAATCTCTGCGGATAGAAAGCCTTGCGGGCAAGATGCAGCAGGACTGTAGAATCCTTGCCAATCGAATACATCAGCACCGGCTTGCGGAACTGGGCGGCGGCCTCGCGGAAGATGTGGATGCTTTCCGCTTCCAGCAGATCGAGGTGAGAGAGATGTGCGGTCATAAAATGGGTCCTTAAGACTTGGGCGCTGGCGCTTTGACGTGCAGCCCGCATTCTTTCGCGTTCTCGTTCTCCCACCACCAGCGGCCGGCGCGGATGTCTTCGCCCGGCGCAATGGCGCGCGTGCACGGCTGGCAGCCGATCGAAGGGAAGCCCTTGGCGTGCAGCGTGTTGATAGGGATGTCGTTCGCCGCGACGTAGTTTTCGAGCGTGGCGAGCGGCCAGTCGGCAATCGGGTTCAGTTTGATGAGGCCTTGGGCCGTGTCGAAGATGGCAAAGGGGACGTGCGCCCGGCCTTGGCTCTGCTCGCGGCGCAGGCCCGTGACCCAGCCCGTGGCCCCGGCCAGCGCGCGGTTGAGCGGCCGCACCTTGCGGATGTCGCAGCAGGCCTTTCGGGCTTCGACCGAATAGCGAAAGCCCATGATACCGTCCTCGGCGACCAGCGCTTCGACCTCGGCGGCGTCGGGGAACATGACGCGGATCTTGATGCCGTATTTGCCCTCGGTCTCAAACAGCGTGTCGAGCGTTTCGGGAAAATGGCGGCCGGTATCGAGAGTAAAGATGTCGACCGGCGCACCGCTCGCGGCAATGGCGTGGGTCACGGCCTGATCCTCGATGCCGAGGCTGGTTGAGAAGGCCACCCGGCCAGGAATGGCGGCGGCGATGGCGCTGACCCGTTCTTCGAGCGTCGACAACGCCGCCAGGTCGGCATCGAGCCGAGCGGCGAGCGCGGTCGCATCGGTGGCGCTCATCAACGACAATAGGCCGTGCGGCGTCCGGCTTGCCGCCGGCGCGGCCCCAGGGGCGGTTGGCATCATCTTCCTCCAGATGGCGCTGTATTAAGAGAAAATGCTTTCCAGAAAAAGGGGGTTTGGCAAATAAGCATAGCATCCCATTTCCTGAGCCGACGGATGGAGAAATTTTTTGCCTGAGCGCCCTTTCAGAGCATGGGTCGATATTAACAGTGTTCAGATGCGCGCTGCCGAAGCTGGGCGAGCACGCCCGATGCCGCCGCAACGCCGGTCGCAAAGCACGCTTGCAGGAGATATCCGCCGGTCGGCGCGTCCCAGTCGAGCATTTCACCGGCGGCGAAAACGCCGGGCCGGGCGGCGAGCATGAAAGTGCGGTTGATGGCGCGTTGCGAAATGCCGCCTGCGGTCGAGATGGCGCGCTCAAGGCCTGGCAGAGCCACGATCTGCAGCGGCACGGCCTTGATGCGTTGCGCCAGCCCGTCCGGATCGCGCGGAAGCGGACCCGGCTCACGCACGAGTGCGCAGGCGGCCGGGCTCAGGCCCGCTCCCTTGCGCAGTACGCTGGTCGTGGTTGCTTTGGGTGTTGCTGCATCAGCGATCCGATCGCGCAGCCGCTTTAAAGGCAAATCGGCGCGCAGGTCGAGCGTGATCGTTGCGGGTCCAAGAGCAAGCGCCTCACGAATATCGCGGGAAAGGGCGTAGATCACGCCGCCTTCAAGCCCCGTTCTGGTGATGACGGCCTCGCCGCGGCGTGTGGTCTTCCCACAGGCGATGGCGATGGTTTTGAGTGGAGCACCTTCCAATTTCGCCATGTAGGCGGACCAGGGGATGATGACGCCGCAGTTCGACGGTTGAAGCGCCGTTATGGCAACGCCCGCATCACGCAGTGGGGACGCCCAGCCGCCGTCGCTGCCGAGTTTTGGCCAGCTGGCGCCGCCAAGCGCGAGGATCGTCGCGTCCGCTTGATGGGTGAAGCCGTTGCCGTCCGGCGTCTCGAAGACAATGCCGCCGTCCTCGGAAAATCCGCGCCATGTATGCCGCGGTTTCAGCGCGACGCCGAGAGCGTCAAGCCGTCTGAGCCACGCACGCAGCAGCGGCGAGGCCTTCATGGCCTTCGGAAAGACGCGCCCACTCGAGCCGACGAATGTTTCGATGCCGAGGCTGTTGGCCCAATCGATCAGCACTGAGGGCGGGAAAGCCTCGACAGCGCGCCGCACCGCTCCGGCCTCATCTTGATAACGGCTGAGGAAGGTTTCTAACGGCTCGCTGTGAGTGAGATTCAAACCGCCGCGCCCAGCCATCAGGAACTTGCGGGCGGGCGAAGCCAGACGATCATAGACCGTAACGCGGTGCCCGGCCGTGGCCAGCACTTCAGCGGCGATCAATCCCGCCGGGCCGGCGCCTACGATGGCGATCGTGGCCGGGATTGTCAGCTCGCTTCCGGTACGGAACAGTTCAAATCCCTTGAACGTCTGCGCCGCCGCGCCTGCCGGACCGGTCATACTCACCACGTCCCTGTATTCGCCATCGATGCCCACGGCTCCTGCGGAGCAAGAGCATCACCTTTTTGCAGCAACTCGATCGACACCTTGTCGGGCGAGCGCACGAACGCCATGTGGCCGTCGCGCGGCGGCCGGTTGATGGTCACGCCCATCGCCTGCAGCCGCGCGCACACGGCATAGATGTCGTCGACCAGATAGGCGAGGTGACCGAAATTGCGGGCGCCGCCATAATCTTCCTCATCCCAATTGTAGGTGAGTTCGAGCATCGGCGCTTTTTCCGCCATGGCCCGCGCCATGTCGTCGGGCGCGGCCAGGAAGATCAACGTGAAGCGCCCCGGCTTGTTCTCGATGCGCCGCACTTCCTTGAGACCGAGCCCGTCGCAATAGAAGGCGAGACTCTGCTCGATGTTGCGGATGCGAACCATTGTGTGCAGGTAGCGCATGGACCTAAGGCCTTTCCCGGATCGATGAATTTCGAATTGACGGCCGCGTCCGGTGCGCGCGTTACGGGCTTGCACGGCGCAGACGCGGCAAGACTGCCACAGATACCGGACAACTTGCATCAGACGTCTCAGATGCGGTCCCTAGCAACCGCCGCCGTGGTTGTGAACAACGCGTGCATAACTTGGTTGCGCTTGCGCACCTCGTGCGCAAGTTGTCCCGCAAAACGTGGGCTCCGCAACACGAATCACGCGGCCCAAAAAATTGCGGACCATTGCGGGCGGGTTGTGGACGGCGAGAAGCCATCACAACCGCCAAAAGAGAAGCTGGGGATGAATTCGCAACGAAAGTTATGCGCGAATTTTCATGCGGTTAAGCCAACGATTCGATGTGAATTGGCGCGTATGGCAACGCCGTCAAGTGGGTGCGCACGAAAAACGCGCTAGCCCTCAGATGCTCCGATGCTATGTTCGGCGTGCTTCGTAACGAAGCGAGTCGCCGTGACGGTGTGACCGAAGAGGGCTCTTCCGGTTGCATGTGTTGGGGGCCGCGTCCTTGCGAGGCCAAGTTCAACAGTAAGAGGCAGTAAGCGGGGTGTAATGATGGGGGATACCAAGCGTCCGGATTTTCCGGGCTTCGACCAGCCATTGGTTGGTGGTGCAGAAGCCGCGGATGACGCTCATCTCGAAGTTTTCGAGATCGCGGGTACGATTAAATGGTTCGATGCGTCTAAGGGATACGGCTTCATCGTCCCCGACAACGGTCTGCCCGACATTCTTCTTCACGTGACGTGCCTCAGGGCCGGCGGCTTCCAGACCGCCTACGAAGGCGCCAGGGTTCACTGTGAAGTTCTCAAGCGGCCGAAGGGCATGCAGGCCTTCCGAATCTTGAGCATGGATGAAAGCACGGCCATCCACCCGTCCCAGCTTCCGCAGCGCACGCACGTCATCGTGCAGCCGGAAAGCGATTGGGAGCGCGCCTACGTCAAGTGGTTCAACCGCGTTCGCGGTTTCGGCTTCTTGACACGCGGCGAGGGCACGGCCGATATTTTCTGCCACATGGAGACGCTGCGCCGGTTTGGCTTCACCGAGCTGCGTCCGGGTCAGATCGTGCAGGTCCGCTGGGGCTTCGGCTCCAAGGGCTGCATGGCGGCGGAACTTCGTCCCGATGGCGTCCAGACCGGGCTGCCGTCGAAGAATTGACGGCGGAAAGGATCGTAGCGCGTGATCCAAGGCGTTTTCAAGAGGGCTGCACCGGGTGCGGCCCTTTTCGTTTTGCGAAGTTGCGTTTTGTCCGCCATCTTTTTGTGGTTGGTTGGCGCCATGGCGGTGCTGTCTTTCTTCGTCGATCCTGTTGAAGCCAAAATGCGCGTCGATCGCCTCACGATCGAACGTGCGGCGGGCGGGCCGTTGGCTCTCGACGTCGAAGTCGCGATGTCCGAGCAGGAAAAGGCGCTGGGGCTCATGTACCGGACCGAGCTTTCCGACACCGCCGGCATGTTGTTTCCCTACGGTGGCAGCCACGAAATCACGATGTGGATGCGCAATACCTACATCCCGCTCGATATGCTGTTTATCCGCGCCGACGGCGTGATCCACCGCATCGAGGCGTCCGCCGAGCCGTTGTCCGACCGCGTGATCGCCTCGCAAGGGCCGGTGGCCGCGGTGCTGGAGCTCGCCGCGGGCGCCGCCAAGCGGCACGGCATCGCCGCCGGTGACAAGGTGGTCCACCCCTTGATCGGCGCCACATCGCTGCCAGCTCCCGCGCCTTGAAGGGTGTTAACGGTGTCCGCTGGAACTTTTTGCCGGTGACGTGGAAACCCTCTTGCCGCAACGAAAAGCGGCAAAACACGGAACCGGAACGGTGTTCCCATTCCACGGGAACGGAACACATGTTCGGGGCGCGGCGCCGCTGCGCTTGACCGGCGGCGCCGAAACCGGCAAATCCCTCAACCATCGCTTCAGTCGGGGCGTAGCTCAGCCTGGTAGAGCATCTGCTTTGGGAGCAGAGGGTCGCGTGTTCGAATCATGTCGCCCCGACCAATCGTGATCCGTGTGCAAACGACCAACCCGTGAGACCGCCATGGCCGCCCGCATCTTCCAGCCCTCCAAGACCGCCATGCAGTCGGGCGAGGCGCGCACCAAGGACTGGGTGCTGGAGTTCGAACCCGAGGCGCCGCGGTTCATCGATCCGCTGATGGGCTGGACCGGCTCGACCGACATGAAGCAGCAGATCCGGCTGGAGTTCGACACCAAGGACGAGGCCATCGCCTATGCGGCGCGCAACGGGCTTGCCTACACGGTGGTCGAGCCCAAGCCGCGCCGCGCCATCCGCAAGTCCTACGCCGAAAACTTCAAGTTCGGCCGCATCGGCTCCTGGACCCATTGACCCTCTGAACCGGCGCGCACGCCCCATATATGTTGCAAAGGTCCGTTAAGCGCGGGCTCGTCTCCGGCGTGAGGATGTGTGCTGATGCCGTCGCGGTCTTTCAATCGGCTGCTCTGGATTGCCATGATTGTGTTGCTCGCCGTGCTCGTCTGGCGCACCCGCGACACGATCGAAGCCATTTACGCCGGCGTCGGCTCGCTGACCGTCGAGGAGCTAAGCGGCGGGCGAACGGTGGTGCTGCGCTGGCGCGGCCGCATCCAGGCACCCATGGAGGCCGAGCTTTCTGCCGCCTTTGCCCGGACCCAGGACACGGCCCGAACGTACGTCCTCATTCTCTCATCGCCCGGCGGCACGCTTGACCATGGTGGGCGCGTCTCCCGCCTTCTGCGCCGCGTCGCCGGCACGCACGAATTGGAAACCCGCGTCGAAGAGGGGCGGCGCTGCGCCTCCATGTGCGTGCCGGTCTTTCTGCAAGGTGAGCGGCGCACGGCGGCGGCGGACGCGGCCTTCATGTTTCACGAAGTGAGCTTCCGTGAGGTGCTGGCGAAAGAAGATGCCGAGGTTCCCCAATCGGTGACCACGTCGGAAACCGACAAGCTGTTCGACACCTATTTCAAGCCAGCCGGTGTGCCCCAAGCGTGGACTGACGGCGTGCTCGCCCAGATGAAAGGCGGCAACGACGTCTGGAAGACAGCCACCGAACTCGTCGAAGAAAGCGCCGGCATCGTGCTCGAAATCCGGGATTAGGTTTCAGGTTTTAGGCGAACGTCCCTGAAACCTGTCCCCTAAATCGTATCACCTAGTAGAACAGCACGATCGCCTTCTGCACCGTCGTCCACACCCCCCAGGCGAGCGGAATGCCGACCAGCAGCCAGAAGGGCACGGCCTTGGCGTCGAGCCCGCCCTTGCCGATGCCGAACGAGCCCGTCTCCTTCACCACCGTCTTCTCGTGGAACTGAGCGCGGACCTCGGCCAATTCCGCTTCCGTCATGTGCCATCTGGGATTGACG
>CXWK01084666.1_pt1 | contig 99174 bp, 88 predicted proteins | sample 590851 | NCBI WGS metagenome assembly CXWK01 (sample SAMEA3498364, study PRJEB10139) | wastewater metagenome | biome: wastewater treatment plant; material: activated sludge | place: Denmark | collected 2014-08-01 | reverse complement strand
TTATGATTTGCCCTCAATAACCGAACTTTCTCAAAAGGTAAATCTAAACATTGAACAGAATAATACCGAACAATTCGTTATTCTTATGAGGGAAAAAGGAATCAGTATTGTTAAATTTAATCCAGAGAGCTTTCCGCCATTAAAGCAGCCCGGCTTGCAAACCTTCTTAACAACTCTTACTAAAACTGCGGGTATTGAACAGATTGAAACTACTATTTTTACAATTAAATAGAATTAATTAGTTTTAAGATCTTCGTCTTAAAGACGGCCTTCGAGTAGGAATTGTTTAATATTCTAAAGATCTTTTTCCAGTCTACGGGCTCATTCTTTTTCTCTATTTGAGATATTGTTAAAGCAATGAGCGATTTAGTATTTCCAAATAAATAATCATCAGGATTTAGTTCTAGTTGATTAATTATTTCCGGCAAGCCGCCACCGCGATAAAGGATTGGTATACAACCGGCACTAACGGCTTCTATCGGAGAGATTCCGAAATGCTCGAATCTTACAGGCTGATAATTTTCATTTTCATCAAATCCAGTAGCGTGCCAGTATATTTTGGAATTTAGGTAAATTTCTTCAATTTCTTTTCTGGAAACATTAACATGGAAATAAACCGGGTAACCTTCGGATTGATCTTTTAAGTATTGGAAAAATTCAATACTTGAAGGCTCGTTACCTAAGCCTCCTGCAAGATGAAGCTCCCAATCTTTATAACCCTGATCATAGATTTTCTTAAAAGCCTCGATCATTATTTCCTGTTTTTTCCCATGACCTAAGGTGAAAAATCTACCCACTGAGCATATCCAATTCTTCTTTTTATACTTTGACAGATCGTAATCATCGAAGATAAATGAGACAGGAGGGGCGATAATTACAGAATTTCTGCTCCAGTATCTTTTTATCCATTTCTGAGCGAAGGATGAGTATGTCAAGATGGACTGGTAACTCCTGAGGCGGCCGAGAATATTTACAAATATTCCAGCTCTCATTCTGATTTGAAACTTATTTAGAAAATCACTAAATAAGAATGTCGAAATTTTTTTCAATTCAATTTTTGGATAAAGCAAATAGATTCGTCCCTGCTCTAATTCAAAAGTTTTTTTACCAAAATCCCCGATCATAATATTTAAGTAGACGGTGTTGGATTTTGGAGTAAATCTAAGTATATAAGTGAGAATATTACTTTCGTGGAAAACTGCTGTCCAAGTATTTAAGAGTTCGGCATTATCGAGTGTTAGTGAGATATTTTTAAGTTGGGTTTTACTAAAATTCTCAATAAGAAGACTGAATTCGATAGTTTGAGTTTTGCCTAACTGAAGATTATAAATAGCGTATCTATTAATATTTTCCAGCAGATAGGCAGGGCGGCCTCGGATTATGACAGGAGCATCTGTTGTGCTCATTGATTCTATTGGCTTTATAAAACCTGCGACAAAGGGTGCAGTTAGCGAAAAAACTAAGCCTTTAAAAGTGACATACGGTTTTGTTGGAAAGTTGACATAGTATAAATTCTTTTTGGCAAATCCCCGGGAATAATCCATAAAAGAAATGTTAATAAACAAATCCTTGCCCTGGGTGAGTTTTTTTAAAGCATATTCATCATTCCAAATTTCAACAAATTCTATGCCAGATACATCAATATGAAGCTTATCGTAAATTGTTTCCTTTGTGACTTTTTTTCCGCTAACCAACAAAACATCATATCCTGACTGCTTAAGAATTCTGGCTATATTACAAGCAACTACTTCCCCTCCACCGAGTGTTTGAAGCCACCTATCATATACTACTGCTGTTTTCATTAATTAAAATACCACTTTCCGCTAGTTATTTGCTGATAATTACTTTCTATAATATTTTTATTTGATTTCTTTTTATATCTCTTAAAGATTAAATAAGGCAAATTTATTAGAAAATATATGCTCACCCTTAACAACTGAAAAGTACGACCAAAATTTGGCTTATCCTGGCTTTTATCTTTATAGATTGCTTTCAAATATTTGAGACTCATTAGGATATTCATAAGGCCATAAATAACTATAAATATTGTGGTGACGTATTGACGGATAAAAACTCTTGAAGGGAAATTATAGAAAACGTGCAGTAATCTTCCCTTTTCAACCTGGTAGATAAAAAATTTACTGCCTTCTTTACTGGAAAGGGCATGAATATGCCTGACTTCTGCTTTTGGACTATAGAGGATTTGGTAGCCATTTAAACGGGCCCGTTCAGATATCTCAACGTCTTCATAGTACATAAAGAAGGTCTCATCAAGCAGTCCGATTTTATCTAGAGCTTCCTTGCTTAACAAAACAGCAGCTCCGCAAAAAGCATAAACTTCTATTTCTTTATCAAACTGACCCTCATCATACTCATAGTATTGGGTTCTATCGCGAACAATTGCTCCGATGTCTCGGGCATAACCATCCTGAAAGGGAATTATTCCGGCATTTTGAATTTTACTGATTGATTTTCCAATCGAGATTTTGCTTTTAAGATCTATCTCAAGAGTAAAAAGAATATCTTTTTTTTGGATCTTATAATCCCTAACTGTGATGTTCTTTGAGAGGCTAGAAAAAATATCTTTAATTTTCCGGGTTGGGCTTTTTTTATAGTGAATCAGCATTTGAATTTCAAGCAGAGCATCGGAAACCGGATCATAAGGAATTTGAGCCTGTAAAAAACCATTTTCAAGATAGGAATTAAAATAAAGTCTTTTCCCGCCAAAATTATAAAGCGCGGATTTGGAAACATAAGAATAAAAAGGCTCTATGTCAGAGGAGATGGGGACGTTCAATTCATAGTATTTTTGATAAAGAAGAATTTTTGAAGCGACGGCGAAGACTTTTGAATTTTTTTGAGCGGTACTAACCAAATTTGAGAGCCAGTTTTTAGAAACTACACAATCATTATTTAATAAGGCTACATATTCGCCTTTGGCTACTTTAATACCAACGTTATTACCTCTGGAAAAACCAAGATTTTTACTGAGAGGCATGATTGTTAAATTTGGAAGTTTTGTTTTTAACTGCTCAAGAATCTCTAAACTTTTATCCTGAGAGTTATTATCTACAACAATTATTTCATAAGACCCGGATGGATAATTTAAATTAACAAGTGAATCAATAACATTTTTTATGACTTTTTCACCGAAGTAATTGAGAATTATTATTGAGACAAAAGGAAACTGAGATTTTTTCATTTTCCTTTTAAGGTTTTTTTAATCAGACAGTAAAACTCCCATAATTTAAAAAACCAGGAATCGCGGATTTGATTCAATAATTCTTCATCCTTTGCTGAGGCTTGGGACTGGGAATGCCAGTCTTCATAAAGTCCTTCAATGCCGTGTTTTAAAGAAAATTTATCTACATCGTAAGAGGAGATTGAAAAATATTCCTGGTTTAAGTCGAGCTTTCTATCTGAACAAATAGCTATCATGTAACGCGAATCTTCTATTTTATTTAAAGGTAGTATTGATTCGATTTTCTCTTTAACAAAACTGTCTTGTAATTTATCCAGATTAATATCACTTTTTGAATGAGTAGGAATAATATAATTAGTGAACAAAAATCGCTGATCTAAAATAAGCACATGTTTGAAGTATTTTCTCAAAAGCTGTTCGAAGTTTGCAGGGGTTAATTCATTGACATGGAAATGATTATGGTTTTGATAAGTATTTTTGTTGGGACTTGAGACAAAGAATAGACCGTTTGGTTTAAGATTTTCTTTTACGCCTTTGAGAAATGCGTTTTGGTTATGGATGTGTTCTATGAACTCAAAAGCGGTTATGACATCAACATTTCTTTGATAGTTTTTAAGATTTTCGCCATCACCAATCTCAAATTGTAATTTTGACTCGGCGAATTTTTTATCAGCGTAACTAACAGCATCTTTTGAAATATCTATTCCATAGACCTCGGAGGCTCCAGATTTTTTGAGCATCCATGATCCATAGCCGACTCCGCAGCCTACATCTAGAACTTTCTTATTCTTAACAAAGCGGGAAGCCATCATGTAGCGAAGCAGATGCTCGTAATAGAGTGTCATTCCCTGATTTAATTCAGGCACCATGCGTTCACCGGTGAATTCAATTTCTGGCTTAGTATTTTGCATTCACGAATAAAGTACCATAAGTTGCGGATAAATGAAATTAGTGTGAAACGGACAGGTATGCAATATAATAATAGTTAATGCTGAAGTCTTTTCTTTTACCGTTTACTTCTTATAAGTATTTGTTATATCAACTCATTCAGAGAGAAATTAAAGCCAGATATAAACAGTCGATTATTGGGTATGCCTGGGTTATTTTGAATCCTTTACTTCAGTTACTAGTTTATTCTTTTGTTTTCTCAGTTGTTTTCAGGTTTCCGACAAGTATCCCCTATCCGGTATTTTTATTCATAGGACTATTGCCTTGGATATATCTTCAAACAGTGGTTGCTAATTCAACTTTAGCTTTGGTTGATAATCGGGAACTTTTGAAAAAGGTCGCTTTCCCAAGAGAAGTGTTTATTTACTCGATTGTGACAGCTAAGTTAATCGATTTATTTTTTGCATCAATTGTTTTAGGAGTATTTATGATTTTTTATCAGGTTTCTATTTCTCCAAGTGCTTTTTGGATTATTCCATTACTCGGAATTCAAATTATGTTGATAACCGGAATCGGATTTATTTTTTCTACCGCAAATTTGTTCTACCGGGATATTCAATATTTAGCTAATTTAGTGTTGATGCTTTGGATGTATGTTTCGCCAGTGGTTTATCCGCTGTCAATGGTGCCGCCGGAGTGGATTGGAATTTATAAGTTAAATCCGATGGTCGGCATAATTGAAGGTTATAGATCGGCACTTTTTGGGCAAAGCTTTGATTTGGGGACCATTGCCTGGTCGTTTGTATTTTCACTGGTTATTTTTGTTGTTGGGTTTGTTACTTTTAAGAGATCGGAAAGAGTTTTTGCAGATTTAGTTTAATATGGGAAACACGACTATATCATTTAAAAATGTAACTAAGAGTTTTTACCTGCAGGATGATAGGACTTTTAAAGAACTTTTACCTAATTTATTAACTGGTAAGCCTTGGGCAAAAAAGTTTACAGCATTATCAAATATGAGTTTTGACATTGCGCAAGGGGAAACTGTTGGAGTTGTTGGTAAAAATGGATCTGGTAAATCTACACTTTTGAAACTAATAGCCGGAGTTACTTTTCCCACTTCGGGGAAAGTTAATATTGAAGGAAAAGTAGCCCCTTTAATAGAGCTCGGGGCAGGGTTTCATTATGAATTATCCGGATATGAGAATATTTTTTTGAATGCTGCAATTCTTGGGATGCATAAAAAAGAGATTGAAGCGAAAGTTGAGGAGATTATAGAATTTAGTGAACTTAAGGAATTTATTCACACCCCGGTTAAAAAATATTCAAGCGGTATGTATATGAGGCTGGGGTTTTCGATTGCTATAAACACTAATGCACCAATACTACTAATTGATGAAGTTTTGGCTGTTGGGGATGTTGCATTTCAAGAGAAATGCATGAAGAGATTAAAAGAGATAAAAGCATCGGGGGAGAAAACGATCGTATTTGTAAGTCATGATGAGCATTCGATAAAGAGCTTTTGTGATAGAGCAATTCTAATAAATGAATCGAAAATAGTTATCGATGGAGAGACTTCTAAGGTATTTGAGGAATATCACAAGTTAACTAAGTGAGCTAAATTAAGTTTTGCGGAGATATATTCTGAGTTTAATTCCTGACCAGATTAATACTACGATGTTCAGGAAAAACGCCGTGAGAATCCAGGCCTTAGGAATATCCCAATAATATAAATTTCTCAGCCACCAAAAATCAGGCAATCTTTCAAAAGTTTGAGTATGAATATCCCATGTTTTCCAGGGATCTTTATTCTCCCCTCCCCAATTATTATATTTAAATCCGAGAATTTTAGGGCCAAGATCTGAGACATAAGGAACTGTGATTGACTCGAGATTTTGGGTAATGTCGTTTATTTGAAATGAATATAACCCAAGTATTTGGGCAGTATTTTTAGCCGGGGTAACTGTTTTATTTTGATACTTTGAGGGATCATCCAGGAAAATTGAATCGCTGCTAACTAATCCATCTTTGGAAACAAATTTATTTGCAATAATTAATTGGTTGTTACTATCTTTAAGAGAGTTGGGGATATTTAACTCAAGTAGTTTTCTCTCAGAAATAGGAATTATAATTTCACTAGGTAATAATTTTTCTCCATTTAGAAAAACCATAATTTGAGCAGAATCGGAACCTTCCTCCAAAGGATGATTGGCCAGACCTAAAGATATTTTTTTAACTTCCTTCGAATTATTAAAAGTTATATAGCCATTACTTTCTATTGTCCGCCACCTCTCGTTACCAACAAAAAAAGGAAAATCTACGCCATCCATAAAGCGGAGATCATTTGGACCTGTTAGAAATGTTTGAGGAAAATTTTTAACTAATTTAAATAAGTTTCTGGATTGGGCAAGAATTGGCATATAGCGGGGAAGGAGGTTTGAATATGCATAGGAGGTATACTCAGTGCCGTTTAGAAAGAAATTAGGCTGAAGTCCGGCAAATTTAGTTTGATATGGCATTAATACACCAAGCATCTGAACAAATATACCGGCTCCGACAAGCGGATAAAAAACAAAGATGCGCGCTTTACGGGAAATTTTCTTGTAAATTCCAGCCACCACCAGCATCCCAAAAGGAATTATTGGGGTTAGGTACCTTGGTCCCCAACTCGATTCTCCATGCCACAAAGCTGCGACTCCCTGTTCACTGCTTCCGACACTGTAGGCTTTAGCATAAAAAGAAATTAAAATTATAGAATATAAAACAAAAATTATTGCTTCTGGATAAAAATTCTTTTTTATTTTATGCCAAAAAAGTATGGGTAACATGAGTAATGGACTGTAGAGAAAAATACTTCTTCCAGGACTAAACAACTGCCCGTAAATACCTTCGATAAATACAGACACCGGAAGTGTGTAGGTTATATACGTAAACCCGACACTAGCTATATCGAGAGCTCCATTGTAATAATCAAGCGCTCTGACGTTTTCAAACCAAATATAAATTGCCAGCAGAGGTAATACACCGATTATAAAAAGACCGATATCTAAAATAACTGTTTTAAGATAAGTCAGTCTTTTTCTTGGCTGATTGAGTAAGAAATAATAAATAATTAAAGGTATGGCTGCCAATCCGAAAGTGGCGTTATACGTCAGACAAACAACACCAAATGATGCGCCGGCGATTATTAATTGAACTCTTTTCTTACTTTGAGAATGAAGTTTGAACATTAAAAAAGATAGCATCAAGAAGGCGATAAACATCATGTGAGCCATTGAATGTTTGGTGTAAGGAAAAAGATTGGTGGCAAAAATTGAAATTAGACCTAGTAGAATTGATGATCTCTTATTTAGACCAAGTAAGCCAAAGTAAATCAACAAAATAGTACCCAACATTGCACCAAAGAAAACATTAGTAAAACTAGCGGTTAACAGAATTAACCAATCGTTTTCTAATGGAAAGTTAATCGGAGGAGAAACATCATAAAACTTGTATATAAAATCGGTTAATAAAACAGCTGGCATCATTGCCAATGAATAGCCTAAACCAGTCAGACTGTAAGTTTTACCATCTTTACCTTTATAGACGTTTAAATGAATGTTTTGTCTGGTATCGTATTTATATTCCGGCGCGACTGGCTCGCCTTTATAATAAATATTTCTGGCGACAGCGAGATAAAGAAAACCATCAATTGAATCAATAACACCTGATGAAAAAACTGAAAGAAAAGAGAATAGAAAAATAAAGAAAGTAATAATTATTTTTTTCATTAAGATTTTTTGATTATACAGCTTTTTGTTCTTAGGGTTATCAGGATATAATTACAGTAATGAGCAATCCGAAAAAAGAAGTCGTAATCTTAAGACACAATGGCGGCAGACTAGGAACTCAGTTGATTTTGTACAGCAGTATGTATGCTTTTTGTTTGGAGAAAAATTATCATCTGATTAATTATTCATTTTATGAGTATGACAAATATTTCAATTTGCCAAATCCTAGATTTTATTCAGCATTTTTCGGATTTATAAAAGATTTAAATTTTTACAAGTCACATGCGATTACTTATTTATTGTATAAGTTTTTAACGACTGCTATTCCTTTTTTCTGGAAGGGCGCTCTACTTAAGGAAGACCCTTCTGAAGTTTTTCTGCTGCCGCCTTCGAAAGTGCGAAACAGAGAACAGCAGAATGCTTTGAAGAATATTGAAAATTCCACAATTAACCGAGTCTACACGGAGGGATGGAATTTTAGAAATCCGGTCGGGATTGATAAGTATCATACGGAGATCACACAATTTCTTACTCCGAAGAAAGAGATAATAAAAATTGTAGAAAAGTTTATTTCAGACAATCGAAAGGGTGGTAAAAGGTTGATTGGAGTTCATATCCGCCAGGGAGATTATCAGATTTTCTTAGGTGGTTCGCTGTACTTTTCCCCAAAAGAGGTTTATGAAATCCTAAAATACTTTATTAAAGTTAGACGTTTTGAAACAAGTAAAACAAGATTTGTTATATTCTCTGATGGGTTGATAGAACTTAATTTATTTAAAGATTTGGATGTTGTTCACGGCCCGGGACAGGTTATCCAAGATTTATTTGCTCTATCAATGTGCGATTTAATTATTGGATCAAACAGCACATATGGGTCATTCGCTTCTTATTACGGAAAGAAAACTCTTTATTTTTTTGATAGAGATAAGAAATTTGTTAAACAAAATCAGATTTTTTGAAAGTGAAACAGGCCACAGGAATATTTAACATTAAGATGCTTTTCCGGTTTTACATTTTCGACAAAATCGTTTCTATCGTTAACTAAGCTAAACTCTTTTAATTTCATTCCTGAAAAAAGTTCTAACACATATTTCGGACTAAAGACCCGCTGGTTATTAAACTCAAGTCTTTGTTTTCCAATTGGGACTGAGAAGTAAATATGGCCGCCTTTTTTTGTGACTCTTTTCAATTCATCAATTGCTTTTTTATAGCCCCATGGATCAATTGGATCTCCATAGCGGCCTAACCCAAAATGCTCTATTGCGTGAAGAGATGAGATAGATTTAATACTGCCTGTTTTAATATTTTTCATATTGGTACAGTCAGTTTGGATGAAATCCAGATTAGGTATAGTTTTATCTAGGCCTCTGATGTCCAACATAGTAATTTTGCAAAATGTTAAGCAATGAGATATAAAACCGTCTAAACGGCTACCAACATCATAGTGATTTTTAACGCCAGACTTAAAAACTTTTTTGGCGGCCCAAATATCCTGATGAAAATAGTGCTGGAGAATATGACCTGCCTCATCATAGCGGTCGAAATATATGGGATGATTATTGAGAATATCTAGTTGAAAAGGACTGGGGGATTTTTTATTCAATTTTGAGTATTCTTGATAGTCATTTATAAATGCGGCAATGCCTTTAAAGTAAATGCCGCCTTTTAGCAATTTTAGGATTGGATAGAGAAATGGGAAGAGAGAATTTAGATTGATTAAAATGAACCTTTGAATTTTCATCAGTAATCAGGTATTTTACTTATACACCATATATTTAACAACAATGAATAATTTAATCAGCAATTTCGTTAATAAAGCAAAAAGATCACCGGCAGTTTTAATATATTGGAAAATCTCGGGCCGCAAAATTCCGCCACCGCACATTTATAAGCAGTTTGTATTAAAAAAGTATGCTAAGGATTTTAGTTTAAAAAGTTTAGTCGAGACAGGAACATACAAAGGAGACATGATAGAGGCGCTAAAGAAAACTTTTGACAAGCTTACCAGTATTGAGCTTAGCGAATTCTATTATAAGAATGCCGTAAATAAATTTAAGAGTGATAAACATATTAGTATAGTTTTAGGAGACAGCGGAAAAGAAATTAAGAAATTACTGAAAGAATTAAAAGCGCCAGCTTTATTTTGGCTAGATGGACATTTTTCTGGTGGGAAAACTGCTAAAACTAAGGTTAATACACCGGTTATTGATGAATTAATAGCTTTTCTGTCGCATAAATTACCAGGACATGTAATTTTAATTGATGATGCCAGACTTTTTAATGGCCGGGAGGATTATCCGAAGGTTAATCAGATTAGAAAAATGATCAAGGGACTTAAGTACAACTTAGAAGTCAAAGACGATATTATTAGAATTGCTCCGACTAAAGATTAGTTATCTTTTAATCAACATTTTTATTAAGTCTTTATCATAAACTTTTAATAACCAGCCCAAGCCAAAATATAGACCGGAGTAAAATAAGCCGTAGGATATTATTAAAGTCCAAGAGAGCGGATTAAGAGAAAGCAGTCTGGCAGCTGCGAATAATACTACCCCAAAGACCAGAAGTTTTGTATAAAACAAAAAAGGAATATTAAAGCTGATTGTTTGTTTGATAAGAATAACAAATAGAATTGAAAGAGTTGTGGCGACAAAGGTGGAAGTTATAACAGCTCCTAAAACGCCGTATGTCCAGATTAAGAATGTGTTCATCGAAACTCCGACAAGGGCGATTACTGAGGCCGCTTTAAGCTTTTCTTTAACTCTACCGGTTCCGAGTAATATTGCTCCCAAAATGGCAGACATTAATATAGGAATCGCGCCCATTGATAATATACTGAGCGGTAATCCAACCATCCCGTTCCATTGATCACCAAAAATTAATTTGACTATTGCCGAAGGGAAGATAACAATAAAGAGCACGAAGTAGAAGCTGATAAAAGGAATGACCTCAAGAATTTTTTCCATTAAATAAGTTAACCGGGTTTTATCCCCTTCCATGAGGTGAGATACCAGCGGTAATATTAAGCCGTTAATTGGGTTGAATAAAACCACAGGAATCGAGGCAAGCGGATAAATTATATTGTAGATACCAACGTCTCTGACTCCCCTAAAAAGAGTTAGTAAGAACGTATCAGTGGCAATTACAGCTGAGTAGACAACCGTTTCAAGTATTGCCGGTAAAGCGAAAGCTGTCATTTTCTTGTAGGTATTTTTTTCAATAGTGATCTTATTTTTGATTAACAATGGATGCTTAATAATTAGCAAATAGGTATAACTGACAGCAGTTAGAAGATGGGCTACTGCCAACGCAGCAGCAAATACCAAGACATTTTGGATTCCAGCACCAATGAATATTAATGAAATAACAAGCGTTAGGAACCATTTCACAACGGTGATTGAGGCGAAATAAGAAGCCTGCTGGAGACTGGCAAATATTTGGATTAGGCCATTTAAGATAACGTATGAGATTAGGTATAAACAAAAAATATAGATTAGAGTTTCAGAACCCGGGACTTTAAAATAATTATTTGATAGAAATGGGGCGAAGATTATTAGTAATATTGAAACTAGAATTGTAATTGTTAATGAAACTGTTTGGCCGTGAATAAAAACATTCCAGGCTTCTTTATACTTTTTGGCCCTGATGTATTTGGGTAGCAAATAAACTACCGAATACCCATATCCTAAATCAATATACGTAGTTAAGACGTTAAAAAGTCCTAAGACCGCGTAGAATAAACCGTAACTTTCGATGGAGAGAGAACGGGAGAAGATTATCCTAATAAGGTAAGCAAAAATCGAACCTAAGAAAGTGAGAATCAGGACTATAACACTGCCTTTAAGAATTTTTTCTCCAAGGTTTTTTTCTTTGAACATAAATTTGCTCCGATGGAAGTATAGTCTAAATTCTAGTTAAAATTACAGCATTAAGTATCGAATAATTGTTTTTTACATACTATAGGTATATACTCGTAGACTATGCCTAATTTTCCGGAAGCAGAACTTACACCTGAGCAGATGGCTGTAATAAATGACACGCTGTTTAGCGACAGAATAGTCACTTTGAATGACGAGATGAGAGTAAACTCAGCGGTTAAATATGTTGACCAGTTTAGTTACAGAGTTCTAGATTCTAAGTTATTAGCGTTGGCCAGCATAGCTGATGATAATGTCAAGCTAAGCTGTTTAGATATAGCTAAGAGCTATGGCGTTGATCCAAGAATCCACGAACTACTAGATAGAGTTAATTACCTACAGTATTTAAGACAGAATAATTCTTCTGCTCCTCTAGCTTATCCCTCGATAAGGTATATCTCACTTCAGACAATAGGAGAATACGAGGAACGCATAAAAAGAAATGGTAGATTCTGGCCCCCTAAAGGAGAAGAGGTTTTTACATTTGAAGAGCCATTTTTTCATTTTAAAGAGAAAAACATGATCGTTCAATATAGTCATCCTGATGTTGCTGTAGCGCTAAGAGGTGATTTACAAACAATGACAAAGGCAGATGCTATGACTGGAGACTCTTTTAGACTAACCAACTCCCGAAGGATTGGGGTGATTTACTCAAGAATAAATAAAGCTGGGTCTTCTATTTAATCTGCTTTTTCAAGTTTTCGCTGAGATTAAACGATTTTACTTTTTTTGGATCATGCTTAAGCAGATTAAAACCCATGGTACTGTACCTCGGGATTAAGTGCCAATGGACATGTTTTATTTCGTCCATGTACATCAAGTAAACTTTTTCGACTTTCAGAGTTTTCATTAGGGCGTTTCTGACTTTATCAACTATTTCCATGAGGTGTTCATATTCTTGGGGATTTAAAAGATGAAGATCAGGGATTGGTTTTTTCCAAACGACAAGAGAGTGGCCTTTGCTTAACGGATAATCTGCAAGACAAGCGTAAACAAATTCATCTTCGTAGAAAATTGATAAAGGGTTTGGATTAATTAAAGAATCTGCCATTGACTACAAATATAACAGAATACTAAGACTACTTTAATGGCTGCATTTTATGTCTTTCTAAAAAGATATCTCTTTCTACGACATTTACAATATTAAAAGCCCCAAGTCCGTCAGATTCGAACTCTTTCATTTGACTAAAATATTTTTCTCTGGCTGCTCTGTCATAGAGGGCTTCCCTGATAATTCCGACAGCTTCATCAGGCCTTCTGATAGTTGGGCTTGCCCCTCTATCAATTGCCCCAACAGCAAAACTTTTATCCTGACCGTACAGAGTATCAAAACCATCAATATCCAGGCTAAACATAAGTCTTCTGCGCGCTGCTGATTCATTTGCTGTAGTTGAGCGTTCATTTCCTCCAAAACTCATAGCGTCGATAACATCATTCACATTGCCTACTTTTTCATTTCTAACTCCGGGTACATCCATCCCTGAAACGTGATGAACCCTACCATTAAATCTATCGAGAATGGGGAGGGCTGCGGGGACATCACCTGCTCTTATGAATTTGGGGTGAAACCTTACAAGTAAATCCTGAGTAGCGCTTGATTCATTTAACGCATTAACATATATTTCAAGCGCTTTTACAGTAGCTTCGCCTACCTGCCCAAACCAAGCTCCAGTTGTAGCGCCTAAAGGAATATCGAGCTTTCTTCTTAGATTGTTTCTTGTAGCTGCCTGCTGTTCGAGGTCAAGGGCTGGTATGCCAGTCGGACCAGAAACTACAACTGTGCTTTCATGAAAGTATTTTCTGTTCTGCTGCGCAGCCCATTCATTTGCCACAAAGACTTTTGTGGGTACAAACAGACCAAAATCTGCACCATAGTAGTCCTGCATATTACTCCCTATAGCTCCATCAAAGTCTTCAATCCTATAATGTTCTACCCCAATTTTATGACTTGTTAGATGCATTGCTGCAGCGAGATTATCTTGTTCTGAAAACCCAGAGATTATCGCATGACCTCTTCTCATATCAATTAAAACTCTTGGTTCTCCGCCTTGTTTACTAGAGTATCCACTTTCTTCTAATAAGGGTAAGCCGTCCCCAACTGCCATAAACTCAGTTCTCCATCCCCGTCTATGGAATTCATCCATAGCTTTGCTAACTAANNTAAAAGGTTCTCTGGCAAGCATTCCCTCCCAAGCTCCTAATTTATCAAATGAAATATTCTGCGGGATTGAAAGTTGTGTTACTTTTTCAAAAGTAGGGTCACTTGCTACTCTCTTACTTACAAAAGCTTCTCTTCGGTCGTTGTAACTCATTAAATGGGATTCTAGCAGGATTTTTTTGTTTGTCTAGAGTGGGTTTGTTAGGTCAAGCTGCTCTAGGGCGCTGAAGATGCTAGTTTGAGTGGGGGATTTTATTTTGGAATTATATTTATTTTGTCTTTTTTGATAGAGGTCCTTATTGGCAAGGATAATGTGGAAGGGGCCGGATTCCAGCATTAGTTTGGCCTCGTCTTCAGTGAAGAGATACTCATCACTTTTTTCTCGGTCTCGGGCTCCTACTATTTTTATTTTCACTTTACCACTCGCTGCGTATTTTTTAATTAATTCCTGGGCGATATCATAGATTTTATACTTTTGCATTTTTAGGACGAAGATCTCGCTGCCTAACATTTGAGATGCAGCAGAAAACACCAGATTTACAGCATCGGGGATGGTCATAAAGAACCGTTCCATGGTTTTATCGGTGACTAGGACCGGGCCGCCTTTTTTAATTTGATCGATCCATAAAGGAATTACAGAACCACGGGAATTTATCACATTACCGAAACGGACTACAGCAAATTTTATTTCCGGATGGCCTGAATAGTTAGGTGCGGCTATGACCATTCGTTCTGACATTAATTTGGTAATTCCCATAAAAGTACTGGGATTGACGGCTTTGTCAGTTGAGATAGAAACCATTTTTTCGATTCGATGATCAATTGCTAGTTCAATAACATTTTGGGTTCCCAAAACGTTGGTTTTCATGGCTTCAAAAGGATTTGCTTCACAAAAAGGGACGTGTTTTAAAGCGGCGGCGTGGAAAACGATATCTATGTCATTGAAGGCCCGATTCAAACGCTCTTTATCCCGAATGTCTCCTATTAGAAAACGAAGAATCTTGTTGTTTTTAGGATTGCCAAGCTCGTTTTGCATGAGATGTTGTTTGTGCTCATCTCTGGAGAAAACTCTAATTTGTTTTGGGCTGTATTTTAAAAGTTGACGGACGATTTCAGTACCAATTGAGCCGGTTCCTCCGGTTACTAATATTCTTTTGTTTTGAAATGCTTTTTTATAATCTTTCATATAGCTGTCCATCCCCCATCGACCATTATGGTTGCGCCAGTAACATACGATCCGGCTTCTGATGCCAGAAACAAAACAACCGGAGCAATCTCTTCCGGCTGGCCCATTCTTTTTAATGGTGTTTGTTTGGAATAATTACTCACAAATGTTTCATCCTGATTGTCAAAAATTCCGCCTGGACAGATTGTGTTGACTCTAACATTATATTGTCCAAAATATGAGGCCAAATAACGGCTGAGGTTAATTATGCCGCCTTTTATAGCAGAATAAGCAAAGGCGCTGGTCATTTTGGTGTTTTCATAAATATTAAAGTTCGCACCAACAGCTCCGTAGATTGAACCAAAATTAATTAAGCTGCCGCCTTTTTGTTTTTTCATAACTAAACAAACTTTACGGCTGATCCAGCTATAACTATTTAGATGCATTGAAACATTCTTTTGGAAAGACTCGAGTGGAAAATCTTCAATTTTCTTGCCCCAATCACTTGTCCTAGGAAAAGAAGTATTAACCCAAATATCTATCCGGCCATATTTTTTATATAAAGCATCGATTGTTTTGTCTATTGAATCAAGTTTAGTAATATCAAAGATTTCAAAATTTACATCGCCGCCTTTTTCATTTAATTGATCTGCGATTTGAATGGATTTCTTTTTATTTATATCCAGCAAAATTACTTTAGCTCCAGCTTCAGTAAACTGTTTAACGATTTGCTCACCGATTAATCCGGCTCCACCATTTACAAATGCGACTTTGCCGTAAAGAGAGAATTTAGTCGAGTCATTTTTAGGATTCTGATTATCAATTTTTACAACAGAATCTTTTACTAAGGCTTCCAGAATTCTAAAGTCTGTTTCGGTATCGATATCAATTGCAGATATTGGATCCATCACATAAGCAATTGTGTCGTCAGAAATTTTATCCTTAATCCCATCAGTCCGCAGATAATCACTTTGATAAATATAGATTGAATTGTTCATATCGTAAACTTGCGGCGCATCCTGGCGGCGGGTAAAAGATCCTTGTTTGGAATATTCAACTCTAGCCTTTTTGTTTATTTCCAACATGTTAAAGTAAGGATTTCTGTGAGACGGTGTAACAGTGACGAGGTTCTTGGGATTTTTCTTCTTAAAAAGTTTATAGGAATTTTCAATATCTTTAATTGATCTAACAGGAGCTGTTACGGGCAGGTCTATAACTAAATCAAATTTTTGTTTATATATTCTTTCTGATTCAAGTAAGGCATGCGTTAGAACCGGAAGTGTCGGGGCGGTGTCGGTTGATAGATTCTTCGGGCGGAGAAAAGGAACTTCGGCTCCAAAAGATTTTGCTATTTCAGCAATAATTTTTGAATCGGTAGTGACTACGATTTTCGATGCTTTACCCCATTCCAAAGCTTGTTTTATCGTATAGTAGATAAGCGGCTTACCGTTTAGATTGCGGATGTTTTTACCTTTTACACCTTTTGAACCACCCCTGGCGCAAATTGTTATTAAAATATTATCCATTTTTGTTAATTTCACTATTCTTAAATGAGATTATTTTTTTATAAAGTCTGGCTGCGTCGGTCAGATTGTTAGTCATTTTGGGATTATCAATATTTTTAAAGAAATATTCAAGCTGTTTCTTAAAAATTGAATCTCTTTCAACATTAAAACTTTGCTCACTAATCAATTTCTCCTTTTTAAATTTTTTGATTGTTGAATTAATCAGATCGGCTGAGATAGTCATTTTTTCAAAATCGATTTCTATTGTTCTTTGATTTTGGTGACTTAAAAAATTGATGTGTAAGTTTGCTGGACCCAATTTTGAATTTATCAAAATATCAGCATAGTCTTCGGCATTAATTGTTAAATTACTTCTTTTTGAGAATTGACCTTTAAGCTTTGTAATGCCTTCCAACAAGAAGTCAGTATAGTCAATTTCGTGTGACAGATCGAGAATAATCCCCCCACCCATTTGTTTGTTTGAACGATAACTTTTTTTGTGATCAGTTCCCTGTCTCCAATTAGGGAGATACGAAGCCGCAGTTATTCGCATATGCAAAAATTTATTAGTTTTAAAATACTTTTTTAGACTGATAATTACCGGATGGAAACGGAGATTATAACCGATATATGTGACTAGTTTTTCATTTTTTATAACACTTAGTAACTCATCAAGTCCTGTTAGACTACTACCGATTGGTTTATCTATAAAAAGTTTCGCTCCAAGATGAGCGCATTTTAAAGCAGTTTTTATATGAAGAGATGTCGGGTTAGTGATAAAAACAACATCGGGGTTAATTTTTTTTATTTGCTGCCAATTATTTAATTCAGTTATTCCTAAATTGTTTGGGGATTTGTTTATTCCTGATCGAAAAGCGAAAAGCTCATGCTGATAATTTTCTTTTAGAAGCCGGGCATGTCGCTGGCCTATTGATCCCAGTCCGAAAAATACAATTTTCATTAGGGAGATTATACACTTTCATATTGAACTGAAAATCTAAACATGTTAGAACTATCAATATTGTATGGCAAAACCATTTATAACTATTTCTAAGAGAAAAATTGGACCTGATTTTATCCCGTTTGTGATTGCAGAAATCGGTATTAATCATGAAGGTAGTTTTAAAAAGGCTATTAAGATGGTTGATGACGCTAAAAGGGCTGGTGCTGAGTGTGTAAAATTTCAATCTCATGTTATAGATGATGAGATGATTGCAGAGGCTAAGAAAGTAGTTCCCGGTCATACTAAAGAATCAATTTATGAAATCATGCAGAGATGCGCTCTCTCGGAGGAAGCGGAAATTAAATTAAAAAAGTATGTAGAAGATTTAGGAATGATATATTTATCATCACCATTTTCCAGAGCCGCAGCTGACAGGTTGAATAAAATGAAGGTGCCGGCATTTAAAATAGGATCTGGTGAGTGCAATAATTATCCGCTGATAGATCATATTGCTTCTTTCGGGAAACCGATTATTCTTTCAACTGGAATGAATGATATTCCCTCAATTAAAATTGCGGTTAAAACAATTCAAAAACACAATACTCCGCTGGCGCTTTTTCATTGTACCTCGCTCTACCCTACCCCTTATGAAAAAGTAAGATTGGGAGGGCTTGCAGAACTTATGAAAGCTTTTCCGGGAATTCCAATTGGTTTATCGGATCATTCGATCGGCAACTATACTTCTTTTGGAGCTGTGGCACTTGGGGCTTCTTTAATCGAGAAACATTTTACTTCTAGTAAAAAATGGGCTGGGCCGGATATAGCAATTTCTATTGATCCGGCGGAATTAAAAGATTTAATAATTGGGTCTGCAGCTATTCATAAATCATTAGGCGGTAAAAAGGAGATTCTAAAAGAAGAACAGCCGACTATAGATTTTGCTTATTCCTGTGTTGTTTCTATAAAGGAGATAAAAAAAGGTGAGAAATTTACTAAGGATAATATTTGGGTTAAAAGGCCTGGAACTGGTCAGATAAAAGCGGTTGATTTCAAAAAAGTTCTGGGGAAAGTGGCTCTAAAAGATATTCCTAATGATGTTCAAATAAAATGGAGCGATTTGAAGATAAAAAAATGAACTCTAAAATTCAAAGATGGAAAATTGGCTTTAATATAGATAATCAGGAATATAAAGGGAATGAGCTGCTGGCGCAAAAATTATCCAAAAAAGGTTACAACGCGCTAATTTCGGACTATGTTTATATTTCGCCTGATGATGTCAAAAGAACTTTTTTGCATATCCCGGAAGGCTGGGAATCATTTTATGGTAAAGGTATCGACTTAGGATCTGGTGTTGGATGCATAAGCGCTACTATCGCTAAAAAGGAACAGGTCAAGAAAATTTATAGTGTAGAGTTGGTGGAAAGTGTAGTGACGCTTTGTCAACCAATTGTAATTAATAAGATTCTAGATGAACCCCAAAGAAATAAAGTTGTATCAGTTATTGGCGACTTTGATAATTTAAATATCAAGGATTCATCTCTGGATTTTGCAACTTGCTGGTTCTCGATGCATCACTCACTGAATCCTGTTGTAACTTTAAAAGAAGCATTAAGAGTCTTAAAGCCTGGAGGTAGATTTATTTTTGTTGATAAGTTTCATAATAACGATACGCCGGATAAAGAGATAGAGAGAATGTTAAATATTGTTTATAGCGAAGAATTTTTAAAGAATAATTTTAGACCGGCAGGAATTAAACTAACCAGAAGGGAAAATGGCGAACATGAATATAGACTATTTGAATGGGAGAAATTTATTAAGAAATCTGGATTTAAAATTATTCAAGAAATTGTTATAAAAACAGACAATCCGGAAAACCGCAAAGTTAAGAATGATGCAAACTTACCGGAGGTGTTTGTGAATTATAATATTGGAGGATTTGGAAACAGAGCTGTTGGATTTGTTTTAGAAAAACCTCTTTAGTATTTTCACAACATGAAAAAAAGAAAAATATTATTTATCACAGAAAGACGGGCTGATTACAGCCGTTTAAAACCAATTATGAAAGCGGTTCAAAAATCTCCTAATTTAGAGCTCCAATTAGTTGTGACAGGGATGCATTTATTAAAAAAGTATGGTGAAACAAAAAAGAATATCCTTCAGGATGGATTTAAAATTGATAAATTAGTGCCTATATTTAGCGAGAAAGATCACGATGATGGTGCGTCTATGGTTAGGGGGATGGGTAAAGCTCTAGTTGCATTTGCGGATATTTTCCCGAAATTAAAACCCGATGTTATTTTTTCTGGATTTGATATTGGTGCTAACTTTGCGGCCGCAATTACAGGAATGCATATAAATACTGTTGTGTCTCATATCCAGGGAGGTGAAGTATCAGGAACCGTTGATGAAGTTATTAGACATGGTATGACAAAGTTTGCCCATATTCATTTTGCGGCGACAGAGAAAAGTAAAAATAGAATTATTAAACTCGGTGAGAATCCTAAATATGTATTTAATGTTGGAAGTCCAAGTTTGGATACCATTCATAATATTTCGTATTCATCAAAAGAATCTTTAGCGAAAAAGTATAACTTTGATTATAAAAAACCGTTAATTATTATTTTGCAGCACCCGGTTACGACTGAGGTTGATAAAGTTGAGTCGCAAATTAAAGAAACTATTGATGCTGTAAAGCAAATAAATCAGAAACACAACACGGAGGCTTTAGCTGTTTATTCAAATAATGATGCTGGAGGAGGCAGAATTGTTAAGTATATAGAAAAATCAGGAATTAATTCTTTTCCTCATATTGATTATGAAGATTTTCTGAGACTAATGAATATTGCGTCAGTATTGGTGGGCAATTCTTCAGCCGGGATTCACGAAGCTCCTTCGTTAAAATTACCAACAGTTAATATCGGAACGCGTGAACAATTTAGAGAAAAAGGAGTTAATACAATTGATGTTGATTATGATAAAAAAGAAATTATGAATGCGATTGAAAGATGTTTGTTTGATAAGAAATTTATAAATAAGGTACATAATGGTAAGAATCCGTATGATGCTGGGAATACTGCCGAGAAGGTGGTTAGGATCTTAGAAACTATCGAGCTTCCGCCGATCCAAAAAGTGATAACATACTAGATTATGGCGTTAAGAAATGTAGCGGTGTTTGGGGGGAATGGATTTATTGGGGGGTATCTAGTTAAATTGTTGCAGGAAACTCCAGAATTAAAAGTTAGGGTTATCTATAACAAAAGCTCACCGAAGTTTAGGTTTAAAAATGTCAAATATATAAAATTTAGTTCGAAGGAGAATTTATTAGATCAGTGCGATCTAGTTATAATTTTGACTCAGCCAAATCTAGAATTAATCAAATATATTCAGGATTATAGTCAGGATATAAAGAGAATAATTTTTGGCTCTACCCTACTCCTCTATAAGGACAGTTTAAGCAAGCATTCTGAAGAATCAGAAGTTAATCCTATTACAGATTACGAAAAGCAAAAAGCTAAGGAAGAGACATTGTTAATTCAATTTGTTAGGAAACAGAATAAGCTATTAACTATTGCGAGAATTGGGAATGTTTATGGTGATGTGAAGAATTTAGGCATTGTGCAAAAAATAGTTAGCGCTACTTACAATAAATTACCGTTCTCAGTAAATAATAGTGGAGATCAGATCCGGGATTATATATTTGTTGAAGATGTGGCGAAGTATCTCAAATTCTTGATTATTAATAGTCAAGAACTTCAAGTCGAGATATTCAATATTTGCAGCGGGCGCGGATACTCTATAAACGAATTAATATCAGAAGTAGAAAAGACAGGACAAATAAAATTAAAGAGGATTGAAGGAGTAGAAATGTTGGAAAAAAAGTCCATTGTTGGTGATAATGGGAAAATTATAAAAGCTGCCGGATTTTTGCCCGAGTATTCTTTGGAATCAGGACTTAAGAAAACTTTTGAGAATTTTCTTCGGAAAGGATCATTATGAATATAAGAATTATCCCAAGACTTGATATTAAAGGGCCAAATTTAGTGAAAGGTATGCATCTTGAAGGTCTGAGAATTTTAGGTCGACCCGAGCAATATGCAAAATACTATTTTGATAATGGAGCTGATGAACTTTTGTATATGGATGTGGTGGCTTCTCTTTACGGAAGAAATAGTTTGCAGGAAATAATTACCAGAACTGCTAAAGAGATCTTCATACCACTGGCAGTTGGAGGAGGCATTAGAAGTATTCAAGATATGCAAGCTATGTTTCGGGCCGGAGCAGATAAAGTTTCTATTAATACAGCAGCAGTAAAGAGTCCGCAACTAATTTCTGAAGCGGCCAATCTTTTTGGGTCAGCTAATCTTGTCGTTTCGATTGAGGCAATCAAACAAAGCGATGGTAATTATTATGCATTTACTGATAATGGCAGAGAAAAGACAGGACTTGAGGTTATAGCATGGGCAAAACAGGTAGAAAGTCTGGGAGCCGGAGAAATAATTCTTACGTCGGTTGATAAGGAGGGTACAGGAAAGGGTTTTGATACCGATTTAATCAAAGCCGTTGCAAGGGCTGTGAATGTTCCGATCGTGGTACACGGAGGTGCAGGAAAATTGGACGACATAAAGGAGGCTTGTTTGATTAATGGAGTCGGTGGAATTGCTATTGCCTCAATGCTTCACTATGGTGCTCTTGAGAGAATGAACCGAGATGTTGAACTTGAACAAGGAAGTAATAATTTTATAAAAAGCGGGTTGTCGAATAAAAATATAAAAATAAGTTCTGTTGAGGAAGTGAAAAAGTATTTAAAAAGAAATGGGGTTTCATGCCGATCTTAAATAAAGACAGTAATACATTTAGAAAATTGAATATTGTGATTATTGATTTTAAATTGAGTAATCTTTTTTCAGTGGCACATGCTTGCGAATATGTAGGAATCGATGTAATGATAACTTCTGATCCTAAGGATTTAGATGAGGCCGATGGCATAATACTGCCTGGGGTTGGGGCCTTTGCAGATGCGATGAAGAATCTGGATTCGCTGGGTTTAACACAGGCTATAAAAAAACACATTAAGAAGAATAAACCGTTTATGGGTGTGTGCTTAGGAATGCAGTTGTTGTTTGAGACGAGTACGGAATTTGGAGAACATCAAGGTTTGGGAGTTTTTAAGGGATCTGTTAGGAAGTTTAGTAATACACCTGATACGACTGAGAGAATGAGAATACCTCATATTGGCTGGGATAAAATTGAAATCAAAAAGGAAACATCATTGTTTAAAGGATTTAAAAATAGCGATTATATGTATTTTGTACATTCCTACTTTTGCATTCCTGAGGATCGTGATATTATCGCTACGACTACAAATTACGAGGGGTTTGAGTTTGTAAGTGCTGTCTCAAAGAATAATGTTTTTGCTGTTCAGTTTCACCCTGAGAAGAGCGGTAAAGATGGCCCCGAGATTTATAGAAATTTTGGAAAATTTGTAGAGAGATGTTCTGATAAAAAAATTGTGCGAGATTAACTACTAATGGATAACTTTATAACAGCCGGTCTTAAAAAATCAGAACTAACTCAATTCTCCCCTACTAAAACTAAAAACTTAAAAGCTCTTTATGGACTTCCGTCTCAAGTTAAATTTTGTACTAGATGCATTATTTCAAATCAAAGACCAAACTCGACAGTCGAATTTAAGAATAAGCAGGCGAAGAAAAAAGAGACAATCGCAATGGATAAAGACGGTGTTTGTTCAGCGTGCAGATATGCTGATATAAAGGATCAGGAAATTGATTGGGATAAAAGAGAAAAGGAATTGATTAAGCTTTGTAACTTTTATAGAAGTAAAAAGGGTAATTATGATTGTATAGTTCCTGGTTCAGGAGGCAAGGACAGCGCTTTTACTTCACACATACTTAAATATAAGTATAAAATGAATCCGCTAACTGTGACATGGGCTCCACATATTTATACTGATATTGGTTTTGAAAATTTTAAATCTTGGATTCATAGTGGTTTTGATAATGTATTATTTTCACCTAACGGTAAACTGCACAGACTTTTAACGAAACTGGCGTTTGTGAATCTGCTTCACCCATTTCAACCTTTTATTGTTGGACAAAGACATATTGCTTCAAAACAATCAGTTTTACATAAAGTGCCTTTAATTTTTTACGGAGAAAACCAGGCAGAGTACGGGCATAATATTAAGGAAAATTTTAAACCGACTATGGATCCAAAATTTTATGAGGACGATATTGATTTAAATAAAGTATTTTTAGGAGGGGTGAAAGCACGTGACCTAATTAAAGAATATAAACTGCAGGAGAATGATCTACTTCCCTATTTACCTGCCGACAAGTCACTGATTAAAAAGGTCGGGACGACAGTTCATTATCTTGGGTACTATTTAAAATGGGACCCACAGGAATGTTACTATTATGCTGCAGAACACACAGGTTTTAAACCAAATACTGAACGCACAGAAGGATCTTACTCAAAGTATTCTTCGATTGATGACAGAATAGATCCCTTTCACTATTACACAACATTGATAAAGTTTGGCTTAGGAAGGGCATCTTATGATTCATCACAAGAAATTAGAAATAGAAAGATTACCCGAGAAGAAGGGGTGGCTCTAGTCAAAAAATTTGATACAGAGTTTCCTGCTAAATACTTTAAACAGATTTTGGAGTATATGGAATTAAATGAAGAAGAATTTTGGAAATTAATTAATAGAGGACGTTCTCCACATCTTTGGAAATTGGAGAATAATCAATGGGAATTAAGACACCCTGTTTGGGAGAAAAATGAAACCGCCTAAGAATATTGTTCTTATTGGTGCAGGTAATATCGGCAGCCGGCATCTGCAGGGGCTGGCTAAGATAAATAGTCCTCTATCTATTGAGGTTTTTGATCCTTCTATCGAATCGTTAAAAGTTGCTGAAGAAAGATTCAAGCAAATACCAAATCATAGTAAACATCAGATTATTTTTTTGACAGATTCCAGGATGATATCGACTCAGGTTGATGTGGCTATAATTGCTACAAGTTCAAATATCCGCCGTAAAGTTACTGAGGAATTACTAACCCAATCTGAGGTGAAAAACATTATTTTTGAGAAATTACTTTTTCAGAAAAAGAATGATTACGATTTTGTTGAGAGATTGCTGGAGAAGAAAAACATTAAAGCCTGGGTTAATTGCAGTATGAGAGTTACCCCTTTTTATCAAAAGTTAAAAGATAAATTTAAAGGAAAAAGAATTGTTTATCTGTTAACTGGCAGCCGGTTTGGTATCGCCACTCAAGCCATACATTTTATTGATCACATGGCCTATCTTCTAGATGATTATGAATTTAAAGTTGATACAAGCGGACTTGATAAGAATCTTTTGCAAAGCAAAAGAGCAGGCTTTCTAGAATTGACTGGGACTATGATAGTTAATTTTAGTAATGGCAGTACCGGAGTTTTCTCAGATTTCCCTGAAGGTGATGCGCCGATTGTAGCTCAAATTAGTTCAGATAATTTTCAAGCAACTGCTAATGAGACGACCAGAGAAACATTTATTTCTAATTCCCCAAAATGGGAGATTAAACCCTCACCAGAATCATTACTCTTTCAAAGTGATATGACAAATATTGTTGTTGAAGATATTCTTAAAACAGGAAGTTGTGGTCTCCCGACTTACCAACAATCTGTAAAAGTACACTTAAAACTACTTGAGGAGCTGTTAAGATTTATAAATAGGAATTCTGATAAAAAGTATAGTCTATATCCTTTTACTTAAAAATGAAAAATAATCAACCAATATTACTAATCGGATCAGGTTACATGGGCGTTGAATTTGCAAAGGTATTGAGAGCTTTAAAACAGGAATTTATTGTTGTTGGACGAGGAGAAGAGTCGGCTAATAATTTTGAAAAGGAAATTGGAATAAAGGTATTTAGAGGAGGGATTGATAAATATTTAACTGAAAACCTCAGTATTCCTAAAAGGGCAATTGTGGCGGTAAGCGAAGATCAGATTGGATTGACTACAATTAAGCTGATAAAGGCTGGGATTAAAGAAATTCTAGCCGAAAAACCAGGTGGAGCAGATTTTCAGGAGATCAAGAAAGTAGCAAAGACAGCTGAGGAAAAAGGAGTGCATGTTTACTTAGGATATAACAGAAGGTTTTATGCTTCAGTTGAGGAAGCCTCCAAGATCATCAAAAAAGACGGCGGAGTTTTATCGCTTTATTTTGATTTTACAGAAGCAGTGCATAAAATTGTGCCTTTAGTCAGAGCTCCAGGTGTTAAGGAAAATTGGTTTTTACATAACTCTACTCATGTTATTGATATGGCATTCTACATAGCTGGTATTCCTGTAAAAATGAATTGTGAAGTTTCAGGAACATTGTCATGGCATCCAGCTGGAGCAATCTTTACTGGTTCTGGATTGTTAGAAAAAGGAATCCCTTTTTCATATCATGCGAATTGGAAATCGGCAGGAAGATGGGCTGTTGAGATACACACGGCCAAACATAAGCTAATCTTTAAACCATTGGAGAAATTGCAGATTCAGGATGTAGGAAGTTTTGAGATTAAAGATTACAGCATAGATGACAAGTTGGATTTGGACTATAAACCGGGAATTTATAAGGAAGTTAAGGCTTTCTTGGGGAATAATAAGAGTCTCTGTACAATAAAAGAGCAAGTAAACAACCTCAAATTTTATAAGAAAATTCTTGAGGGATAATATCGAAGATTACTGTCACGTATATGAGTTCTTTAGGCTTGAATAAGATTATTAAATTTGCTGTTTTCTTTCTGATTGGATTTTGTTTTGTACTAAGCTGGTGGTGGGTTCTTAATAACAATTTCTATACTAACTTTGATATCTCCCGGGACCTGATACTCTGGCATGAGATTATTCATCATAACCCTATAACCCTGATTGGTCCGCATTCAGGCACTATCCCCGGCTTATTTCATGGACCACTTTGGTACTATCTCAACTTACCAGCTCTTTTAATAGGCAATGGAAATCCTGTAGCACTCGGCTGGTTTTGGATGATACTTTCAGGAGTGTTTCTTTATCTAGTCTTTTTTACTGCATCAAGGATATTTGATTGGAAGACTGCAATTCTGAGCATTCTGATCTTGTCTACTAACTCAATCACAAACTTTACTGATGATGAAAAGTATTTTTATAACCCTTATGGGGCGGTAATATTAGTACCGGTTTTTTTCTATCTTTTTCAAAAATATATTAAGAGTTTAAAGCCAATATATCTTCAATTATCAGTACTGATTGTTGGCTTGATAATTCAGTTTCAAATGGCTTTTGGAGTGCCAATTTTTATTTTAACTTCGATATACCTAACTATTTATAATTTCAGAAAAAATAAGTTATATCATCTACTGAATTTACTTTTGATTGTATTACCACTCTCAACTTTTATTATTTTCGAATTAAAGAATAATTTCTTGCAGGCCAGGACTTTACTTTTATATTTGGCGACTGAAAATACTCAAATGAATTTTGGGAATTTTATATTCTCCAGAATCGATCAGTTGTTTATGGATAATTTTAGAATGCTGGCTGAGTACAGTTTACCTTTGCAAGTTCTATTTTCACTGTCCTTTTTTGTTTTGCTTTTTTATGAACTAAGAAAAAATCATTTTTCATACTCTGATCCCTTTTGGTTGTTTGGGTATTTTTATTTTGGATTTGGAATAATAACATTTTTGTTTAAAGGAGAGATTGTAAATTACTACTGGCCTTTTTTGCCTTTGATGGTAATTATATTTAGTGCGCTACTAATGAATATTTCAAAAAGAGTAGCTGCTGTAATCATTTTTATACTTGTTGGGTACAATCTTTTGCTCGGATTAAGAATTGTTACAGATTATCCATACGATACTGAAAAGCAAGATTTTACCAGCTGGAATTATAACTTAGAAATGGCGCAGATAGTTTATGACGATTCTGATGAAGATTTTGGATATTTTATTTATACACCCAATTTATTTGGTTATAGTCAGAGATACGCTATGGAATATAAAGCTGCAGAATATAAACAAATTGAATCATTTGCTTTTATTAAGAAGCCTGTTACTTATCTAATTATTGCTGATTCAGATACTGGAAGAGTAGATCTTAATCCCGATAATTGGAAAAATGCTGATGTAAAAATAAACTCAAAACCGGAGAAAATTTTACAGTTTAAGCATTACAGGATTGAAAAATACAGGTTGTCTGAAGAGGAAATTAATAACCAGCCTAACCCTTCGTTATTGCTTTTGAGCAATGGGTTTTTTAGATAGCATCCCTGACCTGGACAGTTATATTGCCAAAGCTTTTTTCTTCGATAACATTAGAGAAATAATTCTCTTCTGTGATAAGACCGGAAATCATGTAGGAAGGAATATTTCTCGAAGGTTCAATTATTAGAAATCTTCTTTTTGGCAGATTCGTTCTAGAAGTGACTACTTCCAGTTTACCTTTATAACCAGGGGCTGCATCACCGCCCCAAACAGGAAGACGACTATACTTTTTATAGCCATACCAGTTAAATAAATAGTCCCAAGTTGTATTAACATTATAAGGAATCATTACTGCATTAACTGAGAATGGCTGGTTTTCTGATTTTTGATAGATATAATCCAAAACCTCTTTTTCAATTGGCAAAACTAGGCCCTCCTGGACGATCATATTTTGATTAAATTTAGTTTGATTATGGGTGATAATTAAATAGAGATTTGAAATAATAATTAAAATCATAAGGCCGGCTGCCAAGATTCGATGCTTCTTAAACATTCTATCGATGATAAAAGCAGTTAGGATCAACAAACCGATTGAGCCGCCAATCCCGTAGTAATAAATTTTTGAATAGCTTAATAGATAAGGAACGATTCCACCGATAATCCAAATTAGTAAAAATACTAGTTGCTTTTTGTGATTATTTCTATAGATTATAGCGGCTATAAATAACAGAGCCAAAGCTAAAATAACTGCAGGATTACCTGGTATTGCTATTAGATTATCACGGGTAATTGTAGTTATGTGAAAGATGGCGCTCTCGATAGTATTGTTAGCGTTTATTAAAGAATTTTGATTTGAGGAAGTTAGGATTTTCCAAAAATCACCGTACTTATACTCGGAGATTATAAAGGTCGCTGTGGTGAGTAGAAAACAAATTATTGAAATCGCTACGTATTTAAAATAATCTGGCAACCGGCTCTTAACTAATGAAAAGAATTTAGCATTAGCAGTAGAAATTAAATTCCAGGGAACTTTAAATAGAATAAACATAGCTAAGAAAACAAAGGCAAGAATAATTAATGAGAAATGGAATTGAATCGATAATCCAAGTCCAAATGCTGAGAGAACTAAACCTTTTAGATTATTTTGAAAGAAATACTTAACGCAACCGTAGTAAAAAAGGAGAACAGTTAGAACGGCAAATGAAGGGTGGCTTAGAAAAAGGGCATACTGCGTTTGCTCGTACGAGACCGCATACAACGTTGCGGCTATAAGAGCAGTTTTTCTATTAAAAAGCAAAGCTGCAATAAGGAAAACTAGGATGACTCCAAGAGCATTGTAAAGTCTCAGAACAACAGAGAAAAGAGTTGGATCACCACCAGAGATATAATAAAGAGGGGCAAGAATATAATAACTGAGAGCCCCATGAAAGATATTGGAGTCAAACGAAGCCGAAGGACCTTTGATTATAATATCGCCGGCGATAATTTCTTGCGAAGTATAAGCGTCTCTAGCTTGGTCGTATCCAAAATAGACGTTATCTGGGAAGTAAATAAAGCGTAGAGCAACAGCGATAATAAAAATTACTGCTAAAAAATTTTTCATTTAAGGCCAACTATTTTTCTGAGATAAGGCGTTTTTTGAATCAGCAATACCAGAGGTATTGTTATTAGGAAGGTTAGGATAGTACTAATGATTAGATAAATTGCCAGACTTGGCATTGAAGGGCTGTCGGGATTTATTCCGTAGAATTTACTTAACGCATCAATAACTAAAAGATGATTCAGATAAAGAGCAAAACTCAACACGGCAATAAAAGCGATTGGTTTTTTAATCCAGGTGATGGTTTCTAATTTTTGAATCCAACTTCCCCTCATAAGTAAATTAAAAGCACTTAATGACATCAACATTACACTGATGCTGAGATAGGAATCTGCATAAGTTTGACCGCCAATATAGAAGAGATCACTAACATTATTATGAAATAACCAGAGTGTTAGATAGCCAAAAAAAGCAGTAAAAATAAAGCTGGTAATGAATACTAATAAGTAAACGATAGTTTCTGCTTTAGTAAGAATAGTTGATTTTAGTTTAACCAGATAACCGTATAAATAATAGCCTATCCACATGATCCAATAGGTAAATGTGCTAAAGACCTCCCCTTCTCTTAAACTCAGATAATAAAAAATATAGGAAACTGCACCTAAACCTAGGAAGAAGTAACAAATATACTTTAGTACCTTTTCATTTTTTGGTTCGGTTAATAAATTCCATAGAGGATTTAAAAATTGAATAAAGAATAGGACAACAAGAAAGTATAAGCTGGTGTGAGTGTTTTTACTGAGATTGTGAAAAATTCCGGCGTAATCATAGGGCTCAGATCTCAACCAGGCCATTAAAGCATAAATAATATTGAAGATAATATAATAAGCGATTAATGGGACTAGAATTCGCTGGGTAATACGTTTGAAATTGTCACTGATAGAAGAGGGTTTTCCTAATACCAAATAGCCGCTTAGAATTACAAATAGAGGCACACTGATTCTGAAAAGACAGTTTAAAAGAAATGCTAACCACCAGATTGTACCTCCAAAATAATCCGGTCTGGGGGTTATGGGGATAACGAGATGGATGCCGATGACGGCGAGGATTGCGAGCGCTCTAACAAGGTCTGCTTGGAATAAATAATTCTTAATCACCTACTAAGTATAGATTAAAATATCGCCTATATTAAGGGTTGACGTGCGATAGGCTCAGCTATAGTATTGTAGTCGCTTATGCGTATTTTGATTACTGGTGGGGCTGGGTTTATCGGGTCACAACTAGCTTTATATTTGGACAAGAAAGATCACGAAATTATTATTCTTGATAATTTAAGTTCCGGATATATTTATAATTTTATGGATAGCAAAAGACTGTTGAAGAATTTTGTTAGTATGGATATCCGAGATTCAAAACTAGAGAATGTGATGAAAGGTGTGGATGTAGTTTTTCATATCGCTGGGTACGTTTCTTTGCCAGGCTGTAACGACAACCCAGGAGAGGCGTATAGCGTTAATACCGCCGGAACAGCTAATGTTTTGGAGATGGCTAGAAGAGCTGGTGTAAAGAAAATTGTTTTCGCATCTACCGCTGCACTTTATGAAAAAGAAACTGATACTCCTTTTAGGGAATCTTTACCTGCTAATCCCACTTTAATTTATGCCAGAAGTAAAAAAGATGCTGAAGGGATCTGTGAATCTTTTAGAGAGATGTACGGAATGGATGTAACAATTTTTAGGTTTTTTAATGTTTATGGCCCGCACATGGATTACCGCCCACCATCTTATCTAATTAGTTATTTAATTGGCTGTTTGTTAAAAAAAGAGAAACCTATTTTACATTCAAATGGGAAACAATCAAGAGATTTTGTTTATGTTGATGATGTCGTTCGTTTATGTGAGATTGTGATGACCAATCCTAAATCTAAGAATCAAACTTTTAATGTAGGTTCTGGGGAAATTATTTCAGTTCAGGGGATCTATGATTTACTTGCGGAGATTTTGAAATTGCAGAAAATTAAACCAATATTTAGAGATCCAAAAATGCATTGGGAGAAATTTCCGAGACAATTTGAGGGTAAGTATAGATTTGATACTCAACTTCTGACAAAAGAGGTTAATAAATTTACCCATGCAGATATTAGTAAGGCTAAAGAATTATTGGGGTGGGTACCAAAAGTTAAAATTCGAAAGGGATTGGAGAAAACAGTTGACTACTATCTTAACAAACTAAAAAATTAGAAGGGAACTAATTAATAATTTCCAGCTATCAGAGCTTTTGTTCCCCGTCTTTCATAAAATCCGGTTCTTCTGTAAGCCGCAGTTTTTCTAGCTCTTTTGAAAATCTCAGCGTAGCGAGGATCAGCATTTCCCAATATGGCTTCTGCTGGTAAGAAGTCTATTTCTAAGCCTTCTTTCATTTCAGCCGGAACCCGCCTGTGCAGAAACTCAGCTGATCTCCTTACATGAATACCGACGGTTATATATGCAATGCGGTTTAGTCCACGAGCTCTAATCTCTTGGATAGAATTTACCATGTCGTCCATTGTTGATTGATCTTCAGAAAGAATTACAGTTTCAGGTTTCTTTATCCCCTTTTGCGAAAGTTTTCTAGAAAATTTTTCTTCAAGAACACTTCCTTCTGACAGATCAGGGAGTTCTGGTGCGGCTTTTTCAATATAGCCAGTTCTTCCGGCGGCGAAAATAACTGTATTTACAGGAGGAGTTTGTTCTGACACAAGGTAAGCTGCGGCGAGCGCACAAGTGTTACCACCTGCTACCATAACACCCTCAGCATTAGGATTTATTCTATTATCATAAACTCCGGAGTGAGGAACCGGCCGACCGCCTGCCATTGCTCCAAAATAAGGCGATGGCTTCCATTCTCCTTTTTTATTCTTGCCAATTGAACGTCCGAGGACTACAACAGCATCATACGAGTGTTCCATGCGCAAATTATACCAGAATTGTCCTTGACATCAAATTTAAGCCGTAACTATAATGCCTGAGCAATGATAATTGTTAAAGCACCGTTGAGAATTAGTTTTGTTGGAGGAGGAACTGATTTACCCGATTATTATAAAAATTCACCTGGAAAAGTAATTTCGGCGACGATAGATAAATATGTTCTGGCCGCAATTAACCCGGCTCCCCTACTAAAAGGTATCACTGCCAGATATTCCAGTATTGAGACAGTATCTAAAGTTAAAGATTTGAAGAATGACCGGATTCGAGAGGTGATGCTTAAGTTTGGAGTTGAAGACAATTTAGAAATCGGAATATTCTCTCATATGCCGGTTGGAACCGGACTTGGAGGATCGTCAGCTTTTACTGTGTCATTGATAAAGGGTCTATCAACTTATGCAGGTAAACGGCTCGATAAGAAAGAGATTGCCCAAATTGCCTGTGAAATAGAAATTGAAACTTTAAAAGAGCCGATCGGCAAACAAGACCAATATGCGGCGGCTCTCGGAGGATTTAACACTTTCACATTCAATCCTGATGGCAGTGTTGAGACAGAGCCAATTCTTTTAGATTATAAAACCCGGCTGGATATGGAAAACAGTATGCTGGTATTTTTTACCGGAATTACCAGAACTGCAAAAAGCGTACTGACTGAACAAAAAGCTAACAGTGCCGGCAATATAAAATCATTAAACTCTTTAGTAAAGTTAGTCGATTCATTCCAGAGAAAATTAGTTAAAGGAAATTTCCGGGCGATGGGAGAATTACTACATGAAAGTTGGTTGATTAAAAAGAAACTGGCATCAAAAATTTCAAATGAGGTAATTGATAAACTTTATGCTACAGGAATTAAAAACGGAGCTTGGGGTGGAAAAATTTTAGGAGCTGGCGGCGGCGGATGTGTAATGTTTCTTGTCCCCCGAAATAAGAAAGAGCAAATACGAGAATCTTTAAATAAAAAGGCCGAAGAGTTAAAACTCAGGGATTTCAAAGAAGTACCTGTGAAGTTTGTCCACAGCGGTGTTGAAATTGTTTCTAACACTTGTTTTAATTGAGGCCTTCGTATGGATAAATTTATTAACGGATATATTAAAAAGAGCACAAAACTTATTGAGAATTTGCCGGTTAAAGAAATCGCAAAGGCGATAAATATTCTTCAGGCAACTTATGAGAGGGATGGCAGAATTTATGTTTTTGGGAGCGGAGGATCACTGGCTATGGCAACTCATTGGGTGGCTGATTTTAATAAAACTGTATTTAGCGGTCACTTAGATAAAAACATCAGACGATTTCAGGCAATCAGACTGCCTACAACGGAATCAGAGATTACGGCGTGGGCCAACGACGTGGGATTTGATATGATTTTTGCAGGCCCGTTAAGAAATTATATCCGCGAAGGAGATACAATTATCGCAATTTCTTCATCAGGTAATTCTCCTAATGTTATAAAAGCGGTTGAGTTAGCGCTTGAGTTTAAAGCATCAGTTATTGGAGTTACAGGATTTGATGGTGGAATGTTAAACAAACTAGCGGATGCAAAAGTGCTAGTGAAATCTGAAAAAGGGGCTTATGAATTGGTCGAAGGAATTCACTCTGTTATACTGCATATGATGACTCTTTATTTTAAAAATTCTTTTGATTATATTGAAAAACAAAGTAATTCAGCTAAAAAACGACAGCAGAAACAGGCTTAGAAATATGAGAATTCTCGTTACCGGTAATCAAGGATATATAGGAAGTGTGTTGACTGAAGTTTTGGCCTCTAAGAAATATGAGGTTGTTGGACTTGATACTGGTTACTATGAAGGAATCTCTCCAGATAATGATGGTAGATTATTAGTTAAACAAATTAACAAAGATATCAGGAAGGTTGATATTTCAGATTTAGAGGGAATTGACAGTGTAATTCACCTGGCAGCACTTTCTAATGATCCTCTTGGAGAATTTGATCCTTCTTTAACTGAGGATATTAATTACAAAGCTACAATCAAATTAGCAAAGTTGGCAAAAAAGTCCGGTGTTAAAAGATTTATCTATTCTTCATCACAAAGTATGTATGGGGTTTCAGATTCTGAAGATGAACTTGATGAGGACAATAGTAAGAAGAAAGCAATCACGGCATACGCTAAAACAAAATGGAAAGCTGAGCAGGAGCTTAAAAAATTAGCTAATGATGAATTTATGGTTGTTTGTTTCAGGCCGTCTACGGTTTTTGGTGTCAGTCCAAAATTAAGATGTGATATCGTTTTTAATAATTTGGTTGCCTGTGCATTTACGGCTAAACAAATAGAAATTAAAAGTGATGGAACTCCATGGAGACCGGTGGTGCATGTTAGGGATGTTTGCAGTGCTTATATAGCGGGCCTTGAATCACCTAAAGAACTGGTCGCGGGCGAATCATTTAATGTGGGAATTCCAAATGGTAATTTTACAGTAAAAGATTTAGCTGAAGCCGCGCAAAGAGCAGTTCCCGGAAGTAAATTAGTTTTTACAGGAGAACATGGTAAGGATGCCAGGACTTATAAAGTATCTTTTAATAAAATACTTACAGTTCTAAAAGACTATTTTAAACCTGAGTGGGACTTAGATCGAGGCGGTAAGGAATTAGTGAACTTTTTTAAGAAAATAAAACTTAGTGAAGAAGATTTCCGGGGTCAAAAATGTAACAGGCTGCCAAGACTAAAGTATCTGCTTGATAATAAAAGATTGGACAATAAATTGTTTTGGAAAAGTTGAATTCTTCAAAAATAACTCAAGCTGTCATTTTTGCTGGCGGTGCAGGTACCCGCTTAAGACCGTTCACGAATAAAAATCCCAAGCCAATGATTTTGGTAAATGGAAAGCCTTTTTTGGAACACTTACTTAATCTTTTAAAATTAAACGGAACTAAAGAGGTGGTTATATTGACTGGATATTTGGGAGATAAAATTAGTAAACATTTTAAAGATGGCCGGGAATTTGGGATAAAGATAAAGTATTCCTACACCCCATTTAAAGATTATTCTGGTGAGGAAATTAAGAGTGGAATAAGAATATTGAATGCTCATGAATTACTCGATGATCAATTTCTTTTGTTGTACTGCGATAATTATTGGCCTCTAAATTTAGCCAAGCTTCAGCAGATATTTTTAAAAACAGATGTTGATACTTTAGTAACTGTTTATACTAATAGAGATAACTCGACTAAGAATAATACTTTCGTTGATCAAAATGGTTTTATTAAAAATTATGATAAATCCAGAACTGAGAAAAAATTGAACGGCGTTGATATAGGTTTTATGATTGTTAAAAAGAAAGTTTTAAGTCTTTTACCAAAGGAGAATTGTAAATTTGAAGATATTGTTTTTCCATCTCTGATTAGGAAGAAAAAGCTGGCGGGATTTTTGACAAATCACAAGTATTACAGTATCGGAGATATGGAGAGAGTTATTAAAACTGCTGAATTTTTAAGGAGTAAAAAAGTTATTTTTCTTGATAGGGATGGGGTGATTAATAAAAAAGCTAGTAAGGCAGATTACATAAAGAAATGGAGTGAATTTGAATTTCTGCCTGGATCAATCGAAGCAATTAGATTGTTAACTTTAGCCAAGTATAAGATATTTATCATTACTAATCAGGCAGGAATTGCCCGAGGGATGATGAATACTAAGGATTTAGAGGATATTCATAAGCGAATGCTTCGCGAACTAAAAAATGCGGGAGCTAATATATCAGGAATCTACTGGTGTCCCCATGGTTGGGATGAGGGATGCGTTTGCCGCAAACCAAAACCAGGGCTTTTATATCAGGCAGCTGATGAAAACCAATTTGATTTAACAAAGTCAGTGTTTATTGGTGATGATGAAAGAGACGAAGAGGCAGGGATGGCGGCCGGGGTTAGAACCATTTTAGTTAATCCAAATAATAATCTCTTGAAGATTGTATATTCATTAACTAAGTGATATATTTCTGAAAGAAAAAGAGGAAATACTTTTTCTATATTTGATAGAAAGATTTCGTTTTTAAAATGAAAAGAATTGATCAGTGCCGGGTATGTAAAAGTAAAAAATTAGTAGAATTTTTAGACTTAGGAAAACAGCCGTTGGCTAATTCGCTGCTTGATTCCCCTACTCAGAAAGAAAAATTTTATCCACTATCGCTTAGTTTTTGCGTAAAATGCTCATTGGTTCAACTTAATCACACCGCGGATCCCGAAGAACTATTTAAAAGTTATGTGTGGGTGACTGCAACATCTTCAACAGCTAAAACTCATGCAGAAGTTTTTGCTAAAAATATCATTACAAAAGTTAAGGATTTAAAAAAAGGATATGTTCTTGAAGCTGCAAGTAACGATGGAACCTTCTTAATTCCGTTTCTAAAAAAAGGATATAAAGTGTTGGGTGTTGACCCGGCAAAAAATATTGCTGAGCAGGCTGATTCAGAAGGAATTCCAACCAGAGCCGAATTCTTTGGAACTAAAGAAGCACGTAAAATTAAGAAGAAGTATGGGCCGGCAAAAGTTTTTATAGCCCGGAATGTTATGCCGCATGTTGCCAACCTGCATGATTTTGTAAAAGGTATGTCGGTTGTTTTAGAGGATGAAGGGTTGTTGGCTTTGGAAGTTCATTATGCTAAAAAAATATACGAGGAACTTCATTATGATTCGGTTTATCATGAACATTTATGTTACTTCACGGTGAAAAGTTTTGAGACTCTTCTGAATAATAATGGGATGTTTATAGAAGACATCAAGACTAGTCCGATTAGTGGTGGATCACTCGTAATTTATGCAAGAAAAGGCGAGATTAAAGAATTGCCGATAGTTCAAAAGTATAGGGATAATGAGGAGAAGATTAAAATTAATGAACTTAAAAGCTGGCAGGAATTTTCTATAAAAGTTGTTGAACATAAAAAACTTTTAATTGATTTAATATCAAAAAGCAAAGGCCGAGTTGTTGGGTATGGGGCCTCCGCAAGAAGTTCAACGCTTCTTAACTATTGTCAAATTGGTCCTAAAGAAATCTCTGTGATCATAGATCAGAATCCGTTAAAGCAGGAAAAGTACACAGCCGGAACTCATATACTGATTGAAAGTGCTGATAAAGTAATGCGAAAAAAAACGGACACAGTAATAATCTTAGCCTGGAATTTTAAAGATGAAATAATTGAATTTTTAAAGAAGCAATATAACTATCAGGGAAAATATATTATCCCCTTACCTAACAATCCTGAAGAAATACTCTGATGAGTAAAGGGAGACTTTTTATTACTGGCATGGGTGGAATGCTAGGAAGATTCTTGGCAAGCAAAGCCATTGAAGAAGGCTACGAAGTTGGGGGCACCTTTCACACATCTACACCATCTGAAATAAAAAAACTTTGCGAGAACGGAATTATTAAATCCTACTTCTTAGATTTAATTGAACCCCACGAGATTAAAAAGGCTATTTTAGATTTCAAGCCTGATATTGCGATACATTTAGCAGGAAGAGTTTTAGGAAGTCAGGATAACAATGTAACTAATAAGAAAGTCTTCGATGAGAATACAGCAATTATCAAAAATACGTTATCTGCTGTAAAAACATTAAGTAATCTGCCGCGGTTTATTTTGGTTAGCGGTTGTATTGTATATGACAGATTATCTTCAAAGGATTTTGTAACCGAAATGGGAATTGATAAGCTTCCCTTGGTAGATACTCTAGAACAGCCTTACAGATCCAGCAGAATTGAACAGGAGAAAATTATAGCGGCAGAGAATAATCTTGAATATATAATTGTCCGGCCTACACAAATAACTGGACCGGGTAAAATTCCTGGTGTCGTAGAATACTTTATTGCTAAAGAAGTAATATCGGCAGTTCATGATGTAACTAAGAGAACAATACAGATTGGGAATAAAATGGGAGAGGTAGATATTGTAGATGTTCGGGATGCAGCTAGGGCTTTATTAGCACTAGTTGAAAGGGGGAAGAATAAAGAGATCTATCATTTAAGTTCAGGTTCACCAGAGACTGTGGCCAGTTTGATTAAAGTCTTTCTTGAGACTGCTGAACTTAAATCTGAGGAATATAAAATTATTTCTCAAAATGAAGAAAAGTCAAATTATTTCCGCTTCTCGTCTGAGAAATTGCGAAAGTTAGGTTGGGAGCCAGAATTTGAACTGAAAGAAACAGTCAGGAATTATTTTGAGTATTTTAAGGAGCGGTATAAATATGAATAATAATGCTACAGATTTAACTTCTATCGTTGACATCGTTATACCCACCCATAATCGGATAGATTTTCTGAATAGAATTTTACCTTTTTATAATTATCGAAAAGTAAAATGCCACATTGTAGTAACCGATTCAAGTACCGCGACTAATAAGAAAAAGAATAAAGAGATAATCAATAGTTACCCCAATCTGAATATCACACACATTACTAATTTCTCTTCAAAACTAACCCAGCACATTAAATTTTCTCAGATGGTTAAATATTTAAATAATAAGTATTCAGTATTCTGTCCGGATGATGACTTTATCACCCCAACCGGAATACTTGATTGTGTGAGATTTCTTGAGAAGAATCCTGATTACAGTGCTGCCCACGGCGGCTACATAGGCTTTCATCTTTTTAAAGGATTATTTGATTATAGGGAATTTTGGTGGAACTTCCGTTACAGCAATCATACTATTTCTGACACAAAGGCTTCGAGAAGAGTAAAAGATCATTTAGAGAATTTTAATTTAACAACATGGGCCGTAAGAAGAACGAGTGATGTTAAAAAAAGTTATGCAGAATTTCAGAAAGTAAAATTTGATCCTTATTTACTTTTAATGTTTGGAGAACTTTTACCAGATATACTAATTTCTACTTTTGGAAAGATAAAGTATCTGAATACTTTTTACGGCGGCCGGCAATATTTTTCCCGAGTGGCTAGTAATTATGCTACATTTCAGGACGCGATTAATACTGGAAAGTATGAGAGCGAGTACCAAAAATTTAGAGACAGTGTCGTGAATAATTTGCAAAGACACGAGGATATATCTAAGAAGGATGCTCAAGTGTGCATTGATCAGGCAATGGTTACGTACTTAAAGAATTCTAACCAGGAATATCTAACAAATAAAATTTACCGCGGTTTAAGAAACGCCCCAGTAATAATATATGACACTTTAATTCTGCTTCACGCTAAGTACTTGTTATCAAAAGACAAGCAAGGACTAATAGGTCCAATTGATACTCCTAGTTCAAAGTATTATAAGGAGTTTGATGCAATTCGAAAATCTGTTTTAGATAGCAGGATATAAAAATGAACTTTAGAAAACCGGTAAAAAAATTACTTTACGCTGCAAATAAAAATCCTTTATCGGTTTTTATACATAATAATAGTCTTCGCGAACGAGCGAGAATGCCTTTGACATCTATTGTTCCGCTTTCACAAAAGATCAGCATGTTTGCTCCTTTTACGAATGAGATCCATCAACCAAATGATTGGTATGGGCATGCAAGTAATTTGAAGACATATTTAGGACTTGAGAGGAATTATCAATTTAAATTTATACTCGAACACGGACTTTATCTCAATGATCAAGTCGATAATCTTGATGTCGAGGCTGATTTGCCTACTATTATCACTTACTCAGATTACAGATTAAAAATTCTAAAAGAATACCGGCCGAATGTGTTTAGCATTGGACCATTTATTCATTATGCGAAGAGTTATTTAACTGATGGGGAAATCGAAAAAGAGAAAAAACGCTTAGGAGAGTCTTTACTTTTTTTCCCGGCTCATTCGACTCCAGTTATTGGATTTGAGTACGACATTAAAAAATTATGCAGGAAAATTAAAAAGATTGCAGGCGACCGAACAGTGAGAATTTGTCTTTATTGGAAAGATATTCTGCTGGGAAGACATAAAACCTACCAGGATTTTGGATTCGAGTGCGTTACTGCAGGACATATGCTTGATCCATTATTTTTACCAAGACTGAAAAGTTTGATTAGTATTTCGGATCTTACAGCCTCGAATATTGTCAGTTCTCATGTAGGATTTTGTATATACATGAACAAGCCTCACATAGTAATCAATGAGGAGTTAAAAATGAGGACAAGCCGGAATTGGAATAAAAGAATAAATGAAGGTTTTAAATCTGAAGGTTATGTTGAGGTACTTGAAGAATTTTCTAAACTCAATTATAAAATAACACAGAAACAAAAGAATTTAATCACAAAGTATTGGGGTTCGGATAAAACCAGGACAAAAGCTGAACTGAAAAAGATTATTTTACAAACAGAAAAGCTGTACACAGAATCTAAAAGTGATCATATCCTTACCTAATCATCTTGAGGCGCTATTTTTTCTAATCGTAAGCATAATATTGGGTGTCATTGTCTTAAAGAAAACACCTCCGTTAATAATCAAGATCAGCAGCAGGAAAAAATGGAGAATTTTTTGGGCCACTATTCTAACTAGATTTATTAAATCGTAGGGAGGGATTTGATAACCAGTTATTTCTATTTTGTAGTTTTTTATTTTTGAGAGATTGACTAAATCCTTGAGGGACTGCTCTGTAAAACAGGTAGTGTGTTGGAGGTCGGCATATCTTTCAATTAATCCTAGGGGGTTATTACCGTTTGGAACAACGAAGATAAGCACTCCGTTTGGAGCTAGATTATTGTATAAGAAATTAACAACCTGACCGAGTTTATCGACTGGTAGATGTTCTAGGACCTGCATGAGAAATATAAAGTCGTAGGGACCTAATTTCGTCTTAATGTTCAAAAAATTACTGGATAGATAACTGTTTTTAATTTTGAAGTTTTTTGAAACATGACCCAATACACTTTTATCATTATCAATAATGTCGATATTGTAGATATTTTTGTCATTTAAATAACTTTCAAATTCGCCGAAGCCAGGACCTATTTCTAAAACCTTTAAATGACTTAGAGGTGTTTTTCTAAAATATTTGCCAAGATTATAATCTATATAATCTTTTTTTCTGCCAAAAGTTTTATTACTGGATAGGTCTGTCAGATGTTTGATGTATTTACTCATTATAGATATGCATATTTTTGATTAAATTCTTTTTTTTTACAACTAGTAAATTTACCATCTCTAGATTCGGGAATTGCTAAATTTAGTAAATGAATTTAGTATAAAGTAAATCTGATGAAGAAAGTTGCAATAATAATCCCCCACTACAGAAAGAAGTTAACACGGGATGAAAAAACTTCTGTAAAGCATTTGAATAAATATCTAAATAATTATGATAAATATCTAGTTCTTCCTGATTCAATTCCTAACATAACTTTGGATTTATCACGACTAAAGATTGAACATTTTCCATCATATTTTTTCCAATCTTTAAGTAAGTATTCTGAACTTATGAATAGCGAGGAATTTTATCAGCGCTTTAGTAAATATGAATATGTACTAATATACCAGCTTGATGCTCTAGTATTTTCTGATAAGTTAAACGACTGGTGCGGACAAGGATTTGATTATATCGGGGCTCCCTTGTTTGAATCAATTATTGGTAGGTTAACTCATAAATTGGGTGAGAAATTTACTGGAGGGAATGGCGGACTTTCATTGAGGAAAGTTTCATCATTTATTAAAGTGATTCAAATTACGAAGGAATCGACTAAGAGACAGTCAGTCAGCCCAATGATACGTAAATTTTGGTTCTTAAAGGCCCTTTTTGAAAGGAAGACGCGTGGTCGATGGCTGGATGCACCAGCGAAAGATTATCCTTTTAATGAGGATGGGTTTTGGTCCTTTGAGGCAATTAAGTATTCTCCTAAATTTAAAGTTGCACCTTTTAATGAAGCTTTAAAATTTTCTATCGAAAGATATCCTGGAAAATGTTTTGAATTAAATCATAAACAAATACCGTTTGGATGCCATGCTTGGGCAAAGTACGAGAGAAGTTTTTGGGAAAAATATCTGATAAAGTGAGTTATCTTTTTTGAGAAATGCAGGCAAACCCGTATTCTAGTTCTGTTTTATAACAGCTGGTAACAAAGCCATCTTTTTTAAAAGATTCTTTGGACGTTGTTATTAGTATAGTGTTGTCCGATGCGTCAGCATGAGGTGTGATATGGAAATTTAAGCCCGCATCTTTTAGCAGAACCCAAAAAGGATACTCAAATTCATCCATAAGATGAAATGAGATTTCCTGTGAGGAATTATTGATTTCTAGTTCATCTATTACCTGACGATATGGCTTTTCCCAATAATACCGGGAATTAAAATATTGACTAATGCGAGGCTTTTGGAAAAATGGCTCCGGGACAGAAGCCAAAGGCAGAGTGAATTGGTTAATGTATTGAATAAATACTTTATACGGCAAGTAACTTCTTGAGACATTTAGAATCGCTAAAAGAAAAGCCAAGATAATACTTATTGATACAACTATTTTTAAAGGCAATTCGAAATATTTCTGTTTGGCTAATATTGCGTATGAGCTAATAGATCCAATTAAGAGGAACGGAATTAACAGTCTTGAATGGAAGGGTTGCCATTTTAAGAGTGATGAGAAGATAAAAAATGAGGCGATTGAAATTGTGTAGATAAATATAGGCAGTTTAGAATCTTTAAAACTTCTTCTGTTAAACAAAATAAACACTCCTCCTACTAGAATCAAAATGAAATGAATCGGACTGGCTACTATATCCTCTTGAGGATAGATAATGGGGGAAACTTTAAAAAGGGTGCCTGAATAGGTAGTTTTTGGATCATTTGGGTCGAGATTAATTAGATCATGAAATATGTATATTAAACTTTGAACGGGAATATTAATAAGAGGCAGTGGAAGATTTATAAAAGAATTCCTAATTAAGTTTGAGATAATTATTGGTCCTGATAATAGTTCATTTGTGTAACCACTCCCCTCTTCAATAATTGGCTGGCCAGATATACTGCCGAAAAGAGAGAGGTTTTGAGAAAAAAATCTTAGTTGAAGAGTTAGGGATAATAGCACTGCAACTGCCAGAAGGGTGATTATTTTTTCCCAGTTTTTTTTGTTTTCCCAAATCATTAAAACTAAAATGGCGATTGGAATTATGCTAAAGATTACAAATGTCGCTTTAGTTAAAATTCCAAGACCAATTGATAATCCAACGGCGAGTGAGTTTCTAAGATTAGGGATCTTTCTAAAACGCAGCGCGTAGTAGGTACTGAGAAGAACTATAACAGTAGTTACCAAATCAGTCTGCGTACTTGAAGACTGAAGAACTGCTATTGGAAGGGCGGCTATGAATAGGGCTAGGTAGTCAGATCTGATTTTTTTGCTGAAGGATTCTTTGACTATCAAAACCGAAAGTGCTACAGAACATAAGTATGCTAGCCACTGAGAAAGAAAAAGAAATCTATCGCTCCCAGAAATGAAATAGAGATGCAGCGTCAGATATTCACCGAATGGTGCCATAAAATCATGTGAGCCCCTAATAACGTTTTGAAATAATGTTTGCTCCTGCATCCAATACATGATCCGGGGAATGTGATAGACCATACTATCTGTAGTGCTCGGAGCACTAAATAATCCTTGAATGAAAGTGATAGAGAAAAGTGTTATAAGAGTTAGAGTGGGCAGAGATTTAAAATTTATCGAGTTGAGTAGATTCTGAATTTCGTTTCTGTAAAAGTAGAATAAAAGAATAATAAAAAGTGAATCAAGAGGTAGTAGCCATTGTCTGGAAATTAGGTTAAAAAGTGAAAGAAACTCTGTTGACAGAAAAATATATCCATAGATAAGCAGTAATAATTTAGGGATTATGGATAATGCCATTTATATTGTGAGAATTTATGGGTTTGTATTCTTATACCAATCTATCGTTCTTTTAAGTCCTTCTTCAAAATTTACTTTTGATTTAAATCCAAATTCTTTTTCGGCTTTGGCCGTATCTAATTTTCTCCTAGGCTGGCCATCGGGTTTTGATTTATCCCAAATAATTTCTCCGTTAAAATTAGTAAGTTTCGCAATTAAACTTGCTAAATCTTTAATTGAGATTTCAAAAGACGAGCCAAGATTTACAGGGTCAGACTTATTATAAAGTTCAGCTGCTTTTAATATTCCATCCGCGCAATCATCAACGTATAGAAACTCTCTGGTAGCATTTCCAGAACCCCAAACAGTGACTGACTTATCATTATTGTTTACCGCTTCGGTAAATTTTTTTATAAGGGCAGGGATAACGTGACTTGATTCGGGGTCAAAATTATCTCCTGGGCCGTACAGATTAACCGGTAAAATAAATATCGAATTGAAACCGAATTCCTGACGGTAGGATTCTGATTGAACTAGAAGCATTTTTTTGGCGAGTCCGTAGGGGGCGTTTGTCTCTTCGGGGTATCCGTTCCAGATATCAGTTTCTTTAAAAGGAATTGGAGTGAACTTCGGGTAGGCACAGATTGTGCCAATCGCAACAAATTTACTCACACCCGCGAGCCTGGCTTGTTCCATTAATTGAACGCCCATCATTAAATTATCGTAGAAAAGAGTTCCGGGGTGCTCGCGATTATAGCCTATACCGCCAACATTACCAGCTGCATGAATAACTATATTGACACCTTTAACAACTTTCTTAGCTACAGATTGAATTCTTAAGTCTTCAGATTTGGATCTAGGAATAATCGGTTCTACGCCCATTTCACGAAGTTTTTTAGTTATCACACTTCCAAGGAAGCCGGAACCGCCGGTCAAAAGAACTTTTTTATTATCCCAGAATGAATTATGTTTGCTTTTATCTATCATTTAACTAAGCATTCTATAGACTGAAGTTATTATTCTAGTATGAATAAGATGTAAATTCAAAAGTAATTTATTTTTAGTATATTTTCCGGCAACTTTATACTCGTCAGCAAATTGTTTTATAAAACCGGTTGAACTTTTTGAAGAATTTATCACCCTGAAACTAGCCAGATACTCATTAAGTATGCCGGGATTTCCAACCTTCCCTAAGCGAAGCCAGTAATCATAATCCATAACATAATACTGCGCGGCATCAAAATTGCCAACCCTCCCCACTGCTTCTTTTCGCCAAAAAACTGCCATTTGAGATATAAAATTCAAAACCAGAAGGACATTATATGAATAGATACTGAGCCAAAAGTTTTTATAAAAGGTTATTAGTTGTCTAATTTCTTTATTTTGATTATTTATGATATCGCATTTACCAATAAGCCAAAGTTTATGAGGATTATTCATAAAATATTCTCCCACTCTTTTAAAAGTGGCTGGCTTATATACATCATCTGCATTTAAGTAGGCTATCACTTCCCCATTTACCTGGGTTAGACCATAATTAATTGCATCCGCCTGGCCTTGATCTTCTTTTGAGATCCATTTAATTCTTAAAGGATATTTTTTGGCATAATCTTTAATAATTCTGATTGTTGAATCTTTAGAGCCGCCATCTTTGATAAAAAGCTCGAAGTCGGGGTAATTCTGAATTATTACAGAGTCGATAGCCTGCTTAATATAGCTCTCGCCATTAAAGACAGGCATGATTATAGAGATTTTTGGCAGAGAATTATTACTTACTTTTTTTGCCATTCTGAAGATCCTTTAAGGATTCTTTGCGGATGAATTCGTCAATCTTCCTTTGAATTTTTTTCGTTCCGACATAGGCTTTATATGACATAAAAATAACCACGATAAATCCACCAACTACCATTAAATCGAAGACCCGATTTATTGAAATAGTTCTAGCAAAGCCGCTGAGTAAATCTGGAAAGATTGTGACGATTATTGTGGCGGTCCATATTACCCACCATGAAGCAATTTCGCCTTTATTTAGTTCACCTCTCATGAAGTGGAGGTAAGCGAAGTAGATCATAATTAACGAAAATATTATGGCGATGAGTTGTAGACCAATTATCATAAATTCAATTTCCACTTAAAAACATCGGCAAGAATTCCTATTGAATCCAAAATTGTTACGCCTTTATTTTTATCATGGTAGATCGTTTGAATCGGAACCTCGGTACTTTTTAAATTAAGTTTGGCAATTTTTACGATTATTTCTGTTTCAATCCCGTATCCGGCTGACTCAAGATTCATTTTTTTATATCCTGTTTTTGTCACTGCCCTGAATCCAGAAAGTATATCTGATACATAAATCCCAAACAATAAGGATATCAAAACTGAAGCAAATTTATTGCCTAGAAACCTGATTAAGGGCACGCCGTGATGTAGATTACGTGACCCCAACACTACCTCATAGTTTCCAGTATTTAATTGTTTGGTAAATTTTTCTAGATCTTCAGTGCTGTGCTGACCATCAGCATCCATAAATATGACGGCTTCAAAACCAGTTTGAAAAGCGGCCTGTGCACCTGTTCTCATTGCCGAACCCTTACCAAGATTAATTTTGTGAGATATTAGAGTGACTTTTTTTGTTAGGTGCTTTTTATTAATTATTTCGAGGGTTTTGTCAGTTGATCCATCGTTAACTAGAAAAACAGGAAGTGTGATTTTTACGAGAGTGTTTAGAAAACTGCTAAGATTCTTTTGTTCGTTGAATATTGGTAAAACAACAGCGGTTTTCATCAGGCTACCCAATACCCTCTTAAGAAAAAGGCAGTTTCAAGTATCAACAGACAGAAGCTAATAAGAGCCAGTAGAATTTTTATTGATGTTGGTAAATTTTTAACCATAAGTGCCAGGACTATAAAGCTAGGGAATAATATCAGAACATAGCGGGGAAGGGAAGAAAAACTTCCTTGGATAGTTGGCAGAACAAAACCGGCAAAAGCAAAGAATAAATAAGAGAGTCTGACTTTTTTGAATAAACCAATTATGGGCAGAAGCATAAAAACAATTCCGGTTGCTAATTCGAAAAGAATTGTCGTCAAAAGTGGGGAAACTGAATCTGTGTCGATAAGAATTTTTAGATAACGGAAGATTACTTGTGGAAATAAAACAATACCACGCTGATGCTGCTCCCCAACTATTAGCTGAAGACTATAGAATGCCAGCGGATCACCAACGCTATAATAAAGATAGGTCATGTAACTTATAAGACCTGCAGGGATTAACAGAATCCAGTAAATTTTTCTTAAAGGAGTTTTACTTACTAGGGCATCAATGATAAAACTTAAGAATAATAATACGCCGAACACTCTAGTTGTTGAGGCTAAAAAGCCAAAAATTCCAGCCCAAAAATAGCTTTTAGTTCTAAAAAAATAGAATGAGGCTACTACTAAAAATAAAAAGATTGATTCAGTATATACAGCATTAAAATAAAAGGAGGCGGGGTATAAAAGTAGAGTAAGAATAACACCTAAAGAAAAATTTCTGTTGTAATCTAGTTTTAATAATTTATAGAAAAGTCCAAGAGCTGATATAAAAGCGACTGACGATATTATCAATCCGCTAATTGCGGCAACTCTCATATTTTCGCCAAATATATTCATTCCAATGGAAATAAGATTTGGATATAACGGGAAAAATGCCTGCTGATATTGTCTGTAACCGAATTGGGCAATTGAAGTAAAGTGTTCTCCATCAAAATTTGCCCATGGCAGAGAGTAAAAATTGACTAGATAATTATCAAAGCCTCCACCGAGAAGGTGTTTGCTGTAGAGAGGAATGAATTCAAATGAGGCGAGGAGAACAAATAAAAGTATGATTTTCCAAATTATAAAAAGGCAGATTATAGCCGAGTAATTTGAATCGAATTTTAGAAATTTATCCCAGCGCATTTTGGTAAACTTTTAGTGTTTCGACTGCTGTTTTTTTCCAGGAAAAATTATCCAAATTTTCAAATCCCTTTTTTATTAGTAGATTACTCTCATCTTCGTCATGAGTAATTTTACTTAGACTTAAGCTAATTTGATCAACAGAGTTGGGATCAACAAGAATTGCCCCGTCACCTGCGACTTCCGGCATTGATGAAATATTTCCGGTTATTACAGGAGTCCCACAGGCTTGGGATTCCAAGATTGGCAGACCAAATCCTTCATAGTGAGAGGCAAATAGAAGCGCCTTTGCTTTATTCATTAACCCGACTAGTTCTTCATCTGAGACAAAACCTAAGATATGGATTTTAGGATTGTTTTGATACTTATTAAGAAATTGTTTGAATTCTTTCATCTCTGGATGATCTAAATTGTTTTTGTTATCAAAACCTCCACCGACTAAAACCAGATCGATATCACTTTTTAGGGCAGCTTCGGTTTGATTAATAAGATTCTTATTCCAATTTACACCGCCGCTGTACAGCGCAAATATTTCAGGAAGATTGAACTTTTTGGTTCTTTCGTTTATTTCTTTTTCAGTAAGTTTTGTAAAATGCTCAGAACTCGCTAAGTAAACGGTGTGAACTTTATTTTGCGAGATTTTTAAAATTTGAGTAATATCGTTGGTTGATGATTTAGAATCGGTGATAATTGCTTTAGTTTTATTTAGCGATTGTTTTTGGAGGAATAGATTTACGCGGCCTCTGATGCCCGGAGGATAATTCTTAGGGAATAATAAAGGGATTACATCATGAATGGTGACTATTGTGGGGACATTATTATTAATTTTTAGAGTTGGTCTGAAAAAATCAAAAAAGGGATAATGAATGAGATCTACATTTTGCTGCTGATTGACTGATTCAATTACTTTTATTTCAATATCAGTATATTTTTTCAAAGAATCTATCAGCGCTTGAGTATAGAAGCCTATACCACGGCCCTTACTTAGCGAATGAAGTGAGGAAATATCGATTCCGACTTTCATTGGCTTATATACCTCCAATAAGCCCGGGGAAATCTTAAGGCTGAGAAGAATGAAAAAATTAAACCTTGAGGGCCATCAAGAATTCCTTTGTTGCGTATTGAAGTCATCAGAAACCAATGAGTTGGCTTAATAAAAGTATAATCAACAAAATTAAATAATGTTTTCTTCAAATGTTGTTCTCTCAGATCAGCAGCCAATAAATCGATGTAGCGGCTGTTTCTTTGCAAATATCTGCTGAAAGTTTTGGAATCGTAATGAACTAGATCATTTGCCAGCCAACCAACTTTGCCGTCAACTACCATCTGCTCGTGAACATCTTTGGCGGGCAGATAAGCTTTGTTATTTTTAAAAAGCCTGATTACCCCGTCTGGGTAAACTCCGCCATATTTGAGAAATTTACCTAAAAAGTAATTTAAACGGGGGAAGAAAAAAGCGACATAATCTCCGTCCACAGTGCCTATTTTTCCGTCTCTTTGTTCCAAAAGATGCTGATGTCTTAAGAATAGTTTTTTCTTACGGAGACCTTGCTGATAGTCTTCTATTTGAGAATTGCCCATAGATATAATTTTTAGAATTTCCTGGGCAAGTGATTTGCTGACGCGTTCATCTGCATCAAGATAAAGAACCCATTCACCCGATGCGTTACCAAAAGCTTTTTGTTTATTGATATGGAATATTGGAGGATTGTCGGTGATGACAATAATGGCATTATACTTTCGGGCTATTTCTACAGTTCTATCTGTTGAGGAGCCGTCAACAATAACAATTTCATCGACAATATCTTTAATTGAATCCAAACACTCGGCTATATTTTCTTCTTCATTATAAGTGGCTATTGCGGCTGATAATTTTATTTTTGTCATAGTTCTATGATCTCACAAATAGAAATGCCGGTTCTCCGTTAGGAAAATTTATCCGGTCAATCACAATGTTATCACCTGCCTCCTCTGGTGTGACAATATATAAGGTATCTTTGTTCTGTTTAATTTCTTCTGAGGTGACTTTTTTGAATTCGTATTTATCAAAACCTCTAATTGTTCCAAAGTTAAATTTGTCTCTGGGACTGAGGACTGCTTGAGGCTGATATTTTTGGGGGTCATATTGTTTATAGAACAAAACGAGTATGTAGGGCTGATCATACCTGTCGGTGATGACGACTTTATTAAAATTGGCTTCATATTGATTAAGTTTTTTGACCATATCAGAGAAACCATACTCCCAGGACAGAGGATATCTTTGCGGAGCATGAACATAATAGCTTTCAATGTAGTGAGTAAATTCAAAGCAGAGAAATAGAGTAATTACCAGACCTGCCAAAATTTTTAAAGATTTCATTTTAAAAAGATTAAATAGTTGAGCAAATCCAAAACCCATAATCAGAGTCAAAGGAACTACCAGACCAAGAGCTCTGACAGCATTTGGGGTTTGGTAGGTTAAAGATGATGCGAGTGGCGATACCAGTATCCAAATTATTAGTAAGAATTTCAGTTTTGATTCTAGTTTGATTAGCAGAAGTAAGCCTATTATTAGAAATAGTGATTGAATGACGAAAAATTGACCGGTTTCGGGGGTTTTATTGCGGATAAGCGGATCTCCGTTGACGAATAGAAAATCTGATGAAAAATGATCAAGATAGTGGCCCAAGAAATTCAGTCCATAGGAGGTAAATTTATTATGTTCCAGCTTAGCAGTTAGACTATTTGGGTCTTGGTGCTGACCCCTTAGTTCATTGACTCTTAGCGAGGGACCGTTATCAGAAAGGAATGAAAGGCCCTGGAATCTTTCGCTGCCTCCGCCAGATAAAAATTGAGCAGCTACTGGCAAACTTAAGATTAGCAAAATTACAAAATAGATGACAGATTTCTTAAAATTTTTCTGAATTGAGGTGAAAAGTTGTTTCCAAAAAATTAGTATAAATCCGAAGACTAAAATTGGAACAACCAGACGCGGGGATTGATATAAATATATGGAGATTAGAAATGACAGCAGACTGAAAAATAAGTAACTAAACTTGTCTAAACCTTTAACGAATAAGTACACTCCAAGAGTTATAAAGAATGTAGCGGCATTAGTTTCCCACCCTCCCCGGGAGAAATGAATAGCCCAGGGATTAATAGCAAGAAGTAAAGCGGACAACAAAGCTGCTAGACGGCTTTTGAATATTTGATTTGCTATTAAATAAACCAAAAAAATCATTCCGGAGCCTAGAAGCACTGAGGGGATTCTGACGGCAAATTCGTTTAAGCCCAAAGCAGCAACGAAAGGTAGGACAAAATAGAAATAAAGACCAGGTTTGTAATCTCCGAAGGATTTAAAACTCAGGGGGAGGATTTCCCCATATTCATCCCTGCCAGTTTTGATAATTGAATAAGCATTGTAACCGATCGCTGCTTCATCAGCATTAAAGCCGGCAGGAAATTTATCTACTGAAATAACTCTTAGGAAAAATCCTAAGGCTATAATTAATATAAGAAATATTTTAGTTTTACTGATCATAACTATTTTCAATAACTTTAAAAGCTACTTCCCCATCAAGAAAATTTGTTTCTGATAATTTCTTAGATTTTTTTTCTGTTACAACATCCGCTTCAGGAATCTCGAAACCGGTACCAATCAATAGAGTGTTTTCTAAACCTCTATCAACAGGCCAGTTAATTGGTCTGAATTCTATATTATCAATTTTACGTACCGTACCTACATCAACTGTTTTTTGTTCTAAAATAGCCTGGGTTTGAAACTTTTCAGGAGGATACTTTGTATAAAAAAGATAATAGATGTAGGGCTGGCCGTATTTGTCAGAGAAAACTACTTGATTATATTTAGATAAATCAGGCAAATCTTTTATTGTTTGTTTATAGCCGGACATCCAGTCTGAGGAATTTTCTTTTGGCATGTGTACAAAATAGAAATCTAAAAACAAAGCAAGATTTAAGAATATACCTATTAGAAATAGTGATAAAGGGATTAATTTGTAAATCCGGAAAACCTGAGAGAGTTTATTAACCAGAAAATAAAGACCAAATGCCTCAAGGATGATGATTGGGAAAATTAGATTTAATGCTCTGACCATGCTTATTAAGTCTCTTGAGAGAACAGCGGGGATTGATGCTGTAAACAACCAAAAGAATATTATTTTCCGGTCTGATTCTTTTTTCCGCCAGAGCAAATAGAAGCCAAAAGGAATAAAGATTAAACCATATAAACTAAATATTCCAAGATCCGGAACATTGTGACGCGGAGAATAATCTCCTTTTATGAAAAGTACATCAGGTGAAAAATAAGTTAAATATCTTTCAAAAGTTCCGCTGAGAAAACTCCACCATTCTCCGTGGAGAATTTGAAACTCTGGACTATTAATACTTTTATTATCTTCATTACTTATAGTTTGAATTCGTTCTTCGGGCCGGGCATAAGCAAAATAATTTTGGGCGGCTAAGCGATTGGATTGGCCAAGAATAAAAGTTGAGGTGAAAACAGAAATTAAACTAAAAGTGATAATAAGTAGGCCAATGATAAATGGTTTGGTGAAAGAAATTTGTTTTCTGTAAAGAATAAATAATCCAAATAAAATAATGGGGACAAAGATTTTAGAGGCCTGATAACAAACTAGGGAAAGCGAAAACAAAATTGCCGAGAAAATAAAATACTTTGGTTTCTGGAGGGCTTTAAGAAATAAATAAAGACCGGTTACGTTAAGAAAAACGGCTACGTTTGACTCCCAACCCGCTCTTGAAAATTGAATTGAAAGAGGAGAAATTGCTGTAAAGAAAGCGGCTGATATAGCGAGCCAATCATTTCCAAATATACGCCTAACTAATAAGAATATAATGATTATTAAACCTATACCTGCTAGGACTGACGGCAGCCTGACTGCTATTTCATTTAGGCCAAGAATCATGATAAATGGAATTGTTAGGTAGGCATACAGAGCTGGTTTGTAATCACCAAAAGACTTCAAAGTTAGGGGGAGAAAATTTCCGTACTCGTCTCGAAGAGTCTGAGTGATTGAGTAAGCATTATAGCCTAGGGCAGCTTCATCCCAGGTGAGTCCAGGGGGAATAGTATCTAGTTTGTAAACTCTTAGAAAGAGCCCGAGGAGAACGATCAAAAATAATACTAGAATTTTAAATTTTAACGATTTCAAAGGCTATACTCCCATCCAGAAAATAAATTGTCTTTAATTTCTGACTATTTTCGGGGACATTTCCTGGAGAAGCTATAACCAGAGCATTACTTTCTGATTTCATTTTATCAACCATCTCCCAGTCATTTATAAAGTATATTTTATCCAATCTATCTACCCAACGCCAATTAGTATGACTATCTCTAAGAAGAGTTTCGTTATTTTGATATAGTGAGGGGCTGTATTTAGAGAAAAAGAGATAAAAAATGTGCGGCTCACCATAATACTTGGTGAAATAGATTTTAGGATACTTATCGTATTCTACCCTAACTTCGTCTATCGCTTGTTTATAGCCATACTGCCAAGCCTGTGAGTATTGTTTTGGGTATTCCATAAAGTAATTATTAAAATAGAGACCGGCATTAATTAGAATTAACAAACCGATAATGGAATAAGAAATTTTAGAGAATAATTTTTTATGTTCCAGAAGTTTGAAGAACTGAATCATGCCAAAGGCGGTTATTATTTGAAGACTGCCCAGCATAAATATTGAACGTAATGCATGAGGCGCTTCTCTAGTTAAAGCTGAAGGGATCGGGGCTGCTAAAAACCATAGAATAAAAACCCAGCCAATTTTTTGTTTGACAAGTTTAAAGAGTCCAAAGATTAAGAATGGTATTTCTGTAAAGTACATAAGTCCCCAATTCGGCAGTGAGAATTGATAGTTTGAGCCGCCCGAGAATAGTAAGAACTGCGCTGATAAATGTTTAAAATAATTTAAAGTAAAATTGTATACAAAATAGGTGGGGCGATTATAAATTAATTTGGTTATTAAATCTGGGTATGTCGAGGTATTACGAGCTTGATCAAGAAAACTAATCGCACCTTCGTCTAGAATTCTAACCCAATAATAACGGGCGCTAGAATCCTGGAAAATCGCCAGATAGAAACCGACTGACAAAAATATCGCCAATATTAGTGCTGAGAAAATTGAGGTTTTTGTTAATTTTATTTGCCTCCAATAAAGAACTAAAAATCCGAAGAGGAAAATAGGCACAAAGATTCGAGCGGAATTATAGGTAAAAATTGAAAGACCGAACATTAGTGATGATGGAATTAAATATAGATTTTTCTGAAGTCCTTTGACTAGAAAATATAAACCTATCAAGAAAAAACTTAAGGCTAAGTTCGCTTCAAGAGCAATCCGGGAAAGAAAAAAATGCCAGGGAGAAATTGCCAGAAGAAAGGCGGACAGGTAAGCCCAATCTCTTTTTTTTGTCAGATTAAGAACTACGAGATAGAGAAATATAACTGAGAGAGAACCGAAAATAACTGAAGGAAGCCTTACGGAGTTTTCATTTAAACCAAAGATTGCAATATAAGGGACTAGTGTATAAATATAGCCTGGAAGTTTGTAATCACCAAAAGCTTCGAAAGTTAAGGGCAATACTCTTCCCCACTCATCTTTGCCGGTTTCTAATATTGAAAAAGCATTGTAGCCGAGGGATGCTTCATCCCAATTTATAGATGGCGGAGTGTTCTGAAAGAAATTTGCAAATCTCAGAAAAAGGGCCAATACAAAAATGAATATTATTAGATGATTACTTAGGAATTTCATTGGTATCAATCACTACGAACATGACTTTTCCGTTTGAATCTTTGGCTTCAAATATAGGGATTATATCCGAAGGAATATCTTTTGGCGGGGCAACTAATAAAGCATTTACTTCATTTCTATCTCTATTGAAATCAACATTTTTGAAGTGATATTTACCTAATTTATAATCAATCATATCTAAAAATCTTAGACCTTCGGTTTCAAATCTTTTCCAGTCTTGTGATTCATATTGGACTTCTCTTGGATCAATTGAAGCATAAAAACTGACAAAAGCATGAGGTTCAGATCCATGCTTGGTGAAGATTATTTTATCGTAAAGATTTTTATTACTTTCCGTGAAATTAATCACTTCTTTATAGCCCGGCTGAAGTCCCCCTAAGTTTTTGTTAAAAGTATGAAAAAGATAGTTATCTATTCTCCAAAGAACTGAGAGCACTATAACGAGCGTAGTAACTATTTTGAATGCATTTTGGTATTTTGGATTTTTTATGAACTCGAATATAGAATATAAGCCAATTGCTGAAATTATTGTTAAGGCGGGAAATAATGCTTGAGCCCTTCCGGCATGCATGTAATCTTGGGTTAGTGAAGCTGGAATTGGGGCGAGTAAAGTCCATGCGAATACTACGGCGCTGCCTTTTGATTTGTTTTTGATTAAATAAAACAAGCCGAATAAAATAAGCGGCAGCTGCCAAATATACAGAAGTCCCATTGACGGGAAATTTAAAATGGAACCATCGCTTCTGTGTGGACCGAAAAGAAATGAGAGTGAATAATATCCTAAATAATTATCTGAGACTTTAGAAATAAAGAATTGGTATTTATTAAATACGACTCTGTTAAAGGGTTGCGGGAGGCCGTCTTCTACCTGATTTTGACGAAGGACGCTAAGATTTTCTTCTTTTAAGATTGATTGATCTGCGGCTCTTCTTGAGGCACCCGCAAATATCAGTCCGTAGCCGAGAACTAAAACAAAAATTGTGGTGACGGCGAGAGGGGCGATTAAAGATTTTTTATTTATGGATCTGAACTGCTTCCAAAAAATAATAATTAAAGCGATGAAGATTAGAGGAACTAGGAGTTTAAATGAATGATAGGACATTCCGGCAAGGCCAAAACTTAAAACACTTAAACTTAATAGTTTTGTTTTCTCCAGACCTTTTATAAATAACCAAATTCCAGTTATAAAAAATAACAAACCGATATTTGATTCCCAACCTAGTCTGGAGTAATAAACATGCCAGGGAGAAATTGCTAAAAGAAAACTGGCAATCAAACCCAAAGTGCGATTGTTAAATAATCTTTTTACTAAGTAGAACATGACTAGAACTGTCAGAATTCCGGCGATTGCAGAAGGAAGGCGGATGGCGTATTCAGTCAACCCGAAGACTGCGATAGATGGGACCAGTAGGTACATAAATAGCGGCGGTTTATAGTCACCAAAGCCCCGGGGATTTATAGGTAAGAAGTCCCCCCATTCATCAGCTCCGGTTTTTAAAATAGAATAAGCAGAATAAGCTTGACCCGCTGGATCGCCGGTTACGCCCACAGGATATTGATTTAATAAAGGCAGTCTAAGAAAAGAGGCTAGAACAATAATTAAAATGAGAACCAGGCTGGTGTTTTTAAAGAATTTCATATTTGAGATGGTTTTTGACTGGAGATAACATAAAATGCTGGCAGGCCGGATTTATAATAAATAGTATCTATTAATGTTTGATTTGGAGAGAGTTTTTTATATAGCTTTTCAGGAGTTTGCTCACTCATTTGTTCTGCTGAAACGATAAGTAAATATTTATAATTAAATTGATTGATGCTAAAAGCATTATCCCAATTTTTCATTAAAGGCTTCATAAGAATGACATTATCAATTTGATCGCCTGGGAATCCGGCAATATCGGACTTTAGGGTTGAGATTTGAGTATGAAATAAAGCTGGATCGTGTTTTGTAAGGAATAAGTAGTTCATTAAAGCGGAATCTGTCCTATCATCAATTATTACATAATCGTAGCTGTTTTTGTTCTCTGTAGCTTTTTGGACAGCCTCGTTAAAACCAAACTGGAAAGATTTTGCACTTTCAAGGTTATAAGCACCAAAATAGAAATTTAAAAATGAGCCTACGCAGAATAACCAGACAGCGAAAAGTATAGTTAGGATTAAAAATCTTAGTTTTGGGGGCAGTATTTGAGATAGATACTCAACACCTAATGCCCCCACAATAGTAAGTGCAGGGAATAACATGAAGAGTCTGGTGGCATGGTTTGAGCCTTCTCTGGTGATGATGGCCGCAAGCGGGGCGATTATTACCCAGATTATTATCAGTAAAGATTCACGGGGATTTTTTTTAAGATTAATTAGTAGAAAGCCAAGCCCTAATATTATCGCTAATGCTTCAATGCGATAGAGCTCGCCAACTATGGTTGTAGAGTGACGGAGATTAGTATCGCCTTTAACGAATAAAAACTCAGAGGAGAAAGCAGTGAGATAATTTTGAGTAATCCTGTCAATGAAAAGGGCAGGTTTATTATAAAAAAGCTTATCAAAAAACCTAGGTGTTTCACCGATTAATGGTTTGTCATTATAAGAAAGTTGAGAATTATGCCTTAGATAATCGACTTGCTTAGAATTTTGGGGATCGGTAAAAATTGAGATCTCATTAAAACGCTGGCCTCCGTTCATAAAGATTGTCCCGTATAAGCCAGCAGTCAAAGAGATGATTAAGATCATTGAGGCAATTATCGATGACCGGTTAAGAGTTAGCTGCTTACAATAAATCGCGATTAGAGAAACTACTATGAATGGAATGAATAATTTCATAGTATTGTAGACAAAAAGATCTAAAGAAAAAAGTGCCGCTGAAACGATTAAATATTTTGGTTTTGAAAGACCTTTATAAAAAAAGATCAATCCGGCCAAGAAAACAACCAGCATAAGCATAGCTTCATAAGCGATCCGACTATACTGAATACTCCAAGGAGCAAAGGCTGTTAAAAGAGCTGCTAACAGTGCTGCTTTTTGGCTTTTAAAAAGTTGACGGGTGAGAATATAAATTAGCAGAACGGAAAGAGTCCCGAGAACAGCTTCGGGAAGTCTGACAGCCAAAGGCGTTAAGCCGAAAATAGCGACAAAAGGAACAGTTATATAGATTAGGACAGGGGCTCTAAAATCAGCGAATGAATGAACGACTAAGAATGGATAATTACCATAATAATCCTTGCCAGTTTTTAAAATTGAATAAGCTTGGTAACCGACATCCATTTCATCCCAATAGAGTGAGGGCGGCGTAGAATCAATTTGCCAAACCCTGACTAACAGGCTTAATGCCAGAATGATAACTAAAAGAGGTTTTAGAAGAGGAGTGAATTTAATCTTTGGTAATAACATAGAAAATGGGCTGGCCTAAAGGATTATAGACAGTTTTTAGAACTTTTATGCCGGCTGGAGGAGTTTTAGACCAATCCCAATCACCTGGAACTTCATCTCTGGCTGAGACCATATAAATAGTATTTAGCGGCAGATTTTCAAAAATTGGTTTATTGGTTGTACCGAAGAAGTATTTATCAGTGTATTTAAATCCTTCAAAAGTATTAAATATTTCGGACTTTTCCATTGTTTGGGGATAGTTTTTATGGAATTGTGCTGGATCTACCTTATTCCAAAATAGGAATCTAATTAGAGAAGGCTCGTAGCTATTGTTGAAACCGACTTGTTGATAATTATTTTCTTCTGATTTTATATAAAGCATGGCTTCTTTAAAGCCGACATGCCACCAGCGCCAAGACTCGGGACCATAATGAACATAATAGCGGTGAAGGTAGAACGTAAAATTGAAGATAAAAAGAACGATAACAAAGGCGGCAACTAATTTAACATGAATTGATTTGAAGTTATTTATAATCCAGCTGCCGCCGATTCCTGAAAGAATCACTATTGGAGGAAGCATTATAAACAATCTAGTAGCATGAAAGCCTCCCCCATCGGTAAGACTTGATGGGATTGGCGCAAGCAGCAACCAGCCAAAAACTAAAGCAGATTTTTTGGGATCAAGTTTTATAAGGGCAAATAAACCTAGTAGAAAGAGGATTGCCTCAAAGTAATACTCCTCCCCCATTTCGTGAATAGAGTGGCGGAAATTAATATCACCTTCTGAGAACAGGAAACTTGGGGAAAGAGATTTAAAATAATTAGTAATAAATACTTGAGCAAAAATTAAGGGTTTGTTATAGAAAATTTTCTCAAATTCAGGACTTGCTTTTTGGACATCGCCCTCCGGACTATAAAATTCCTGGCCTTTTCTTGAGAGATTTATTTTATCTATTAAAACTGAATCCTGAAAAATACTAATTAAACTAAATCGCTCTTTGGCCTCGCCGGTATACATCGACATAATAACCGGAATAAGAATTATGACGACGGTTAGAATAAGTAGAAGAATATTTTTGATTTTAATTTTGATGATTTCTTTAAAATGGATAATCAGAAGTAAGAGACCTAAGAGAGGGATGAAGGCTACTGCTGTGGAGTAAATATAAATGCTTGAGATTAAGAGGATTGCTGAGAGAAAAAGATAACGGTTTTTTTGCAGGCCAAGTAAGAAAAAATATACTCCGAAAATGATAAAACTTAACAGCATTGTGACTTCAAAAGAAGCTCTGGAGTATTGAAGATGCCAAGGTGAAATTGAGGTAAGAAACATTGCAATAAGGGCTGTTTGAGTGTTGAAGAGTTTTCGGGCCAGTAGGAATATTCCAGCTATTGAGACTAGACCCCAAAAAGCGGCCGGAAGCCTAACCCCCCATTCGTTCAGGCCAAAGATGCCGACGAAAGGAACTGCTGAATAGATATAAAGCGGTGTTCTAAATTCAGAAAGTGATCTTAGGTAAAAAGGCATGAACCTTCCAGTCAGGTCCCGACCTGTTTCCCAAAGAGAATAAGCCTGATAACCGACATCAATCTCGTCGCCAAATAGAGCTGTAGGAATAGAGTCCAATTTATAAACGCGCAAGAATATGGCGAGTGCAAGTATAAGAAGAAAGATGATTAAACTAGCTTTTTTCATTGTCTTTTAATTTAAACATAAAGCAGTATAGGTTATAAACAAGCACTAAAAAATAGCAGATAACAAGGGTATTTAAGAACTGGGTATTTTTAAGCAAATCGGGAAGAAACGGGAGACCAGGTTGATAAAGTCCCCTGTATAAATTAAGAAAATAAAGTAGTGAGAAGAAGAATAAATTGTACCAATATTTTTTATTCGTCATCATTAAAAGTTGAGCGAATACTACTCCGAAGAATAGGTATCTTTCATGCATACGAGTGAAGATAAAAAAGTAGGTTATAGAAGATAAGAATAAGAAGTAGAAAAGAAGTTCCGAGGAGAACTTAGTCTTTAAGAATTTTATAAGAATGGGTAAAAAGATAAGGCCAAATATTAAGAAACCCCAATGCTCATAGCTGAGAAGAAAGTCGGTCTGAGCCGCATCGAGCTGGTTAAAACCAGAGTACATTCCCCAAAAATTTATGGCATTGTCGGCAACCAGAAAACCAGTTGATTTTAAAGTTTCTGCATAATAAGTAAACGGCCAAAAGAATCCGGTGGTATTAAAAGGAAGATATGAGAGCCAAAGGACAATAGCTGAAACGAGAACAGCAATTAGTGATTTTGAAAAGCCGTGAAGTTTAAAAACAGTGATGAAAAATATGCCCCAAACAAGAAGAACGGTTTGCTTAGATAGAATAGAAAGTGCTGCAAGAATATAAGCTAAAAAGAATTTTTCTTTAAGTAAAAAATATATCGCCCCTAGAATAAATAAGACCTGGGAAAAATCATTTTGTCCCCAAAGAACTGCTAAGTAAACTAGCCCTGGATTAAGGAGAAAGAGGAGCATGTAGATCAGGCTTTTGGTGTTGGTTTTTTTAAAGTACTTACCAAAAAGGAATATAAACCAACCGCTTAAGACAAAAGGAAGGATAGCTGGTATTTTTAGAAATGAGATATAGACATTATCTAATTCAATCCAGTGTATAAAGTTAGATGGGAATAAGGGAAAAGAATTAAGGATTAAGGATGCGGATTTTACAGAATTGTAAAGCCAAACAGAGGCGGCAAAAGAGAGCATTGAGACAGGAGGATAGTTTGGGTAAGACCAGCCCTGCATGTCACGACCATAAAAACCGGCTGGTCCTTCGTTTAGAATACTGCTGCCCCAGAAAACATGATTCTTAACATCTCCGGAATAGTAAGGCACAGACAGCATGAAAAAAATTACAAATATAAAAGTTAAAAGTAAAAAAATTGCTAGATTAGTTTTAAGCTGATGCATACTTTTGGGCAATACTATTTATTGACTGAGTGAATTTTTGCTTGGAAAATTGAGATGATTTAAGTTGAGCTGCTTTACTTAAATCGCTTAATAATTTTTCATCATGAATCAATTTCAAAGTTAAATTTTCCATTTCATCTGGAGTATTCCATAGCAGGCCGTTTTCACTATTATCGACTATTTCTTTTTGGCCACCAAGATTTATAACTACTGGGACGCAGCCCGAGGCCATTGCCTCTACAGTTGTGATTCCAAAATGCTCCATTTTAGAAGGATCAGTTTCTCCGAAGCCCGCGGCGTGCCAATAAATTGAGGATTCGCTGTATAAAGTTGTCAGGAGGGAGAATTCAAGATTAGGGTGAATAAAAATAGGATAGCCCTTAGATAATTCTTGGAGTTCTTTAACATAATTTAAGTCGCCCTCCCCTGCTCCACCAGCTAAATGAAATGACCAGTCTTTGATGGTGCCGGAGTCATAGATTTTTTTGAATGATGTAATCATAAGAGAATGCTTTTTATCTCTTAAGTGCCCGAAAAATCTACCGACTGTTAGGATTTGATTTTTCTTTTTTCCCGGTTTAAAAATCTCTGTACTAACGGGCGGATAGAGAATCTCGCCTTTTATTCCCCAAAATTTTTGGCAATGTTCTTTGGTGAACTGAGAATTGTAGATGATGAGTTTCCAGCTGGACTGTTTAATTTTATTCCATAAAGATTCGTTTGAGACAGTTAAGGGTGATTGGACATGAAGAATGCTGGCTTTGGCGGAAGAATAAAAAATACTGCCATCAGTAAGATAAAAGAAAAGATCGTATTTTTTGGTGAAATTTAAACGGTCTAAAAAATTAGTATTTTTTCCAAAAGGGGCTTTTATAAAATTGACTTTCTTTAGATCAAGTCCTAATAGTTGGGATACTTTTTTAGTAATTGATTCTAAGTCTAAAGTTTGGAGATGGGTATCAAGGAGAATATCAACATCATTCTTTTCTGAAAGAGCTTCGGCGATAGTCAGCATATATCTTTCACCACCACCAACTGTGTCTAAGTAAGGAGAATAAATACCGACTTTCATGGTTTATATTCGAATTTGGATTCTATTAATTTTTTGTCAATATCGCGATAGGTGTCTTCAAGCGGTTTGGGCTGCTGCAATTGCCAGAGCCTTATATAAGTTAGGTAGAGCGAAAAAGCCTGAAGAACAGAATCTATAATCCCAACAGTTCCGCCAAACAGACCCTGTCTTTTGAATAATTCATTATAAAAACCTGTGGAGAGGATTCTAATAAAGCGCCATTTAGTCATTCTAGGATGGCCACTGTCAAGTCTTAGCTGGGCATCTATTTTTGACCAATCTAAAGCTTTTTGCATAAAATGATCAAGATCACGATGAGTTAAATGAAGCAAAGAGTTTTCTGAATAGCCCAGTTGCCCTTTAAACTTGCCGTATTCGTGAACCTTACCAACCCAAGTTTCAAAATCAGATTTTTTAAACAGCCTGATCATCCAATCGTTTTTGTAAGGTCCATAATTAACCTTCTGGCCAAATATTATATTTATCCTGGAAAGTGCAAAGGCAGAATAACCTGATCCGGCAACAAGTTCTCTGACCTCATCTTGAAGCGGTTTAAGAACTCTTTCATCAGCATCAACGTACAAAACCCATTCACCTTTGGCTTCAGACATGCCTTTGTTTCTAAGTTCGGCAAAATCACCACTTTTAACAGTTATAACTCTGGCACCAAGATCTCGGGCTATTTCAACAGTTTTATCACTTGAGCCGCTATCAAGCAGGATAAGTTCATCGCCAAATTGACACGACTTTAAACAGGCTTCAATCCGCTGTTCTTCATTTTTGGCGATAACGACAATGGACAAGTGCATCTAAGAGAATTATACCCATATTTAGACAAATTTTTCTGCATGAACCTGAATCTATACACAAATGGACAAATAGTATATAAATGAGTGAAATGAAAACTTTATCAGTGGTGATTCCGGTATATAACGAAGAGAAAACAATTATTGAAACGTTTGAGGCTGTTAAGAAAGCCGATTCGTTGGGATTTTTTAAAGAAATTATTATTATTGATGATGGATCGACTGATAAGACGGCGCAAGTTATAAAGGGTTTAGAGAAAAAACACACTTCCAAGAAAGAAGCCAGTTTGAAAATCATTTTGAGTTCGAGGAATGAAGGAAAAGGGGCGGCAATGAAAAAAGGTTTGATGGCAAGTACAGGAGAGATAGTTATTGTTCAGGATGCGGATTTGGAATATGACCCTGGTGAATTCCCTATCATGCTTGAGCCATTTATTAAAAATAAAAGTGATGTGGTATATGGCTCAAGATTTATATCAAATAGACCGCATAGGGTTTTATATTTTTGGCATTATCAAGTAAATCTTTTTTTAACTTAACTATCCAATGTTTTAACAAATTTAAATTTGACGGATATGGAAACAGGTTATAAAGCGTTCACTGGGGATTTAATTAGAACGATTGCGCCGCATTTGGAAAGCAAAAGATTCGGATTTGAGCCGGAGATTACGGCCAGAATTGCAAAAATACGGGGGATTAAGATTTATGAGGTTGGAGTTTCTTATACCGGCCGGACTTATGCTGAAGGCAAGAAAATTGGTTGGAGAGACGGAATCAAGGCGTTATGGGAGATATTTAAATACAATCTTTTGGTTGACTCACCAAGAACTATTCGAAAAACTAATTCGAGATTTTAATTAATCTTCTTTTAGCATTTAACAAAACTACTACTATTAAAAGACTCAGTAAGGTTAGAGTAGAAATGTATAAACCAGTTTTGAAAGACTGCATTTCGTAACGCAATTCTATTTTGTGATCTCCTGGAGGAATATTTAAGCCGATGAGGTTGTAGTTTGCAGGAAAAGGTTTTTGTTCATTTTCATCGATAAACATTCTCCAGCCTGGGTAAAATTGTTCAGAAATAACTATCAGGGCTTGGCCTTCGGATTTTGTTGAGAAAGTAATTAAATTATTTTGCTGCTTAAAATCATGGACTTCTGCTGGCGAATATATTTTGGGATCTGCTGTTCCTTCGAAACCAGAAGTAATAGCGGTATTACTAACATCCATAGAGTCTGATTGAAGTGTTTTCATTATTTGGGCCGGATCATCAATGAAAATTGAATTATTTACAGACCAAGCCCGGGGAAGCATATTTATATTCTCATAAACTTTTGTACTCCCCTCTTCTAAAACAAGATTGAAGTTTGGATTTTTAATTTCATCCGATGAAACAACATATTTAATATTTAGTAATCCCAAGAGATTAGTTCCACTATTTCTAAAATAAATCATTCGGCGGTATTGTGGAAGTTTGTCACCAAAGTCTTCAGAGTTAATGGCAGCAATAAAACCGCCATGATTTTTAGGGTAGATAGGACCTTCACCATCTACTATTTTTAAGTTGTATATAAGCTGTGAGTTAGTTGGTATTAAATCCTGCTTGGTGATCATCATTCGGTTTCCATTTAGATTTTGTTCCAGGAATTCTATAGTTTTGGTTTTGGGATATATAAGTTCTGGTTTGATAAATGGTCTGAAATAACTGGTCTGCCTTACTAGTTCAAAACAACTTAGAAGAAGTACGAGAGCGAAGAAGGCGCGGATTTTAAACTTAACGAATAAAAGAATCAGAAGCGAGAGACTTAGGAAAAATGCAAAAGGAAGAAAAGTATTGCGAAGACTAACGGACCAATTAGAATTCGAAGTACTAAAAAGATCGGTGAAGCCTTTGTAATTTAGATAAGTAATTAGAATAATTGATATATAAATTAACAATAAAGGCAGTAGAAGAAGTATTAATTGTTTTAATTTTAATTTATTTTGATAGACCCAATTTAATCCGTAGGCCGCCATAACCAAAAGTGAGAATTGGGTAACTAGTAAAAGTCTGGAAGGAACCAAGGAGGAGACTACGGGTAAGGATAAATTATAAGGAAGGACTCCGATCGGGTTTTTGGTAGTCAGAATGAGTGTTGCCAAGAACATTAAAGAGAAGAAGAGGACCGTTTTTTGTTTTCGTATCAAAGCGAGGGACAGAACTGAGCCAATCAAAACTATTGTTCCTGAAAAATTATTGAATTCAAAGTAGCCAACCCAAGCTTGGGACGATGCACCGCCGAAATAATTAGCTTTGCCGGGATTGCCAAAATAATCAGGAAAGATTGTGGTGATGAAGAACTCAAATGGAACGAAAAACTCAAAAATTTCTGACTGCGCGCCTGAGGAACCATAATTTGAAATGCGGTTGCTGTTTTGGACTGTTTCTAAAAAAGGAAGTATTTGGACTGCAGACAGCATGATAGAGACTACAAAACCTAAAGCGATGATTGATAGAGATTTTAGCTGTTTTTGTTTAATCGAGAAGAATATTGCGTAGAGAAAAGAGACGGAAAAAATATAAAGACTGCCTTGAAAGAATCCAGCGTTTAGTGAGGAGAAAAGAGAAAATATCAGTAGAAGAAAAAATCTTATGCTGAATTTACCAAGGAGCTTGTCGATGGTAAAAAGGATTAAAGGCAGCCATAAGACAGAATGAGCGGTGTTTATGAAGGTGATTTGAAGTCCGATAAAGGCCGAGAAGGCGTAAGCTAAACTGATTATTAAGACCGGCAGTTTTTCTAAACCTTTATTTCTTAACCATACGAAGAAGAAGCCGGCTGATAAAAACACAGTTAGCGAGGTAATAATTCCCCAAGCTGTATTAAATTTAAGAAGAAAAAATAGAAAATTTAAAGGATACAATATTCCTGTTGTGCCGGAGGCAAATAGTTGGTGGCCCATGTAGGTTGATGGATCATATAATGGGAGTGAGCCCTGCATTAAGATTTCGACTGCTTTTAGTTTCCAAGGATAGAAGGAGAAGATAGAATCAGGAATTGTAGTATTTAAGACAGGGAAGATTGTCGAATATCCATCCCACTTTATATCAAGCCAAGGATAATAAAGACCAAGGAGAATATCTCCGGCAACCGGAATTTTCCCTTGAAGAAAAAATGGCCAGAATGTCCAAACCATTACAATAGCGATAATTAGATAAGGCCAAAGTGAATTACTGAGATTCTTAATTTTTTTATTGTTCATTATTTATTCTTTTGTGTTTAAGGCTCCATAGACTTAGGACAACAAGGACTGAGGCAGTTAATAGACTTAGCAGCAGACCGTATTTAAAAGAATCCGGCAGATAATTTATTACTATCGTAGATTTGCCTGGAGGTAATTCTACGGCTGAGAAAATCTCGTTTGATTTAATAATTTCGACTTTTTGGTTATTAATAGTTGCCTGCCAGCCAGGATAGTAAAGATTTGAGAATGCCAGTAATCCGTTTTTAGGACAATTAGCTGATAAACTCATTTTTTGCGAGGTATAGTTTAAATTAGAAAGAGTGCATTCAGATATATCAGCGGTTGAGAGTTGACGGTCGATTACAACATTGCGGCGGATGTCGAAATTATCAGTACTCATAATTTGATAAACCCTGGAAGCGTCTGTTTCAACTTGAACGGATGTTGGAGTATAGAATCTGTCTACAGCATTCTTATTTTTGTAGATTGCAACAGCGCCTTCTTTATACACTTCTTGATACTTTCTGGAATCAATTTCATATGGAATGCCGCCTTCAGAATTCGCTACACCATCTTTTCTTAAAAGAGCCAGCAAATAATTAACGTTTGCTATATCTAGGAACTTTGAATTCAAATCGCCGATATCAATAAATCGGACATAACCTTCAGATATATATCCATTGTTTAAGAAACTTATATAATCGGCAGTGGTTTTTGGAAGAAGAATATTATATCCGGTGATACTTTCAAGACCGAAGACACTCCATGTATTGGCTGGAAGAAGTTCACCTTTTTGAATAGCAATTCTAAAAGGCTGTTCACTATTTTTTAGGAAATTGAGCGAAGCGGTTTGAGGATAAGTTTTTTCTGATTCTAAAAATGGCAGATATTTTGCTGAGAATCTGGCGTAATCGATTAGGATAAGAGCTATTAGAATAACCAGCAAGAATTTTTTATTAATAAATCTGAATCTTCCGGCAATTATTATTAGAGAAACAGAAACAGCCAGCCCTAAAGGTATCACCAAATTCTTAAATGAAATTATGAATTGAGAATAATCTTCGCCAACAAAAGTAATATTACCAAGGGCTGTTTTTATAAAACCGAAAGTGAGGACTGTACCAAAAATAATTCCTGCAAGGAGGAGGAGCGGCAGATATTTGGCATAGGATTTGTCGTTTATAAAGCCAGATCCTCTAAAACGATCAAGACCTATTGCAGCTAGCGCACTAACAGAGAAGCTATAAATGAAGAGAACTCGGGAACTGACTGAGCCGGTTAATCCAATGAAACTAAAATGCTGAATTAGCTGGCTGATTGGAGTTTTTAAAGCCAGAAGAAAGGCCACAGTTAGAAATATCAGGCAGATGTAAACCGGTTTTTTCTTAATGTTTGCAGTTAAAGCAACACCAGCAAAAGGCAAGGCAATTATGCTGGAATAGAAAATTAAACTTTCATAGTGTCCAATTCCGTAATAATTATTGGTAGCAGGATTGCCAAAATAATCCGGGACAAAAGCAGTGATGAGGTTTTGCCATGGCAAGTAAAGTACAGCGTTTTGTTCGGCGATATTGTCTAAACTTTTTATTGAAAGACTCAAAGCTTCGATTCCTGGACCTAATGAGACTCCGCTTAATGCAAGGCCAAACAGGATAAACAGCCCGAATAGAAATGAATCGATAACTATAGCTTTATACTTTTTTTGGCCGAGCAAATTGAAAAATAAATAGATGAATCCAAAAAGAGTGAAATAATAAAGATGTTGCGGATACCCTACAAAAACAATATAAGCGATTAGAAGACTTATGCCGCTTAAATAATAAATTTTTTGAGAAATAATATATTTGTCGACAAAAAGTATTAACAACGGAAATGCGGCAATGATAAATCCTTGAGCGTTATATTCAATCCAAACCAGCATTTGAGCTGAAAAGGCAAATGAGATCGAACCGAAAATTGAAGAGAGTTTAGTGAGCTTCCAGTTTCTTAATAATAAATACATGGAAAGCATAGCAATAAAGGGTTGAATAACTACCTGAAAACCCCAGATTTGATTAAAACTGAAGGGCAAAAGAAAAAGGAGGTTAAAAGGATTAAAAGCAGCTGCCTGAAAGTTGCCAATTAGACTTGTACCCAAAAAAGATGTTGAGTCCCATAAAGGCAGCTGGCCTGATTTCATAAGATCAATTGCTAATTTCCGCCAAGGATACAAGAGCGATACAACACCAGACATGAGAGCGTTTTTTACCGGAACGCCAACAACATAACCCCATTTTTCATTTAACCAAGGGAAATAACCGCCAATAATTAAATCTGCAGGAATTGGGATAAGGCCTTGAAGAAAATACTTCCAAAAGAAGACAAGATTTAGAAGAGCGAAGAAAATAATAATAAGCGCGTCTTTTTTGAGGAGAGATGGGATTCGTTGCCTCATGGGATTAGCTAATACGATTCTTAATTTTTTGAAAGACTCTGGTTAATTTATTATTGGAGAGATTGCCATATTTCATCCAGTGGCTTAATTCTTTACCTCCGCCTTTAAAAGTTTCATTTAGATCATCAAATTTTAATGATTTAGCCTCAAAATCTTCTTTTTCCCAAGTTTTAAGATACATAATTAAATGGGAAAAAGCTTGAAGTAAACTTAAAGATAATCCGTGAAGTCCATCTTCAAATCCTTTGTTAGCATAAAAACGGCTTAAGAATTCTCCTAATGGTTTGATTATTAAGTCTTTCCAGTTAAATTTGTAACCGGATTCTTTTAATTCTTTGGCCTGAACATTGGTATAACGGTCCATTCGCTGGAGGAATTGGGAAACTGTGTTGTAGTGATGGTGAATAATGGCATAGCTATCAAGCGGAGAAAGAGTCAATCCTTGACCTTGGGTCTTAGGACGAGAATGAATTTTGCTACTCCAGGTCACAGAATCCTTTTTAAATAGGCGGATATTGTAGTCAGGCCACCACATTGCACCTTTTAAAGCTTTTCCAAAAATAATGTTCTTTCTAGGTAGTTCAACATGAGTTACAACACTATCTTTTGAAATTATTTCCTTAATTTTATCTTTTAGGCTATCTGAAATTTCTTCATCAGCGTCTAATATGAGGACCCACTCCCCTTGGGCTTGAGATATTGCTAAATTTCTGGCAGGTTCCACAAAACCAGTACGCTTATGAAAAATAATTTTAGCTCCTAGTTTTTTAGCAATCACCGCAGTGTCATCATCTGAGTACATATCGCAGACTACTATCTCATCTGCAAAGCTAACGGACTTCATAGCCCGTTCGATATTTTTCTCTTCGTTGAAAGTATTTATGACCACTGATAGTTTTCCGTGCATACATCTATTCTAATCATGTTTTAAACGGGTTACAAACACTTATTTGGGCCCTAATGATTTTGCGGCTGAGTTGAGTTAATTTGATATTAATATTTATAGTATACTGATCGTCACTTTACATGGCTAAGATTCAAGCGCTTTTCAACAATTTAACTTTTAAGATATTGCTGCTTATATTCATAGCCGCTGTTGGACTTAGATTTCTATACTTTCCGGACAATATTTATTTCGGATATGACCAGGCTAGAGATGCATTTATATCAAAAGAGTTACTTCAGGGACATTTAAAAATTATTGGCCCGACGACAAGTTTGCCGGGACTTAATCATGGAGCGTTATTTTATTATATCTTTGCACCGGTTTACTTTGTTTCACAATTTGATCCAACGGGACTTTCAGTATTTCTAAGAATTTATAATGCATTGGGGGTGTTCCTGATATTTTTTATCGGTAAGAATTTATTTAATAAGTGGGTGGGAATCATATCGGCTTTGTTGTTTGCTTTTTCTTACGAACAAACTCAATATGCGCTTTTTATGACCCATCCGACTTTAGCAGTCATTTCAGTTTTAACTTTTTATCTTGGGTTATCGATACTTCTTTTTAAGCAGAAAAGCTACGGACTGCCGGTTGCATTATTGGGTTTTGGTTTATCATTTCAATTTCATTTTTTGCTGGCATATTTGGGGTTAATATTGTTGCTTATTTTAGGAATTTTTTGGAGGCGAATTCCTAAACTGAATGTGAGAATTGTTCTTTATTCCTTATTAGCATTGTCTTTATCCTTATCAACATTTGCAGTGGCAGAAGTAAGATTTGGGTTTTCCGGTATTAAAAATTTAATTAGCAGATCATCTAATTTTGCTTCGGGATCAGCACCTGCACCAATGGGAGGGATCGAGGGGGTCAAATTCGCAGCACAGAGATATGTTGAGGATAATATATTTTATTCTAATAATTTGAGCCTAGTTATTTTACTAATTCTACTTTCAATCAGCATATACTTCTTAAGATTTAAAAAGGATAGGGATCAAATTGCTTTTCTGCTGATATGGTTTATCGTTGGCTTATTTTCATACTTTATCAACGAAACATCACTATACTTTTATGGCATCGGGACATCTATCAGTCTGCTTATTTTGACGGCGATGTTTGTTAATAAAATATTTATAAAATTCAAAGCGGCGGCTGTTGTGCTAGTTATTATTATCTTAGTATCGAATTTAGGGATGATAATAAAAAATAATGGAACAGGACCAAATAAGGAAATTAATGTCCAATTAGGAATGCTGCTTTCCGATGAGAAAAAAGTAATTGATTATATGTATTCTCAGGCCGGCGGTGAGCCTTTTGCGGTTAATGCTTTCTCGATGCCTTTGTATATAAACACGACATGGTCTTATCTGTTTGAATGGTATGGCCAAAAAAAGTACGGGTATCTACCTGTTTGGGGAGGCAAAGCAGCTGAAGGATATCATGGAAATATTGTTATTAATAATTCACGGACTACTCTACCAGATAAGAGATTTTTAGTTGCTGAGCCTGTGAGGGGAATTGAGCATTTAGAAAAAGATTTCATGATTGAGGAAGGGTATTTTACTGATATACTTGAAACAAGACAGTTTGGCAAAATTAGAGTCAACTCACAAAAACCTAAATGAATAACAAGTTAAAATCGCTGAGTGTATATGAAAAAATAGTTTTAGCTGTTTTTTTCATAATTCTTATAGTCAGCACATATTTAAAAGTGGCTCCAATTCTAAATTATAATTTCCCGTTTACGATGGATCAGGCTAGAGATATGCTGGATATTAGAGAGATTGTAGTCGGACTTCATCCGACGTTAATTGGACCAACTACTAGCATAAATGGCGTATTCTTAGGCCCCTTCTATTACTATTTTAATGTTATTCCTTTTGCAATCTCAGGCGGAGATCCAGCATATTTAGTTTATTGGAACATTCTTTGGTATACACTGGCTGCAGCAGCAATATTCTTTGTAAATTTTAAAAGAGACAAGACCTTTGCCATAATCGCATCGTCGATATTTATGATGGCACCAGCACTGTTTTATTCAGCACGTTATTTTTGGAGTGCGAATCCAATGCCTTATGTCACAACATTTTACTTTTTGTCTTTAATTTATTTTGTTACCAGAAGAGATATTAAATCAGCTCTTTTGGCCGGACTTATAAGCGGCTTATCTATGCAGTTTGAGGCAGCATTTGGGGTTTTATTCTTTCCGTTTTTGGTACTTTATTCGCTGATTCGAAGAGTTCCTATTAAAGTTGTTTTACTATCATTTAAAGGATTTTTTGTGACACTTTTACCACAAGCTTTATTTGAATTAAGACACGGATTTGTGATGACTAAAACATTTATTAATGAGATCTCCGGTAAATCTCAAATTCTAGGAGAGAAGATGATGTTTTCAGAGGCTCTTACTAGTCATTGGGAATCTTTTCTGTCTTACAAGAATGAAATGTTCGCTGTTCCGACTGAAGTGACAACTACTATTATTCTTTTGGCAATTGCGGTTTTAGTAATTAGATTCAGAAAGTTAACTGTTCTCAACCGGGAATACTTTTTATCGTCAGTAATTTTTATTGTTTTTGCATTTATTTTTTACAGCTGGTATTTACATCCATTAAAGGGCTGGTATTTACTCGGGATCAGAGTTCCGCTTATTTTTATTATTGGGCTTGGGTTTAGTGAGTTATTTAAAATGGGCAAGATATTAATTAAATTGTCGGTTGCAGGATTTTTGATTTATACATTTACTGCGACATATTTATTCCAGGTGACTTTTATTCCAAGTGACTATTCTTCCCGATCAGGAGATAAAAGCACTTTGAGAAACGAGATGGAAGCTATTGATTGGGTCTACCAAAAAGCTAATGGTCAGGGGTTTAAAGCGTATAACTACATTCCTTCGGTATATGATTACCCTTATCAGTATTTATATTGGTGGTACGGGACTAATAAATACGGTTACCAACCAGAGACTATAACTTATCTTGATGGAGTACCTGAATATATTAAAGATAATGAGAAGTTCTTAACGAAGAAGAGACCTGCAGGTGAAGATCCGCTGGTGTTCTTGATATACGAGAAGGATGAGAATAAAGAACGACGGGCTGGCTGGTTAGGAGACTTTACAGAATACTGTACAGTTGAAAAACTTGATTATAATTGGGAAACAACAGTCGAGCTTAGAAAGCTTTGTCAGTAGAAATTATATCACCTGGTAGACTTTGACTTCTTCGTTTTGGTAAATCATCTTAAGTCCCATTGAACCTTCATCAACTTCAAAATTGAAAAGTTTTGGAATATAGACATAAGAGATATTATTGTCTTTAAGTATTTTGCCTGACTGATTTCTTATTTTAGTGAAGTCTCTGATAGTGTTGAGCCTACCTTTATTATCTATGCCTAAAATTTCTAGGTTTACAGAGTCCTCCATAAAAGAAGGCTGGCCAGAAAAAGCAGAAACATAGGCAGTTGAGGTGTAAACACCAAGAGGCAGTGGTGTATCAAACTTGCCTCTTAGCTTTTCATCGAAGGGAAGAGAAAGGACTGTACCGCGAGGCTGATTCTTAAGGAAATTTAAGGCCTCCAGCTCCGGGTTGGAAATCTTGGCTGGCGGTCTTTCGGGGAGATAGTGCTGGAAGGTGCCGAGAGTGGTTGGGATAGTTAATAAGATTACTAGAACAACTAAGGCGGCGGCTATTGGCTTAGGCAATCTTTTAGCCGCATTGTATAAACCAATACCGGCAAAGATATTCAATACCAGCATGCCATAGTAGAGGAATTGGACTATATTCCAGGCAGTCCCCTCCTGAACAAATAGAAGGGGCAGGACAATTGAGAGAATAACAAAATAGAGCAGGAAACTCTCTTTAAATAGTGACCTTATAGCTCCAAGCGAAAGAATCCGGGTGCCAAAATTTCCGAGCATGAATATAAAGATTCCTAAACCATATCCATAAATCAATTTGTACCAGACACCTGACTCGATAGTTAAAGTCAGCCGCTGCCAACCTAATCTATCTTGGGCGTTTATCATTGATTCAACCAGCCAGAAAGGCTGGAATTTAATTAGGGATTCACTACCGGAATTGTTGGGAAGAAAAACTACTAGCGATAAGATAAGCGTTGGGATAAAACCGATAAGAACACTCAAATCTCTTTTTAGAATAATTTTTTGAAGAGAAAAAAGTCCGTATGCTCCGAGTACCAAAATACCTGCGTAAGCTTTAAATTCGATCAGAGTACCCCAAAGAATAACAAGTGCCACTAGAGCACCCCATCTGTCGTTTTGCTTTTGGGCAAGTTCATAGAAGAATAGTAAACCGGCCAGAAAAAGAACAACTGAGATAGCGAAAGGCGGATTAAGCAAGGTTGAGACGGATTGCTGCGCCCAAAACATTGTCTCTCCAGCAAAAGCGCCATCTTTAAGATAGGTTAGGACCCAGCCGAAACTGCCGCCGAAATATAAGAAGAAGACCGAAAGTATAGAAGCCCAATAGGAATTGAATATCTTCAATGTAACTCGGTAGATTAAAAGCCCGGCCAGGACTGAAAGCAAAACCGGGAATAATCTGAATAATAATTCGACAGGGGCTATCCCAAAAATATTGGCAGATTTGGCAGCGAGTAAATCGAAGAAATAATGATAATTTGATAAAGAATTACCGGCAAATATAGGATTTTCAGGAGGAACATTTTTTTGAAGTTCTGAAATCAGCGAGAGATGCCAAATAGCATCATGACCATTCGGCCCCCAAAAACCCATACCATAGTTGAAGATTAAACCATTTTTAAATTGGGTAATCATCCAGGTTGATGATCCCAGAATTACCAGAATCCAAAGGTAGATATCCCTCCGGGTATAAGAAATTGACCATGTTTTTGGGCGGCGTTTAGTAATTAAATAGGCAGCTGAAATAATCGGAAGTGACCAGATTAACCAGTCAGTTTTTATTAATCCGAACCCCCAACTGAGGAGCGTAAACAATGCTATGCCGACAGGGATTGCTAAAATACGGCTGCGAGTAAAAACAAAACCGGGGATTAAGAAAAATAGAATTACCAAAACTAGAAATTTTATAGCGTTTATTGAGATGCTTTTTAAGTTTGAAGAATAATTAAATTGAGAAGTAAAATCTGGTTGATTAACTTTAGTATTTGAGTCTTGGGTTACAGCTTTAAGAATTGCGACATCAAAAGTGCTGATTTGTCCTGCAAACTCAACATCATTTTCAAGGAATTTCAACACTCTTTCAACACCTGATTGATTTTTATATTTTATTTCAACACCGTACGGCAGATTTTTAACTGTGACATCAGAAACTTTACCTTCATCTAGAACCCAGCTGGAAGCATAATTACCGTCATCAATTACGTGACTTGCTTCAAAGGCGAGCTTTAATTCATCACAGGCTTTGAGTAGGCAGCTCTCTTCATTTGAATCGTTGAACTTTCTTAAGTCGCGGACTACTGAACCTTCCTGATTGGCGAACCAAGCTGCGCGATATTTTGGGGTATTTATCCAAACTACCTTACCGGAACTGCCTAATGGGTCATCTGCGAGAATGGTGACATTGGGTGAAATTCCGGGATTATTAGTTTTATAGAATTGGGCAAACTGGAGCATGTTTTTTACCTGAAGCTGGCGAGTGTTTTGTTTTTGCTTGATTGCATTCAGTTGGTTTTGATACTCAGTTCCAAACTCGGCCCAGGAGAAATCATTCTCAAGTCCGATCGTGGTTTGAGGATATATATCCAGAAGTTTTGAGAAATAGTCAGTATTTAACTTGTGGAGCATATAATCATTAGCCTGAACTGAATATGTGCTTTCAAAAACACCATTACCAAAGCCGTTAAAAGGATCTCTGGTTGCCCACTGCATAGTAATGAGATCGAGTTTTCTATCTTCGGACTGGGCGGGCATTAAAGCATTAACTTTTGAAGGATAAAAAGGCGTTGACCAATATTGACCCCAAACCTGATAGCCGTCTGTTGAATATTGATCTGCTACATCAAGATTGGCTTCAATATTATATTTGTCCTTCATGTAACCCAAAGATCCAGCATCAATCCACCAAGCTCCGACTGATTTAGCTTCTTTACCAGTTACTTCCTCAAATTTAGTAAAAGCTGTATCAATTAATTTTTTCCGGTCATCTGGTGAATAGCCTGTTAACAAAACTGATTTGGCATAATGCCAGTTGCCGGTATCGTTATAATTTACACCGGCTGCTGTTGTTAAGGACGGGGTTATTTCAAGAAATAGCCCGATATCTTGAGAGGAATCGAGCGACTTTAAAAATTCAACAACTTCGGGCCTGGAGAGCGCGTCGTAACGAATAAGCCAGGTAGCGGGAAAGTTATTTTGTTTAATTGCCTCATACTGTTTTTTCGGGGTTTCTACTAAAGAATAGTTGTAGTTCCAGAAATCGCTGCCTCTGATAGGATTCACAAGTACTGCCTGGTTTACTTCCTGAGCAGACGCTATCGGGGTAACAAGTAAGAGAATGAATGTAAGAATAAGTGCTTTTAAAAAATTAAGCTTCATTTCTTAACTCCTTTAAATTTAGTAAGAATTCTTTTTTTAGAATTATCAGTGCAAGAACAGTATAAACTAATCCGCCTAAGAGAATAACAACGATCAGGCTTTGCCAGTTGTAAATATAATTCTGGGCGAGGAAGAAAACTACAGCAAACATAATCAGACCGCAAATGAATTGTTTGTAGATACTTTTGAAAAGATCAAAATTAATTATTCTTTTAACAATAATTATTGGGGCGATAGAAGTAAAAGAGATTATAAATGAGGCGATTCCAACTCCTATAAAACCGTATTGGATTGCAAAAAACGGGGTGACTGCCCATTCAACTATTGTCCACATTACCATTAGTTTTAATGTGGTACTTATTTTACCGATAGCGTTTAAGAAGTTGGTCATCGGGGTTGAGAGAGCGGCCCAAAATGCGGAGATCGAGAATAAATAAATTAGAGGGAGAGCCGGACTCCAATTACTGCGGACTATATAGGTAATTATCGATGGGGCGATAGCTATTATGCCAAACGACAGAGGATACATAAAAAGCGATGTAAAAAATAAAGATTTTTCGAGAGTCTTCTTTAGAGCCACATTATCGTGCTGGAGTCTGGAAAAGGCTGGGAAAGTGATTCTACCCATAATATTCATGACTTCGAGCGGAACATAAGCAATATTCCGGGCCCAAGTGACATAACCGACTCCAGCCTTTCCAATAATACCTGCGACAACTAAGTCGACTAATCTATCTTTTAGAAGGGCCAACATTGAATTTAATTGAAAAGGTGCGCCAAATCTGACTAGTTCTTTGGCTGATTGCTTTGAAATACCAAATCCGATTTTCCAAGGAGCAAATATATAAATCGCAACTACACCCATTATTCCCCTACCAAGAACTGAATATGTATAAGCACTGACTCCAAAATTATTGAGAATTAAATAATCTAGAACCCCTAAGTAAACAATTGTTTCGAGTATTTCAACAATAACAAGGGGGGCGAATTTTAAATCACGTTCGAGCATTACTGAAGGCAGGACTTTGAAAGATGTTAAAAAGAAACCGAAGCCGAGTGCTCTAATTAACCACATACCAGAAGCATCAAGTTGATAAATGCTGGCAAACCAAGGGGCCAGAAACCAGACAACTACAGCAATAATCGCGGCCATTAATTGCTGAATTGTAAAAGTTGTAATCAAATCATCTCTGGTGATTTCTTTTTTTTGAATTAAAGCTGCGCCAAGACCAATGTCTGAGAAATATGTGAAGAACATCAAAACAGAGGTGGCGATATTGAAGATACCGATAGTTTCGGGAGGGAGAATTCTGGCGAGTAATAAATTGTTATTAAGCCACATGACCCCAAACAAGGCAGCCCTTCTAAAGGTTAGAGTAAAAAAGCCGGAAATAATTTTTCGGTTAATTGTTTTTGTGTCCACTAGGTTATTTTTTTAGATATTCTTTTGTTAAGTACTATCAGCATCAAGGAGGCAGCGGCTATTAAAGTAATGGTGTTACCTAAGACTCTGGCCCAAGTATTTTTTAGAACTCCGGTAATTTGATAAGTTCCGGGAGGTAAATTAAAGGATATCCGGCCCCAGATATTATCATTATTGTGTTTGATTAAATTACCGTTTGAGTAGACTGTCCAGAAAGGAAAATCGAAAATAGGAATTTGGATTTCAGAGTTGGTTTCAACGTCTATATCGACTGAGAATTTATTTGATCTAGGAATATAATTAGTACCAGTGGCACTGCCTGAGATTACTTCAATATTATCTGGCGCTCTCCCCTGAGGCTCTTCAGAATCAATCGGCAAGTAATCCAAAATACCGGCTTTCTGCTGAATTTCCCAAAGCGGATCTTCGAGTTTGTTTTGATCATTAATCCAAGTATAAAATTCACGAGGTTGAAAATAGCTCCAATTTAGAAGGACAACAGTTATAACACTCACCCAAAGAATAATACTTTTAAATCGAAAATTGTAGTGATGAAATACGTAACCTCCTAAAAGAGCGGCGGAGAATATTGATAAAGATAAAAACCGCCAAGGGAATTGAGTAAAGCGAAGAGGATTTATGGCCTCCCAAATGACTGCTGATTGATTATGCTGCATAAAAACCGAGACGGCAAACATGATTAGGAAAAAAATCCCGACTAAGGAAATTTTAAGATTCTTTTTTAAAGTAAATAATAGAACTGGAACTGCAAGCGCGGCAAACCACCAAAGAGGCCAACCCACCTGGAAAGAAATAGTATCGCCTGGTCCAAAAATTGATCCGCCATATCCCCAGGATCTATCTAAAAATAATTGGCCGACACCAACGAAATGAGTTCTGAAATTACTTCCGCCACTGGTTAATGTATCAGCCTGAACTAAGTTGGTTTCAAGAAATATTGGTACCAAGAAAAATGCTGAAAGTGCAGATCCTAGAATAAAACTTATCAATACAGGTTTCCAGCTTTGCCATCGCTGCAAATAGAGATGGATTAGAATTCAGACTCCGAAGAAAGGCATAAAAAGCATGGTCATGATGTTGTGTGATAACAAGAAAGCGCTTAATGACAGACTCCCCCAGACTAAATTTTTTCTATCTGGTTTTTCGATAATATTCAGAAAAAAATAGAAAACTAAAGGAATTATTGCTAAGGCGAAACTTTCAGCGATTGCTCCTCTGACATAAGAATCGAGTGCCCGGTAGGGCGCATAGAGATATAACATTCCAGCCAAAAATCCAGCTTGTTTGCCAAAAAGTTTTTGTGCTAAGAGAAACATCGAAACACCGCCAAGAACTAACGGAATAAAGAAAAGAGCTTTGGTGGAATTTATGTAGCCCATGACATAACTTAAAACTGCGCCAATATAATAAGGAAAGGCACTGTAATAATTAAAAAGTGGAAAACCATTTCCATAACCCATATCCGGCACCCAACGGCAGGGAATTTGAAAATCAGCGAAGCATTGCCTCATTTCATATATCCGCATTACCTGAAGATCATCGTGGTGGAAGAAAAGACCGCGTGGAAACAGAGGCCAAATTATTAATATAGAGAATGCGAGGATCAAGAGAAGATATCCCTTAGAAGAGAAGTTAATATTCATACTTACCCATCCAGTCATTAATCCGGATTTTTAAAAGTGCGAAGAAGGATTCAATTAAATCTTGGGGGAATTTAACTTTTGATCCTTCGCCGTGCGTCCAAACCACAGGCATTTCTTTAACTTTAAATTCATATTTCTTGGCTAGAAAAAGGGTTTCGGCATCAAAAGTCCATCTGTTAATCAGCTGCTTGGCAAAGATTTTGTTTGCGACCTCTTTTCTAAATAATTTAAAACCACAGGTAAAATCCGAGGCTCCGACTTGGAGGACAGCATTTGTTAGAACTGTGAATGAGTAGCCTGCTAGTTCCCGTAACCAGAATTGTTTGACTGGAATTTCTGACTGAGGATGCTCTCTCGAGCCGATAACTATGTCGATGTCTGAGGTCATAGCTTCGTTAAAGGAGGTCAGGAAATCTATCGGAACTGATAAATCTATATCCGTAAATAAGATTTTTTCACCGTTACTCGCTCCAATACCAGCTCTGATGGCTGCGCCTTTACCCTGATTAGTCTGGAGGGTGACTACTTTTAAGGGAAATTTAGCTTTATACTCTTCAAGAATTTTTGGTGTTTGGTCCCAGCTGCCGTCATCAACAAGTAAAACTTCAGTTTTTTCGTTAAAAGTCTTCAAGAAAGCAAAGATTGAATCGAGACCATTTTTGAGTCTGTTCTCTTCATTAAAAACTGGAATTAGGATTGTAATCATGATTTTCTTCGCGATAGGATCGCTGGACTAACTAATAATACTAGAATAAGCGCTAATGCGGAAGCCGAAACTGCATTGCCTAGGGTCCGTACTGGCGTGTTGTTAAAGTTCAGATTAATACTCCCCTCTCCTGCTGAGACTGGAATTGAGATTATTCCGTATTCTGAATATGGCTCAACGTTTAATTTCTGACCATCTTTGATGGCTTCCCAGCCGGGGAAATAGGCTTTGCTTATCAATATTTGGTTATCTTCGTTTGCCGAATAGTTAATTTTGTATTCTAAACCATTAATTTTGTAATCCAGTTCATTTAGAACTGCTGAGCCTGTCGCAAAACTGACTTTTTCTAGAATTGCTGATGGCCGTTTGGTTTGCCAGATGGTCGGTGGAATAAAATCTTCAGTGAAATTATAGTATTCGGGACTGACTATCGCGCTTTCACCAGTTAGATTGCGATTTGCAAAGTAGAGCTCTAAATATCTTTGATCTGATGTTTCTTTGTACTCCGAGGGATGATAATGCCAGATATTTAATCCAATTAGCGCCAGGAAAATAATTGCCAAAAAAGCGAAAGAATATTTTTTGAATTTGTCGGAGAATACTTCGATGACTAAGGCGGAAATAAAAGCAGTTGAGATTGTAGTTATTAAAAGCATTCGCCAAGGAAATTGGACTAATCTTAAAAATCTAATTGACTCCCAAAAGAAGAGCGTTCTAATGTTCATAAGAACAACTGCTAGGGCGAAAATAATCCAGAAGAAAACTAGCAGATATCTGAATTCTCTTTTGGCAAACTTGAATATCGCAAAGGATACTGCTAGTAAAAACAAATTTACAGTTCCAATATCAAAACTAATGTCGTCTAAGAATCCCCAGATTGAAGGACCATATCCCCAATGAGGAATTAATAACTGCTTAATAAAGGGGAAGTGATCAGCAATATTTATTTGTTCATAGGTTGAGATGTATTTAACCTCAGCCAGCGCTGGTAACAAATAATAAGCACTTAAAAGTACTCCTATTAAAAATGGCCAGATAATATTTAGATAATTTCTAAGTTTTGATTTAAGTATCAGCAAACTAAGTCCTCCGTAAAAAGCGAGTAAGGAGAAAATAAAAGGAAGTAAAACATTATGAGAGATAGAAATAAGATAAACCGGTATTGATGCTAATGCTAAATTTATAGAGCCTGGAGATTTTAAGTAGCGATTAAGAGTATAAGCTGACCAAGGGAAAAGAGCCAAAATATACATTTCACCCGGGGCTCCGCGGACATAAAGATCAACAGCAAAATAAGGAGAAAGAATATAGATTAAAGTGCCGAAAACAGCAGAGGTTTTGGAGGTATGATTTCTTAAAAAAAGATAGAAACCTGATGCTGTTAAAACGACTGATAAACCAAGCATATATTTATAGGCAGCGGTCATTGAAAAACCTAAATAATAAAAGAACGTAGTTATGTAAAAAGGCAGATGGTAGTAGAAATTGAAATAAGGATGACCTAAATTGAAATTAAAGTCCGGAGCAAAACGCGGAGGAAAGCCCCCTAGTTCTAATGAACGGATCATTTGATAAACATCGACAATGTGAGTTTCATCATGAAAGGAAAAGAATCCAGGTCTGATAATAGGTATCAGAATAACTGCAACAATAATCCAAATCAAAATTAAAGGATTCTTAAAAATACTCTTAAGTTTTTGCATTAGAATTTATTAATTAACGGAGCCATTTTTTAATATATTTTATGGCAGAAAAATTATGTTTTTGAGGGAAAAGTAGAATCATCAAAATTATAAAACTTACCAGTGTTAAGAGATTTCCTATAACTCTTATTGGGGTATTAGTTAATTTTATGAGGATATCGTGGTTACCTTGCGGCACTTTAAAAGTAACTAGTCCTAAACAGAATTCCTGATTGCGGCAGTCGTCGTTCCAATGATCAACTTTTATACCGTCCACGAAGACTTTCATACCCGGATAATCAAATATTGGAGCCCTAAGGAGGGAATCATTTGAGACTTCAACAGTCCATGATTTGAAATTACTGCCTTTTCTTGCTTCTTTAAAATCAGCCAGGCCCTCAAGCGTTTCCGGATTCATTGGTGCTGCTGAAGTGGGTGGGAATTTTGCGTAGATCGGAAGATAATCAAAAATGCTGATTGTTAATTGCTTTTCCCAGGATATTCCTGAGAATTTATCAACATCAGTTATGTCGTACCATTTGTTTGGCTTGAAGAACGGCAAATATAAAATTAGGCAGCTGATTACCAAAACTAAGCTGAAAACTATATAAGATCTAACTTTAAAGATTTTGAAGTTTACCTGCTGGATAAAGAAAACACCGATTGCGCAAAGTACGGCAGTCAGAAAAGTGCTGAGAGATAAAAAGCGCCAAGGGAATTGAACAAAAATTAGTGTGCTTTCAAAGAAAGTCCAAATTGGAGATGATTTTTGATGAATCATAAATAAGACCATTAGTTCCAGACCAAATAAGAAAATGGTAATTATGGAGAGAGTTCTAAATTTCTTGAAACTGACGAGGGCAAACAACAAAGCAATAACTGAACCAGCGACTTGGATTTGGCCGGCAGAAAGTGACATGCCATCATCTATCCCCCAAACAGAAGAATCATAACCCCAAAAATTGGAGACGAGTAGCTGATTTATGCTGACAAAATGTTGGCGATAATCAAAATAGCCGCCGACTAAAGTTTCCAAATGAGCATAAGATTGTTCAACAAAAACTGGTAATGTAAAGAAGGCAGCTAATCCAACTCCCAGAATACCGCCAAGGGTTATGCCGATTAGACTGCGGTAGTTTTTCTCCAAGAAGACATTTAAGAGTATCCATACTCCGAGGATTGGTAGAAAAATTAAAGTCATTAAGTTATGAGTGATTAATATTAAGAATGTGGATATTGCAAAGAAAGCAATATTCTTGCGTCCCCCCTCTTTTACAATTTTCCAGCTGGACCAAAATAATAGAGGATAAAAAGCTAGGGCCCAACCTTCGTTTAGAGCGCCCCTAACATAGACGTTGACTGCTTTATAAGGAATGTATGTATAGACCAGCGCTCCAATTAATCCGGCCCACTTCGAGAGATAATCTCTTAAAAAAAGATACATGGTAAGAGCGGAGACAAGAAACCCCAAGGCAAAAATTATTTTAGCGCTGTCGATAAACTGAAAACCTATTAAGTGGAAGGTTTCGCCTAAATAATAAACACTCGGTGGGTAATAATTATATTGAGGATAGCCGTATTGATAACCCATGTCAGGAACCCAGCGGCAAGGGATTTGGAGATCTTTAAAACATTCATGCATTTGGTGAATTCGAAATGCTTGAAGATCGTCATGCATTGGGAAATATCCGGGACGGACAAGGGTAATAAATGAAGGGATCACTAAAAGAATTAGAATTATGACAGGATATCTAGTTAAATATTTAATAGCTTTTTGCATATATTAGTTTGAGGCTTCAGGATTTGGCAGAACTTTAAACAGAAGCATGGCATCGGGTCTATGTTCATTGCTCCAAGGGTATGCTTTAGGAATTCTTTTTAAGAGTTCAGTGTTCTCAGGGTAAAGCGGAAATCTTGATTCATTAGCCACATAAAAAGTAGCAGAGCGGGAGGCTTCGGATCTGAGCTGCTCTGTTAATTCAGTTTTTCCAGGTTTAAATATTACAGAACGATTCTTATCGAAGTAAATTTGAAGACCGTCGGGTAAAGTTCCAAAACTACCTTCAGTACCAACTATAACTTGTCCTTTTTTTGATTCTTCTTCTATCAAAACCGCTATTTCGCGGAGTCCGTAGCCAGCAGTCCAATCTTCCAGATATCCCCGGCGTTCGTTTTTAGGCAAGGGGGCGTTTTCAATATCAGTGGTTAATTTATAAGTAAAGTATGAAGGCCAAACCATCAGAATTAAAAGAAAAGCAGCGGTTATTAAAGTCTGTTTCTTTTTTAAGTAAGTTATAAAATTATCTAGACCAAAGGCCGCGATCAATAGGAATGGAGGTATTGAAAAAAGCATGTAGCGGGCTGTGAAAGTTTGGAGTAGAAACATTTGAATCAAAAGAGGTCCTAGGGCAATTAGGAATATGGATACAGCGTATTTATTTCTTTTAATAATTGCGAAGATTATGCCGGTAAACAAAGCTATTAATAATGGATATCCCAAAAGTGAAGGCCAAAAATCTGTTAGATCCCTTAGGTGAGGAATGAACGGATCTAGAGGATTTTTTAATAGGTCCAAAGGGTTTCTAACATAATCAGAATTTCTGGAATTCAAACTGGAAAATCCAGGACCCAGGCGAAGAAGATTATAGATACCAAGAGCTGTTGCGATAGAAATTACAAAAAGACCGGAGGTTTTGATAACTTGCCTAGCTCTATCTTTTGCTGAAAAATTTAGGGTTAAGGCCGTTAGAGGTATCATAATAAGATTTAGCATGGCGGGAGTTTTTGTTAAAAGTCCGGCACCAAGGAAATAACCTAAAACCATAGCCAGATCAATACGTTTATACTTAACAACTAAAAGACCTATTAAAATCGACCAGACGACAAAACAGGCCAGCAAAGTATCAACTAGCGCCATGCGATCGAAGAAAATGATGTAAGGGGTGGTGGCGATTAGGAATGCGCCTAATAAGGCAACTCGGATATTAAAAAAGATTCTGCCTAATATATAGATTCCGATTAGAGTTCCAAGACCAGAGAAAACTGCCAGAATTCGGCCGGCTAAAAGCGGATCTGCAATAACTTTAAATACCGGCATCATAATCCACATAAATAAAGGGGTTTTACCATCAGTTAGAGGTAGAAATCTTAGAGTCGGCTCAGCTTTCATAACTTGGGCCCAGCGGACATAAATTGCTTCATCAGCAAAAATAGGCTGATAGGTAAGGCTAGGAAGCCGAAAAGCAAAATAAAGAGTGATTATTATCAGAAGAATGAGAGCTTCTTTGTAGTGAGACTTTAGGATATTCACTAATTTATTATACCTAAATTAGGAATAAATAGGAGGGCTCTGTAGAAGCTATTCACCTGATAACTGTTTTATTTTGTCAGAGTTCTGGTTATATCTGTCTGTAAGATAGGTTGTGTTGGTTTTATCTTTGAGTTCAAGAAGCAAAATTTCAGATTGTTTCTGATAGTCGATGGCGGTTTGGATTTGAGTTTCTGCAAGAGCGTTGAAGCCTTTGGACTTTAATTTTTGGGCTTCAGTTAGTCTTTTATCCGCTCTGGTTAATAGCCAGTTGGCCTTATCTTCGGTGCCAAATATAAAATTGGTTTGAATAGTTTCGCGGGTGATTTTTAAATAGTAAAAAGGAGAAGGCGGAGCGCTGCCGAAAAACAAGGTAATTGATATCAACACAAGAAGTAATATGACAAAGAGTAAGCGCTTTTTTAGCACAAAAAGATGGTATCATAATTCTTGAAAGAATTAACAGATTCTTAAAATTTAGATTTAATGAATATAAAATTACTGCTGCCAATTCTTCTAGCAGTTTATACAGTTTTTATCACTTACAATCTTCTGGGTTTGCCACTTTATCTTGATGAGGGACTTTATATATTTTGGGCGTATCTGTTTAGAGACAGTCCAGGACTTGCTTATGTTAGTATGCAGGATGGAAAAACGCCGTTATTTATATGGCTGACTTATTACTTTAATCCCCTATTAAATAATTATTTGTTAACGGGCCGGTTAATTTCGGCAGCTGCTTCAGTAGTTACTCTCATATGTTCATCGATAATTGCCTGGAGAATTTTTGGGAAGAAAACTGCATTATTTGTATACATTTTATTTTTAATAACTCCTTTTAATATATTGATTAGCCGGATGGCGTTTGTTGATTCATTACTTATTGCATTTGGAACTCTCAGTATTTTGTCGCTGATTTTATTACGAGAGTTCTCTGAGAAAAAAAAGATAGCTTTGAGTGCTTTGTTTGCTAGTTTTACAGGCGTTTTTTTGGGTTTAGCATTTATGACAAAAACAACAGCCAGGCTTTTTTTGGTGGGTGAAATTTTAGTAATTATTTTGTGGGGAATTTTATTTATCAAAGATAGAAAATTTAAGACGGCCGGTATTTTAGCAATTTCCTTAGGACTAATAATAGGACTTTATTATGAAATTTTAGGATATATAAGAATTGGGGCTTTGAGATATTGGGATATGATCGCTGTGAAAGAATCGGATTTAGTTTTTAATTTGCCGGAGATACTTAATAATATAACTGGACGAGGAGCGGCTCATATCTATTTTGAAAGTATACCGCTTTATGTTGAATATTTAGCAATTTATTTTGGAGTTGTTTTAGTATTCGGGATTATTGGTTTATATAAAATTATTAAGGATAGAAAACAATTCTGGCTGGTAGTTTTGTTATTAATCTTTTCAACGGCAGTACTTCTGTCTGCCAAAATTACTGCTTCAAGATATTTTTCTATTATTATTCCGATATTTATTATCATTTCGGCAACCGGACTTAACTTAATTTGGGATGGAAAATCTAGAGCATTGAAGGGACTATCCGTTGCTTTAATCATCATATCTTTTGGCTTTTCACTTAGAATGGTTGCTGACCCAATTAACGCCATATATGCTCGAGACGACAGAAGTTATTTTGTTGAGTCGGAGATTAATGCTCTAGGATTAATTGAGTCGATAGAACTTTTAAAACCCCAGAGTGATGATTCAATAGTTGGTATTGAAGCAAGTTGGGGTGTTCAGGAGGGAATGGCGACAAGTTTTGGAGAAGCTGGTATTGAAACCCAGTTAATTAATAACGTTGTGCCGACTTCCCCTTCTACAGATACAATATGTGCTGATGGATATAAGGAAGGCTTGGATGAATGCTGGAGAGCAAATTTTAGAGATATTCCTAAAAGCTTAAAGAATCATAAATATATATATTTAACGGCAACTCAAAAACAAATGGAATTACTTGATAAGATTTCTGATTTTAAAATAGAAAGAGAATTTAGGAGACCCACAGGAATAACTTCTTACTTAATAAAGCTCAATTAGTGAATTTATTTTCTGATTATTAGGATTCTGTCACGATCTGAGGCTATTAAATCATAATCGGAAGCAGGTATTTTATATAAATCCAAACGGTCGGGATTGGTTATCATTATAAACTTTTTGTTTGATTCAAAAAGAGGCAGAAGAGATGGCTCGGCCAAAAGTCTGACATCTTTACCCGAATAGAAAACCGCAGTGGGGCGAAAGTCTCCGCCGTCAATATATAAATCATAAGGATACTTACCAGCATCTGTTGAGAGGATTTCTTCATCGGAAATAAAAGGTTCTATGTCGATAAATTCATACCAGGATCTTTTGATTTGGAGATATGAGAAATAGAGACAGAAGGGAAGAATGATTGCTATTAAAGCTATTTGAATTTTAAAAGGGGATGTTTTTATAATTTTTTTATTAACGGTTTCCAGAAAAATTTGGGTGAATCCATAAAAACTCAGAATTAAAAATGGGTATAGAGGAATCAAATGCCAGATATGTCCTTTACTGGAAAGAATGAACGGCAAGAAAAATGATAAACAAAAAACTGACAGGGCGATTAAATATTTATTTCTAGTTAAGGGTCCGAGAATTATTCCCAGCACCCCGGGCCAAAACCATTTACCAATTCCTAAATGAAGATATTCTTTCACTAGTTTAAAGTTTGCTAGGTAATCAGTATGTTGATCAACTCCTGGTGCACCTATTACCAGATAACGCATAAATGCAGATGGTGTATTAATTAGTAAAGCCAAAATCCAGGGAATAATAATTAGGGCGAAAGCCAGAATGGGTTCTAGAAAATCTCTTAGGTTTAATTTAGATTTATAGAAGATGATGAAAAGGGCTGGAATTATTGTTAAAGGTATCAGAGATTTAGTAAGGATTAATAGGCCAAAGCTGAGAAAAAATGTGATCAGGAATTTTTTATCTTTGGATGATTTTACTGCTAAATAAAAGGTCAGTATAAAAAAGAAAGTTAAAAATATATCCAGGTTTCCGGACCGGGCTCTGAATAAATACCAATATGCTGATGAGAGCGAGATGGCTGAAACTAAGCCGACAGTTTTGGAGAATAGTTCGCGGCCGAGCTAATAGACAACAGATAGACCAATTAGACCGAAGACTGCTGAGCCGATTCTGACTGCGAACTCGTTAAAACCGAAGGTTGATTCGAAAATAGCGATAATCCAAAAACCAGCCGGAGGATGGTCTGTGTACGGAGCTCCATTCCACCAGAGATTAAAAATATTACCGGACTTTAAAATATTCCGGGCAATTTCTCCATACCAGGCTTCATCCCATGATCCGAGAGTCGTCTGTCCGAGTTNNAAGAAAAGAGGTGAGACAAGCGAGATGAGAAAAATATTTAATACATCGAAGGAGTATTTTTTATAGAAACCTGAAAGCATTTTAATATCTGCCTAACAGACTATTTAGTCTGATTTTGAGAATATCCATAACTGCTTCAAAAGAATCCCTAATGACCTGGACTCTTTCCGTTCCGACGTGATGCCATTCTACATTGACTTCTTTTATTTTAAAGCCTAAGTTTTTAGCGAGGAATAAAGTTTCAACATCAAAGGCGGCGTTAACAGCAGCTCCTTTTTTCTGAAGATGTTTATGCCAGCGGGTTTTAAGTATCGGAAAAATCTTTTCTATTGAGGCCCGATTGAAGGCTTTAAAACCACATTGAGTATCTTTGTATGGCAAGCCTAGAATAATGGTTCTTATCAGAGAGAAGCCAAAAGCCATTAGTTTACGAATTGGCGGGGCACCTTTACGACCGGAACGGGATCCAATAACTATGTCATAATTTTTTTCAAAATAAGGTAGAAGCTTTTCGATTTCAGAAATTGGAGTTGCCTGATCCATATCAGTGAATAAACCGATTTCGCCAGTTGAATCGAGAAGACCAGTCATAACGGCAATAGCTTTACCGCCGTGGCTATTTTTAATTAGTTTAAAGTTATTTTTACCCTTTATAAAATCTTCTATTAATTTTATAGAGTCGTCAGATGAGCCATCATCAACAATTATGACTTCATAACTTTTAGAGTTTTGTTGTAAATATTGATCTATTTCTCGGAGCGCACCTTTTTTTAGATTATCGGATTCATTGTAAGAAGGGATAATAACTGATAACTTCATGGCTGCAATTCCTCAGCAGGATTATGAATTAATTTATAAATCTTAACCCCACTAACTTCTTTTTCAGATTCAATTAAAGCCCAACCGTAAGCAGCGATTTCGTATTTAGCATTACCAATAGGATTACAGACTTTATCTTCGCAGGCCACAAAAAGCTGATCAGTTTTTTCAAATGGAAGCTGTGCCGGTTTATGGCCATATTCCTCCAGATAGAATTGATAGGCCGCGTCATAATTACTGTTGGCCAGCAAAGCAAAATTGAAAGGTTTTCCGCCAGCTTCATTGATAACAAATTTGGCGACTTCCTGGGTTCTTTCCAGCTGACGGTTTGGTTCAACAGCCAGCGGATTTTTTTGAAGATTGACGATAACTAGAATTAAGAACAGCAGGATGAATAAGCCTCGGACATAGCGGTTTATTTTTTTGGAATTAATTGAATTAATCAGATTGACATTTGCGCCAAAAAGTAAAAATAAGGCTGGGTTTAAAAATGAGGAGTAGTGGTCATAGACGGTTTGTTTATACAGCCCTAAACCCGCAACACCTCCGAGAAGCCAAACATTTAGAACAAAAAAACTATAAATAAATTTACGTTTTTTAATTAGATTCCAGATAAATGCAGCTAAGGGTAAGAGCACTAATACAGAAATAAGGATTGTTAGCCAAAGATTTTGGCCGGCAATATAGCGGCTGACCAAATTATCATAATAGAGGGGCGGAATACGCTCTAAAGTATTGAGAGGATTCAGATTAACTGTCGTAGCCCGGTCTCCTAAGAAGAAGGTCGTTAAAGCTCGGTAATTTTGGAAGTTATATTTGAAATCAAAAATGGCAAGCGGAGACATAAGCGCTAAGAAAGTTATGAATGCCAGAACAAAACCTGTCCAGAAGTTTTTAGAGGCTATTTTATTGCGATATTTATCCCACAAATCATAAAGCCAAATTAGGCAAAAAATAGGCAAAAGAATTAAGGCTAAAAGATGCATTTGAACGGCAAAAGCTAATGCTCCGCCAGTTAAAATTAAATACAGATAGTTTCTGGTTTGACGGGACTTATATAGACCGACAATACCGATTAAGGCAAAGAATGGAGCGGGGTTTGGATTCCATGAAGAATGGGAATAAATAATATTAATTGGGGAAAGAGAATAAAGAGTGGCTGAGACTATAGCGGCGACTTTTCCGTACCATTGTCTGGCTAAATAATAGACCAAGCCGACAGCAACTGTTCCAACAAGCGCGACCATAGCAGCGGCGGCAACAGGATTCATCCACCAGATAGCCATAGCCGAGGCCATCATATAGTAATAGAGCGGACCGTTATACATATTGCCAACGGAAGTTGGAGCACCGAGTAACGGGAAATCATGATAGACAAGGATCTTCTTGACGACTAGAGCATCTCGACCTTCATCACCAAGAAAAGTCATATACTCATCAATTCTATATAGGCGCAGAAATGCAGTGATTAAAATTAAACAGACAATGAAAATAATTTCGGTACGGTTTCTTTTAAAAAAATTCATAGCAGTCAAATTAAAGTTTTTTCCAGAGCTTCAACATATCATTAAAACTAGTTAGAACTACTGATAAGTTAGCGCCGGTTGGAACACCGGCGGTTCGGGCGTAATGGTGAACTCCAACTTCCGCGAACTTATATCCCCTTTTCTTGGCTTTAATCAGCATTTCTATTTGGGTGACTTTTTCTTCTGACTCGATTGGTGAGATGTCTTCGATGACTTTTTTCTTAATTAATTTAAAACCGCATGAATAATCACGAACGTTAAGTCCGAGGAGAACCATAGCTAACATTTTCCAACCCCAAGTGAAGATCCGTCTTTGAAAAGGATCGGCTCTATTTAAACGATAGCCTAAGATAACATCGGCTTCTCCGGTCTTAGCAGCTAGTTTTTTAACTTCAGCAAAATCAAACTGGCCATCAGAGTCAACAAAAGCAACCCATGGATATTTTGCGGAAGCAAAACCGGTTTTGAGAGCATGGCCATAGCCTTTATTTTTGGGGTGACTAACGAGTTTGACTCCAGGAAACTTTTTCTCAAGACCTTTAACAACTTCGGCGGTTTTATCTTTGGAGCCATCATCAACAACAAGAACCTCCCAATCAAGATTCATTGTTTTTAGAACTTTAACTACGCCTTCGACTGTGGAAGCAATACTATCTTCTTCGTTGAACGCAGGCATAAAAACTGAGAGGCTCTTTAATTCCATATTAATATGCTACCATTTATAAATCTGACATTCCATAAGTCAGCCGTGACTCGATTATGAATAGAACACTGAGAGACCTAAGTTTTATAATTTTAGCCACGTTTACGGTAACTTTACTAGTTTGGCTGCCTCATATTTTCCGGATTAATTTATATGGTCTTAATTTTTCTGAGGGATTTAATACCATTTACCGCAATTTTGACGGAATTAATTACATAATAGTTGCTAAAAGTCTTTATAACGAAAGAATAATTGCAGCCCTACCTCAAGAACTACCACATACTTATTACGCAGCTCAATTTCCCCTCTACTCATTAATGATTTTACTGTTCTCTCCCCTCTTGGGATTCTTAAAATCGATGTTGTTTGTATCGGTTATTTCAACTGCTGCGGCGGCGATCGCTTTTTACTTTTTAGTAAGGGACTTCAAATTAACTGAGCACCCTTTATGGCTAAGTCTATTATTTTTAGTTTTACCTGCAAGATGGTTAATTGTTCATTCTGTAGGATCGGCTGAACCGAGTTTTATTGCTTTTACAATAGCGGCCCTCTATTTCTTTATGAAGTTTGAGGAAAAGAAAAATTATTTAGATATATCACTTGCCGGAATGTTTGGACTTTTGGCTCAATGGACTAGACCTCCGGGGATTTTATTATTTGCAGCATTTGGGATTTTTATAATTTGGAAAAGTTTTGATAGGAATATCATAAATTTTATTGGTAAAGTTTTTAAACTTTCCCTCCAGCGTTTTCCATTACTATTAATTCCGTTTGGACTATTGGGGGTGTTTTATTTATTTCAGATTACATATGACGATTTCTTTGCTTACTTTCATTCGGGCGATAATATTCATTTAGTTTTTCCGCCATTTCAGGTATTTAATATCAATCAATTTTGGGTTGGGGATATCTGGCTTGAAGATGTAGTTTATGTCTACACTTTAGGACTTTTAGCTGGTGTCATGCTTTTGAAAAACGAGAAACTGAGAATTCTAGGGATTTATGTTTTAACTTATATTGGGGCTTCGATGTTTGTGGCACACCGGGATATCAGCCGATATGTTTTACCGATATTTCCTTTTGCCCTAATTGCGTTTGAGAAAACTTTAGTCAGCCGGGAATTTAAAATTGTGATGGCAATTATTATATTGGGTATTTATTTGTATGCTCAGAACTTTTTACTACAAAATACTGCGCCTTTTCCGAATGTAGAGCTATTTAATTAAATCGAGCAAGGGTTTATTTATTTTTGCGGCTATCAATATCATCTTCGTAAAGATTTGCCCAAAGAAATTATATTGCAGAGGCTGATTCATCTTCTTCATGTTTCCAAGTTATGAAGTGATTGACTATAAAATTCCAAGCCATTACTGGAGGAATTGTGGCAAAGAAATAGAAGTTATTGTAAGCAATTGTTCTGAAACCAATATCTATAAAGCCGGTGCCAAAAATTAAATCTAACAACTTAACTATGCCAACAGCAATTCCAAGACCGACTAAGCTGACCAGTTGGAATGAAAAGAATCTCTGAAAAATATTCTTTGAGGTTTTGCGGTGTCTAAAAGTCCAGGCATTATTTAAAGCAAAGTTGCTTAAAATTGCAATTTCGGTTGAGAAGCCTTTTGAGGTAGCAGGAGGTACTCCAAATTCCCAAATGAAAAACTTATAAAATGCGAAATCAATAACAGTTCCTGTGAATCCGACTACGGCAAATTTGATTAGTGTTTTAGCGCGACGGGTGGCTTTAAAGAAAGGAAATTTGATCCCCCATTTAAATAAGCGGGCATCAATCGCATAAGTTATCACGTCATAAGTGTAGTTAATGATTTTATTTTTAGAGTATCCTTCAGCGCGGTTTTTAAAGACTAAAGGGATTTCTTTGTATTTTGCACCAGCAAGTATTGCTTCATTTAAAAAGGCCGGTTGAATAATAAAAGTGGCTTCTTTCCAAGGCAGGCGGTCTTTATTAATTTTTTTAAATAACGCTGGTGTAAAAGCCCGGGCTGAATTGCCAAATTCTTTAATATTCCAGGGACCCATTACCACCCGGGAAATCAGAGACGAACCGGCCGAGAATATTTTCCGCGAAATAGACAAATTATTTTTGCCGCCGGAAACAAACCGGGAACCAATTGCTAAATCATATCCTTCATCAATGACATTGACGAGACGAGGAATGATGTCGACTTCAACCTGCCCGTCAGCATCGACCTGGGCTAAAACATCAGGCTTTAAATGATCGATAGAATATTGATGGCCTTCTATAAGAGCTGTGCCTAGACCTTTTCCAACTTCCAGGAAATGAACTCTAGAATTTTCTTTCGCTAGTTTTTTAGCAACTTCACCAGTGCCGTCTGGGGATTCGGAATCAACAATTAGAACTTCTATTTTATATCCCGGGAGATTTTTTTCCTGTGCTAAGACTTCTCCGGCGAATTTGCGGATATTAGCTTTTTCGTTATATGTAGGTAAAAGAACAACTACTTTTCGCACTTATTGATTTTAAGGCAAGCTCATTTAATTTACAATCGCAAGTATCTGTAATACACTGAAATGGAAAATATGCAAAAACTACTTCTGACAGGGGCAAATGGGTTTGTTGGTCAACATTTAATTTCTATTTTACCGGATTATAAAATTATTGGGGTTGTTCATAATTCAAATCTTGAAAGCTCAGAGAATGTCAAATATGAGAACGGGAATATTTTAGACCGCGGATTTTTGGAGGATTTAATTAAAAAATATCAGCCCGATTCAATAATGCATTTGGCGGCAATCGCTCCGACTTGGACTCAGGACCCAGAGAATATTTTTAAAGTTAATCTGTTGGGGACTTTAAATTTATATCTGGCGGTTGAGTCGCAAAAGAAAGCCTCGGGGGTTGATCCAAAGATTATTTATGTTTCATCAGCTGAGGTTTATGGAAAAACAACAAATCCGGAAAGTATTAATGAGGAAAATCCTTTTTTTCCAGCTAATTATTACGGCTCGAGTAAGGTGGCGGCTGATAGATTAAGTTTTCAAATGTCTCAATCAGCAGGATTGCGGATTACAATTGCCCGACCTTTTAATCACACAGGTCCTGGACAGTTAAAAGGCTTTTTTGTTCCTGATATGGCATCACAGATTGTGGAGCTTGAGAAATCAGAGAAAAATGAGTTAATGGTTGGAAACCTTGATTCGATTCGGGATATAAGTGATGTAAGAGATATTGCTGATGCATACAAAAAATTAATCGAACTGGATACTAAGCCTGGAGAGGCGTTTAATTTATGCTCAGGAAAAGGAACGAAGATGAAGGATATTTTGGAGATTTTACTTTCAAAGGCAAAAAAAGAAATTAAAATCGTCGATGATCCGAAACGAATGCGGCCGTCTGAAGTGCCGGTTACAATTGGTGATAATTCTAAATTTAGAGAATTAACAGGGTGGGAAGCAAAAGTGCCTCTTGACCAAACACTAGAAGATACTCTAAATTATTGGAGAGCCAAGAGTTAATTTCTAATTGACCTAATTTCTAAACAAATTCCAATGACATAATTTGTAATTGGGATTTTTGGATATTTAGTCATTTCTTAGCTCAGTTAGAAATTTATAAATGTCAAAAACAGCAGTTATTATTGGAGTTTCTTCACAAGATGGATCTTATCTAGCAGATCTTTTACTTGAGAAAGGTTATAAAGTTGTTGGGACTTTGCGCAGATCCACTTCGTTTACTAAAGAAAATGTTGATCACCTGTTAGGTAAAATCACAATTGAGTTTGCGGATCTTTTGGATCAGGTATCGATTGAAGGAGTCATAAAAAAGCATAAGCCGGATGAAGTTTATAATATTGCTGCTCAATCAGTGCCTCATGATGCCTGGAGTCATCCATTTTATACCGGCGAGATTACAGCTTTAGGTCCAGTTAGAGTTATAGAGGCTGTTAGATCTTTTGCGCCAGATGCCAGAGTTTATCAGGCAACATCAAGAGAGATTTTTGGAAATATTGAGGCTGAATCTGCAACTGAGGATACACCATTTGATGCTAATAATCCTTATGGTATTGCTAAAGCATATGCTCATATGATGACTAGATGCTACCGCGAATCATATAATATGTTTGCCTGTGGTGGGATTTTATTTAATCATGAATCTCCACGCCGTGGTTTGCATTTTGTAACCCGAAAGATTACTGCCGGAGCAGCTTGTATTAAAAATGGAGTTAAGAATCCACCTTTAAACGAAGTTGGCGAACCTTTGGTTACAGCTGATGGCAAGCTTCATTTGGGGTTTTTAGATGCAAAGCGTGATTGGGGTTATGCCAAGGAATATGTAGAAGCGATGTGGTTAATGCTACTGGAAGATACTCCAAAAGATTATGTGATAGGAACAAATTCAACGAATACTGTTAAAGAGGCTTGTCAGATTGCTTTTGAGGCTGCAGGGCTGAATTGGGAAGATCATGTGGTTTCAAATGATAAGCTTTTGAGGCCGACTGAGATTAAGGAGTTAAAGGGTGATTATTCCAGAGCTAAAGCTGATTTTGGATGGGAACCTAAGACTTCTTTTGAGGATTTAATTAAGATTATGGTCGAGTCAGATCTGCAGAAGTTTAAATAACAGTCCAGCTTAAGGGTTTTGGATTGCTCCATTATAGATACTATTTAATTCTCTCGGATCACATATACCGACCAAAGCAACAGATTCTCCATTTGGGCCTTTAAGCTTGAAAGCATCGGGAGTAACCATAACTACTTGTGGGTTTGCAGTTCTCAATCTTCCGGCAATAGCATTTATTATTCTGTTATTACCAACCTGGTCTTCATTAGTTAACTTATTAAGCAATTCTGTATGTGCTGGAGAATGATCGAAGTCGACTCCATAGGCTCTTTTGAAGAACATGTTTTTAGCAATTCCTGAAAAATGAGCTACATCAGGTAAATTAAGCGCTTGCTGGGCGTGCAGATTAGGATCAGGGAAGGTAATTATTGGACAATTTTCAGCATTAACATTCGGAGTCGTCCTAGTTGTAATATAATTTGCACCAACAGTTCCCACCAGAGCTAATGCTAATAGAGTTCTGCCTAATCTTGACCTGGCTGCGGTGTCTCTTGCCCTTATCAATTCCTGAGTTGGATCAAACGGACTTAACGAATCCCGAATTACTCCTCTTAATCTAGCAGTCCATGGTGCGTCATAGCGAGCTAATGCAGGACGTGGAATATCATTTGCATATAAACCATCACGCAAAGAATCTTCAGCACGATCTTCTAACTCCCCTGAAATTATTTGGTCTGGAGAGGGGATTCCGTCAGGGACATAATCTCCCGTAATTCTACCCTCTCCCATGGAGGCATTGCGCCTGACTAGCTCTGCAACAGATGTGCCCAGATTTGCCGCATGTCTTGTCGAGGCTTCAAGTCCAATTCTTCGGCCAAGATCCATGGCTGCAATTCCCCCTGCAATAACTGCTCCATGGGATATCAGATCTGCAGTGTTCCCATAGCCTATTCCTGAAAATGAAGCATAGGCTAAACCACCGGCCGCAACAAGTTTAGCTGCATCAGCTACCGGATGAACCCATGCTCGGGAGATGTCAGTCAAATTACCCGGTGTTTGAACGGCTTCTGTCGCTGTTACGACTATTTCCTCAGATAATTCCTGATGTGCATGGGCTGTTCCCAATGCCACTTCTCCCCTAAATCCCCCAACTGTTCCAGTAACGACTGAATTTCTGCCTCTATATTCTGCAAGCTGAAGCTGGCTTTCCCTTAGCTCAGTAGAAGCATCGACCGCCCTATCCCCTCTTCTAATAAAAAAATCGCGGATAGGAGCAAACATATTTTGTCCTTCGGCATAAGCTCTTGCAAAACGTCCATTAGCTGCCTCAAATCTATTTGTAGCTGCAGCTAAATTTGCTGGTGTAATTGTTGTTTCTGATTCTGGTCCCATAGTTGTTGAGTATAATACAACGCTGAGCTTGTTCTGTCAAATTATAGGTTGATAAATGCACCTAAAATCACAACTTATAGTTTGTTTTTTTATTCATATTTCTCTATAATCCTAAACTTATGGAGAGAAGACGGTTGCCTTTGGCGGCTTTGCGGACTAGTTGATAGTAAAGGAGAGCTTGAAAAATTTCTTGAGCGAAGACGAAGGGAATTAGGGGTTTAAGTTCTTTTTAAATTCATCAACACTTTCAGAAACTGTTTTTAAGATCCCTCTTCCGAATTCGGATTCGAATTTTGATACATCGAGGTATGAGTTTTGAGGGCGTTTGGCGGAGCGGGTTTTATTATAGTCTTCGAATTTGACGGGAATAATTAATTTATCATAATCCTCTTTTGGCATATCTAATTGCTGGGCAATCATCACGGCCAAATCATAAGGAGTGGTTGAGTCAGTTGAGGCTAGATGATATATGCCCGTTGAGCGTGCTTCAATTAATTTTAAAAGACTTTCAACCAGAGTGTCGACATAGGTAGGGGTGATTTTTTGATCGGCGACACCATTTATTTGTTTGCCTTCTTTTAACATTTTGGCGAAGATTCTGGCGATATCAAGCTTTTTTTCAAAATGAGAAGAGAAGGGCATTTCAGTACGGACTATTAAAGAGTTGGGCGCTGCTTCACTAACTGCGGTCTCCCCTAACATTTTGGTTGTGCCGTACCAATTAACCGGATTTGGAGCATCGTCCTCTACATAAGGGGTAGGTTTTTTGCCGTCAAATACATAATCAGTTGAGATGTGAATTAAATTTTTACTTTGCGAGGCGGCGTTTTTGGCTAATGTTTTTGGCATTAGAACATTTAGCTTATATGCCAAGCCGTTTTGGTCGTCTTTTTCTTCTTCGGATGTGTCAACGTTAGTAAAAGCGGCAAGATTAAGAATAATATCCGAATCAGAACTCCGAAGATAAGCTTCCAGACTTTGGGTATCCAGAAGATCCAGCTCATCGTGAGTTGGGGCTGTAATAATATGATCATTTGCCAGTTCTATGAATCTGGAACCGACTAAACCTGAACCGCCTAGGATAAGTATTTTCATATTGTTAGTTCGTTATTCGTTCATGGTTAGTTCGCAGAGAGTTTAGTTACATTAGGGCGATGAACTGTGAACCAACTAACTAATAACATCTATATATTCTTTAAAGGACATATTGTTTTGGTCTTTTTCTGAGAGGATGGGGTTTGAGATTCCCCAGTCTATTGCAAGTTCAGGATCGTTATAAGCAATGCCTTTTTCGGCACCTGCGGCGTAGTATTTATTAACTTGATACTCATAAACTGCTTCATCAGAAAGAATCACATAGGAGTTACCTAGCCCTTCAGGAATAAATAGTTTAACTTTGTTGGAAAAACCAATCTGCATTTTAAAAACTTGCTTAAATGTCGGAGAATCAGGACGGACATCAACGACTATTGAGACAACTTCACCATAAGGACAATAAATAAATTTATCCCAAGGGGCTATGTGAATTCCTCTGAGAACATTCTTTTTGGAAAAAGCGTGGTTTTCCTGGACGTGGACCCATGGATAACCTAAGGCATCTGTGAATTCATTTCTTCGGAATGGCTCGCGGAAAAAGCCACGGTCATCCTCAAAAGTTTGGCCGCCTTCAACTATTAATAATCCTTTAATATTTGTTGTTTTAATCATATTTGGAATTTCTAATTTCTAATTAACCTAATTGACCTAATTGACCTAAAAAATAACCAATGACCCAATTGGCTTTGGGACATTTTTTAGAGTACTTAGAAATTAGAGCAATTAGAAATTTGTTTACTCATTTAACAGCATCGTACCTCATGCTTTCTTGCATTTTTCTATCAACATTCAGCCTGGAATCGAGTAGCGGTTTCCACCAAGCTTCGTTATCTTTATACCACTGGACAGTTTTCTCTAACCATTCCTCAAA
>CXWK01000330.1_pt1 | contig 100415 bp, 85 predicted proteins | sample 590851 | NCBI WGS metagenome assembly CXWK01 (sample SAMEA3498364, study PRJEB10139) | wastewater metagenome | biome: wastewater treatment plant; material: activated sludge | place: Denmark | collected 2014-08-01 | reverse complement strand
GGTGAACCTCGGGCATTTCGATCCCGCCGCCGCCGCCAACGAAGCCGCGGCCGCGACGCGACGCCTCGGCGCCGGCCTGCGCGCCATCCAAATCGGCAACGAGCCCAACGTCCACGTCCTCCAAGCGCCGGGTGGCACCCGCCGCCCCTATGACCCGCAGGGCTACATCCGTGACGCCAGGGTCTATCGCCAAGCCATCCGCGCCGCCGCCGGGGCGGTACGTTTCGACGGTCCCAACACCGCGGCCGGCGCGGTGGGAATCCCCGCAATCGACAATCAGCTGTGGCCGTCGATGGTTGCGCCGTGGTTGACCGCCTATGTACAAGCCTTCGGTAAGCAGAGCCGCACCCTCAACCAACACTACTACCCGTTTGTGAACATCACCCGCCTCGGCGTTCCCGTCGCCGCGGCACGCGCGGCCGGCGCGCTGCCCACCGTCGACGGACTGCTGTCCCCCGATACCCGGGCCCGGCAGACGAAATTCCTGAGCCAGTTCACCGCGCTGGCCCACCGTGCCGGGTTGCGGCCGCAGTTGGCGGAAACCAACTCCGTGGCGAGAGAGGGACGTGAGGGCGTCACCAACTCCTTCGGCGCAGCACTATGGACCGTCGACTATTTGATGACGGCGGCCCGCCTCGGAGTCACCGGCGTCAACCTGCACAACCAGGTCGACGACTGCCAGAGCTATCCGGTGTTCTGCTTCGGCAGTCCCGCCGCGAAACGCAGCGACACCGCGCAGGTCAACCCCAACTACTACGGCACCCTGATGGTTCATCAAATGGTGGGCGGCGCAATCCTGCCGGTGACCGTCGACGCCGGTGGTGCCAGCATCACCGCGCATGCGGTGCGGATGGGCGATGGTTCGGTGAAGGTCATCGTCGACAACCTCGACCGCGCCTTCCGCGGCCGCATCGTGGTCAACGTGGCCGGCGGATCCGCCGGCGACGCCGAGGTCGCCCGGCTGACCGCCCCATCACCGGACGCCCTCAGCGGAACGCGGTATGCCGCCGCCACGGTCACCGCGGCCGGCGGCTTCACCCCCCGGGCAACCGAGCGGGCGAATCGGCGCAGCGGCCGCTACCGGCTACCCCTGACCACCCCGTCGGCACTCCTGATGACCGTGCGGTAGCCCGTGAATCACACCTTGGCCGACGTGCTGCCAGCCGTCGCCAGCGCCTTCGGCGGAGTTGCCGAGAACACCCTGGCCGTCGTTCCCGCCCGCGACATCGTCGTGCTCCTGATCGATGGTCTCGGGGGCGAACTGCTCGCCCGCCACCCCGAGGTCGCACCGGCCCTGGCGGCCGGCGTGCGGCGAACCCTCCGCGCCGGGTTTCCCGCCACCACCGCGACCAGCATCACGAGTCTCGCGGTCGGTGCCCCATGCGCCACCCACGGCATCATCGGATACAGCTTCGCGGTCCCGTCCGACGACGGCCTCGCGAACTTCAATGCACTGCGCTGGCGTCTGGGGAGCGCTGCCGGCCCCGACGCCCGCGCCGATCATCCGCCCGAACAGCTGCAGCCGTACCCGAGCACCATCGAGGGGCTGGTGGCCCGGGACATCGAGGTGCACTATGTGGTGCCCGGGTATCAGGCGACCTCCGGCCTGACGCGGGCCGCGTTCCGCACCGCCGGCACGCTCCACGACGCCGACACTCTCGACGCGGTACGCGACGGCATCCTGCGGGTGGCCACTCACTCGGGCACCACGAGACGATTCGCCTACGCCTACCACCCGGCGCTCGACATGACCGGCCACCTCTTCGGCTCCGAGTCTCCCGAGTGGCTCGCCGAGCTCTCCCGAATCGATCAGACGGTGGCCGGCCTGATGACCGACCTGCCCGGCAGTTGCACCCTGTTGATCACCGGCGACCACGGAATGATCAACGCGGGCACCGTGATCGACCTCGACGCCGATCCGCTCTTCCGGCACGACGTGGCACTGATTTCCGGCGAGGCCCGCGTTCGGCACGTGCATGCCGGTCGGCCCGGCGCCGTTCTCGACATCGCTGACCGCTGGACCGGCGGACTTGCCGGCAACGCGCGCATCGCCACCCGGGAACAGGCGCTCGACGAGCACTGGTTCGGCTCGACACCGCCGATCGCGACGATCCGACAACGAATCGGCGACCTCATCGCCGTCGCCGAGGGCGACACCGTTCTCGTGTGCCCGGCAGATGAACCACTCGAATCAGCGATGATCGGGCACCACGGCTCCTGGACCGACGACGAGCAGGCGGTGCCCCTGATCTCGAACCGCTAGTCGGTGTCCACGGATTCGGGCCGGAACCGACTCGGACACGATTCGGCCAATCGCCCCTGGCGACTGAACCCCGGCGATTCCGGCCGCGATAGCGTGACCGGATGCGTAGCACCACCGCGGCTCTCGTCCTCGCCGCAATCGTCGTGACCGTGTCGGCGACGTTGAGCACCCCTCCCGCCGCAACGGCTGCCCCGCCGTGTGGCTCACCGTCGGTCACCGTGCTCAGTACGGCGAAAGTTCCCGTCTTCGCGTGGTCGGAGAACCTCGGGTATGACCAGGGCGGGCGGCTATGGGTGTCGCGGCTGAACCAGGGCGAGGTCGAGCGCCTCTCAGCGCAGGGCCGGCGCACGGCGGTCGTCACCGTCGAGTCTCCCGGTGCCGTGCGCCTCGGCCCGGACGGCCTGATGTACGTGGCGTCCGGGACGACGACGATGAATATGCTGCCCGGCGCGGTCCGCACCGGCCGGGTCCTCCGATTCGATTCCACCGCCGCCCATCCGGTCCCGCACACCTTTGCGCGCGGCCTCGGGATGCCGAACGGGATGGCCTTTGGTGCTGACCGCGCCCTCTACGTCGCCGATGGCGCCCTGGGGGTACTGCGAATCCGCCCGAACGGCTCCGTCGACCGGGCCTGGTCTGCACAGACGGCCAGCGCAATCGCACCGTTGACCAACGGCTTGATAGTCGACGGCATCACGGCCGACGGCAACGACCTGTACGTCACCTTCATCGCGAGCCGGACCGGCCGGGTGCTGCGAATCCCGATCCACCATCCCGCTGCCGCGTCGACCCTCGATCTGACCGGGCCGCGGCCGGGATTTCTCGACGACCTCGCGACGCTTCCCCAGCACCGGCTTGCCGTCGCGACGGCGACCGGCCAGCTGATCACCGTGGACACGAAGACGGGGCGCACCTGCTCATACGACCTCGGGCAGCCGTTGACGGCCGCCGCGGTCGACCCCGTCGATTCGGCTCGATTGACCATCGGCACCGAATCGGGTGATCTTCTCTCCTTGCGCCTGCCCGCGCATTAGCGCTGTCTATGATCGCCGTATGAGTCCCCCACCGGGAAAATCGCGCGCGATCCTCGCCGTGGTCGCAGGTGTCGTTGCCGGTTCACTCCTGACCGGGCCGGGGCCGACGGTGGCCGGACCACAGCGGTGTGTGCCGTTCGGTACCGCCCAGGTTCCACCGGGGCTCCCGTCGACCGGCAACCGCACCGGCTTCGACACCCTTCCGCGCTATCGGGGCGGCGCCGCACCCGCCCGGGTGGATCTGCGCACCGAGCGCACCCAGTTCAACCGGTTCTGGGAGTTCGCGTTGATCGGCCACACCCTCATCGCGCGACCGCGTCACACGACGTCCTGGCGCGTCGTGCCCTTGCCGTCGTGCCTGCGCGGCCAACTCGATGCGATCTCTCTCGACGATGACGAGATGATCGGGATCGACCGCGAGCGGTGGATCTATACGATGGACAACGTCACCCAGTCACCGCTGCTGTGGAACTGGACCTCCGCGTGGGGCGCCATGCTGTGGACCGGCCCCGGTCAAACGCTTCCGCCGAACACGGTGCGCCCGCATGGGTGGGCGCTGTCGGTCACGTCGCCGACCGACAACCGTGCCTATCTCGATATCGCCGGCCGGGTTCACCCGAGCGGGCAAGCCAAGATGACTATGGTTCCGGCGCTCACCGGCGACGGCAGCCGCATCGTCTACGCGGACCCCTGGTTGCCCAACGACCGTTCGTACGAGGTGGGCGGTCCAGTGGGCGGGCGCTTCCAGTCGGTCGCGCTCTCCGCGTCGGCGTCGACGATGTTCGTCGTCAACCGATACGGCGACATGTACACGCGCACTTTCGATTTCGACTCGTCCGGCTCGGACTCGGTGTTCTTCCGCTACAGCTGGTTCCGGCAGGACGGCAAACCCAGCGCGGACAGCCTGGCACGGGAGTACGTCGACCGCTCCACCGCCGCCGTGCAGCTCCCCGCACCGGACTGGCAACGCCAGCCCAAGATTCCCGGCGAGATCACCTCGGCACTCACCGTCGTCTCCCCCGGACCGGGCCCGGAGAATCGCGAGCTGCGCGTCGAAGGACGCCAGAATGGCCGAAACGGCTTCTGGCACAAGAAACTTCACGCCCGGTCCTGGGTGTTCGTACCGACGGGAAGCCCGTTCGCGGGCGCGCTGCTGGCCAACACGCCCGGCGACATGTCATCGGCGACTCTCGCGCCGCCGATGCCGTGGCACCTGACCGCATCGTTGCCCTCGCGAACGGCGCTGGTCGACGGTCAGCTCCTCAACGACATCGGACTCCCCTACAGTGTGGTCGATCCACGGCTCCTCGATCAGGCGGGACTGTCGGCCGCGCCGTCGGGGTACCGGCTGACGGTAGCCAACTTTGATCCCGCCGCCACCACCCGGCCCGCCGTCGTCAGCACGCCGTCGGGCACCCGGATTCCGGTTCTCCTGCACACGGCCGACGGTATGCGCATGGCGCCGAGCAGCCCCGGGCTGACCGCTGTCCCGCGCCATCTCATCGGCGCCATCCAACTGCCCGCCGACGTCTACGCGGCGCGCCATACCGACCCCGCCGTGCGCCGGTTCTACCAGGAGTGGATGCGGGGTAAGCCGATCGCCCCCATCACATTGAGCGCCACTGCCGACGACCTCGTCGTGCGGTAGGTGTAGTACTAACCGGCCCCCTCGCCGCCGACCCCATACCGAGATCGGGGCAAGGCGCGGGCCCACCGTGTCGGCGTCCAGAACGTCCCCGGGACCTAACAGCTAGACCACCCCCCGGCCGGCCGCAGCCGGCAGACCGGTCAGCGCAGGTTCGCTGCTGCCTCTAGCAGTTACTGGGCGCGGGCCGGCCGTCGAACCGGTCCTGCAAAAACGCGAGGGCGGGCAGGATCCCGATCACGGCGGCCGACATGTGGTCGGGCGAGGGAGTCAGCAATGACTGCAGTCGCACTCCGGCGCGGCAGTAGCGGCGGTTCGTGCTGTCGATCGAACTGACCGGGATCAACACATCGGTAGGGCTGTGCCACTCGAAGATCGCGGTCTTGGGCACCCCCGGGTACAGGGCGAGGCTGTTCTCCTCCACCTTGTGGCGACCCGTCGGATCGTCGAAGAGGGCACGTCCACCGACGGCCACCTGCCGAGCGCTGTGTCCGGCTCCGACGCGGAGGATGTCGTTGGTACAGGCGTTGCGCAGTTCGCGGTACATCTGCTGGCCGAGCGGCGTCAGGTAGCGCCGCATCGGCAGGGCCGCCGGGTACTCGCGCGAGAGCCCGATCGCCGCCGCGAACGCCAGGCCAAAGGCCGGGTGCGGGTTGGCGTAGCCGAGCCCCTCAGCCATCTTGATGAGGTTCATCGGGACACCGCCGTACGCGGCGCCGGCGATCTTCAGATCCTTGGCATAGGTCGGCTGCAGCGCCGCGGCCCACGCGGTCGCCATGCCACCGCCCGAATAGCCGGCCAAACCGACGCGACTATGTTGCACGGCGGCCGGCTTGAACTGCTGGACCGCACGAATCCCGTCGAGGGTGATCTGCCCACCCAGCCGGGCAGCGCCGTATGCGCTGCGCGGACCGAGATGGTCGGGGATGGCCACGGTCCAGCCGCGTTGCAGCACAACATTGAGACCCGGCGCCTCGCGAATAGCGAGGTTCGGGTCGGTGGTCCACAGCGCCTGCGACGGAGCGCACTGCAACCCGGTTGCGTTGACGACGTGCTGGAACGACAGGAGCGGCGCGTTGACCATCTTCCGGTTCGGCACCATAACGGTGGTCACCGCGGCGATCGGCTGCCCCAATGAGTCGGAGCTGCGAAAGCTCAGCTGATAGGTGCGGACATCAAAGAACCCCGGGGGGTTGCTTCGCGAACGTGCGGCGAGGATGTCCCCGTTGCGCTTCTTGTCGAGGTTCGCCGGAGCCCGGTAGAAGGGGTCTGGCAGCGGCGTCGGCAACGCGGCGAGACCCGGGGCGAGCGGCGCAGGACGGGGCAGTGCGTGCCCGGACGAGGCCCCCAGGCTGGTCGCTGCCAGCGCTATTGCAATCGCTCCAACCGAAGCGGTGCGGATGCGTGCACGCATCGGTGACATACCCATCAACGTTCCCCGCCCCTGCCTGAAGTAGTCCAGCACAAGGTCCCAGGTTGGGTGGCACCAGTCACAAAAGTCAAATCCGCTGTTCGCGGCGTGTCTACATCAACCGACGGGTGGCATACGCCCCACCTGCACTATCATTGATTTTTGAGTGACCATCCGATAACTCAAGTTCTCAGAGTTACCAAATTGGTATCCAAAACTGCCGTCCTACCGCGGAAAGTCGACGATCACCGCATTCATCGGCAGCTCGTCGCGGCGGGTTTGCGGCGCGCCCAGCCGATCGGCGAAAAAGCGGCCCGTCGCATAGTCGTCCATGTCGCTGATCCGTTGTTGCGGGATGAACCCCAGGTAGCCGAACTCGCCGATCACGTAGGGGATACCGTCGCCGCCGACGAGGGTGGGTCCGTTCATCAGCTGGAAGTGCAGGTGCGGCGCATTGGAGTTCCCGGTGTTGCCCAGCCGGGCGATCACCTGTCCGGCCGTCACCCGCTGACCCGGCCGCACCAGAAGCGAGCCCTTCTGCAAATGCGCATAGGCCGCCCATACGCCGCCGCCGAGGTCCTGGATGATGTTGTTCCCGTCGACGGTCTCGACGGTAATGGTCTTCGCCAGCACCGGGTCGTCGGCCGGCAGGACACCGGGCCGGTTCGGTTCGAGTGTGTCCAGGGTCGAGGTGATCGTCCCGTCGGCGACGGCCCGCACCTCTTGCCCGTACCCGGCATAGCTCTCGTTGCGAATGCGGTCACCGGTCACGAATTCCCCGTCGTCGTTGGTCCGCATCCAGTCGATTGCAAAGCGCTGCGTGTTGGCGAGGCCGCCACTGAACGGGGCCAGCGCCGACACGTGCGCGGTGCCGATGCCGCAGCATCCGTTCATCGCGACCCAGTTCTTTCCGGCGACCGGCGCACCGATCGTGCGCGGGGTTCCCGCTGCCACATTCACCGGCCCGGCCAGGTAGCTGAGCGCCGTCGGCCGGGTCGCCGCCGGGCTGGCCGCCCCGGTGAGCGTCAACCGGTGCAATACGGTGGTCGGCGCGCCATCGAGCGATGGGAGGTCGATGCCGACGAGAACGGCGCGCGATTCCTGCGGACCGATCACCGACGAGTCGGCCGGCGCCGACGGGAGCCGCCGGAGCCGGTTGCAGTCGCCGTACGTGCAGGCCGGATCGACCAACTCCGGCCCCGACAGCGACGCGAGCACCGCGTCGGGCCGGTCGGCCCGGACCACCTCGATCTTTACGATGTTCGCCGGCACGGTGGCCGCGTTGGTCAGCTGGAGGTCATAGGCGATGTGGAACGTGCCGTCGGAGCCCTTGAACGGAAAGGTCGGCGCGCCGAGCTGGCTCACCACGACGGGGGTGTACGCCGGCGGGATCGAGAACGACGGAGCCTGGAGGGGCGCCGACGTCGACGAGCAGGCCGCCACCGTCACCACCGCGCCGATCCCGACGACGGCCCCGAGGACCCGCTGCAGTCTCATCGTCCAAGACTAGGCCCGTTGTCCCCGCCGAGTGGGCACCTCCACCCCGCCGAGTGGGCACCTCCACCCCGCCGAGTGGGCACCTCCACCCCGCCGAGTGGGCACCAGATCAGATACTTGCAGGTGGAACGAACATCCGACGGGCGGCGTCGACCTCGGCGCGTGTCTTACATTCGTGCTGATGATCGTTGATCAGGCCCATCGCCTGGATGAACGCGTACGCGGTGGTCGGCCCGACAAAGCGCCAGCCGCGCTTCTTCAGGTCCTTCGACAGGGCCACCGAGGTCGCCGATGTGCTCTTGGTCTGGGGCACACCAACCTCGCCGGGGCCGGGTTCGAACCGCCACAGATAGGCGGCCACCGATCCCTCGCCCGCCTCCATCTCGACGGCCCGACGCGCATTGTTGACTGCCGCCTCGATCTTGCCGCGGTGCCGAACGATGCCCGGATCGCCCAGCAACCTGGTCACATCCGCGTCATCGAATTGCGCGACACGATGGAAGTCGAAGCCGGCAAACGCTTTTCGGAAGTTCTCCCGCTTGTTGAGGATGGTGCGCCAACTCAACCCGGACTGGAATCCCTCCAGACAGATCTTCTCGAACAGCCTGATGTCGTCGCTGACCGGAAAGCCCCATTCGGTGTCGTGGTACGCCAAGAACTCGGGCGCACCGCCGGCCCATGCACACCGCAAATCGCCGTCTGGAGCGAGATAGGGTTCCACGGCCGCCAGTCTAGTTTGCCGCCGATGAACCGGGTGCGACACAGTACGCTGGGACGACGATGGTCGAGCAAACACGCGCACGTCGACGGCGCGGCCGCCCTCCCGGACCGCCGGTGGACCCGACACAGCGGCGGGAGCAACTCCTCGACGCCGCCGAAGTGGCGATCCGCGAGTCGGGGCCCGACGTCGGGCTCGCCGAGGTGGCCGCCGCTGCCGGCCTGACCCGCTCGGCGGTCTACGCATCGTTCACCGATCGGACGGCCCTGCTCGATTCGCTCGCCAACCGGCATACCCGACTCATTATCGGGCGACTCGCCCGTATCGCCGGGGGCATCGCCGACCCCGCTGAGCAGACGCGCGCCGCCATCGACATCCTGGCCGGGTGGTTCGAGGACGAGCCGCAACTGGCCCAGGCGCTCTCTGGCCATCTCCTGCCGACCGCGCCGCTTTCGGACACCGCGGTCGTTGCGGCCATCACCGGGATTCTTTCCGAGGGCTTCGCCGCGCGGGGCCGCGACACCGCCCCGGCGCCGACGTGGGCGCATGCCCTCGTCGGCGCGATGTCGTCGACCATCACGTGGTGGTCGGCGACTCGGACCATCAGCCGGGAACAGGTCGTCGACCACCTGTTCCTCTTGGTGTGGTCGGGCTTCTCCGGAATCGACACGCCCCGCTAGGCGCGGCGCTTCCTTGACGCCTCCCAGTACAAAAGACACACTGTCTTTATGATCGGAAGTGTGTCTGCCACGACCGCTGCCACCATCACCGGGGCACAGAACTGGGATGACGTCGCAGCTCGCTATCCCGCGCACGTCGAAGCGATGGCACAGGGGCTGCTCGCGGGTGATCCGCTGGCCGATGCGGTGATCACCGAACTCTTTTCCGGTGGCGGACTCAAGTGGAACGAGATCGTCTCGGCGCTGGATGATCCAGCACTCACCACGGCAACGCTATCCCAGGAGGCGCCGGCCTTCCGCGCCTTCCTCGAGCACGCGGGCACCCCGCCACCCTGGTTCGATCCGGCACTGGCCCGGGCCGGCGCGGACGCCTGGTGGCGCTTCGGATCGCTCCAGTCGAGCACCCTGTACCAATCGTTGATCTACGGCTATCAGGCACGCGGATTCACCCGGCCCCTCGCCGCGACCGGCCGACTCACCGAGGGAACCTGGGACCGCGTCCAGGCCACCGCCCGGTGGGTCACGCTGGCCACCGCGCCCGGGTTGATGGATGTCGGTGCCGGCGGCTGGGTGGAGACACTGCGCATCCGCCTCGTCCACGCGATGGTCCGCCACCACCTGCACGCCAGCGATGGCTGGGACGACAACGCCTGGGGCGTCCCGATCAATCAGACCTATTCCCAACTGACCATCACCGCCGGATTCCTGGCACTGCCACTGCGGATCGCCCGAGACTTCGGCATTCACTACTCGCGGGCCGACCTCGAAGCCATCACCCACCTGTGGCGATGGGTCGGCTGGGTCATGGGGGTCGAAGACCGCCTGTTGCCCACCAGTTACGACGACGCCATGCGTATCTGGCGGATCTCGCAGGAGTTCCAGCTGCGCCCCCACGACGACGCCAAGACACTCGTCCGCGCCCTGCTCGACGACGGCTACCGCGCCGACCTGGGCCTGCCCGGACCGCTCAACGACGCCGTGCACGCCCTGGTGCGGCCACTTCTGCGACCACTCTTCGCGGCGGTGTCCACGCGGTGGGTCGACGCCGACATCGCCGCGGCGATGGGACTGCGCCAAACACCGCTGCACCACGTCGTCGACCTCGCCCGGCCGGTCGTGCGCTCCCGCGAACTGGTCCGCGCCCTCGGCCTACTCGGTTCTGAGCGCACCATCGCCCAGCGCGAACTGCGGCTGGTCACCTGGCGGCTGGGGATCGACCTGGGCGACCCCAAGATCGTCGGCGCCCGCTACCGCGCCGCCGACGAGAACAGGATGGACCCCGTCGCATGACCGCCCAGTTCACGCTGACACGAGTCCTCGACTGCACGCCGGGCACCGCGTGGCACCTGGTCACCGACCCCGAGCAGATGCGCCGGTGGTCGACCGCCCGCGTCGATCTTGCCGACCCTGGCCCCGGTGAACGACCCGACAGCGCCGGCGCCCTGCGAACCATCACCCTGCCTGACGGCAAGCACCGCCTACGCGAAGTCGTCGAACACGCCGACTGGCCGCGCGAGTTCCGTTACCGCGTGTACGACGGCGGCCCGCTACTCCTGAGTCATCAAGGCGTACAGCGATTCTCGCCCACCAACGACGGACGCACCGTCCTCTCGTGGCAGGTATCGATGCGGCTGATCGCCGCGCCGCTATCGCATGCGCTGTGCCGGGTGATCCGCCGGCAGGTCGGCGCGTCGCTGGACAGCCTCGCGGAGGTTGCCCGCCTTGCGGCCGCCGACGACCCAGAGCCGACGCCGAGGCCCGCCCCAAACCAGGTTGTCCCCGGCTCCGGTGAATTCGATCGGCTGCTCGCCGACGCACAGGACTCACTGCGGGCCCAACGCACCCTCGCCGACGAACTCGCCGCGGACGACGACCCCAAACAGTGGTTCGCGCGCGTCTACCAGTACGTGACCGAGGAGATGATCAGCGCGGCCAGCGGCACTGCCCATTCCGGCGGCATCCCACCCGCCGCACCCACCCGGGCCCTGGACCACCCCGACTGGGTACTGGCCCTCATCCCCGTCTTTCACAAGTATTACGAGCGCAACCTCGCGGCCTATTGCGCGGGCGGCGAAGTGGAACCGGCTTGGTCGAAGGCGTGGTCGACCGCTGATTCACCGGACCCCAAGCGCCCCCACCTACCCGTGATGAAGGGTCTGGTCTACGGGGTGTCCGCGCATATCGACGCCGATCTGCCCCGCGCCCTCGTCGACGTGCACACCGCGCATTATCCCGATCGCGACCTGCGCGAGTTCCGGCCCGACTACCTGCGGTTGGCGCCGGTTTTCACCGCCGCATCCGACCGGCTCCTCGCCGATTTGCCGCGCAGCCACAAACCGTGGTGGACGTCGCTGGCCGCGCGCATCGACCCACAATTCCGCGACGCACTGCTGGGCCGCGCCGGCTACGATGTGGGCCGCCACCGGGTTGCCACCTTCGCCGCGGCGGTGGCGACAACCCGGGGAACGCCGAGCGCGCTCACATAGCCGCGTCGCCGGGTCCCGGACTATTAGGATTGGGGCTCCACCTTCGGAAGGGCCCATGCATCGACCTCATGCCAACCACACAGTGTTCGCCGATGGCTTCTACACCGATGCCGGGCGCGACTTCGCGGTCCGCCTACTCTTGGGCTACTGCTCCTCCGGCGGTGCCGACACCGGCGAAGTGCTGGCAACCATCGCCCGTTGCCGGGAGGGCCATGACCTCGAGTGGTCGAACGCGTGGCTCGCTGTGGGCCGACGCCTGGTCGCCGATGGCGACGCCTCGAGCAGCGCCGGCCATCGGGTCAGCGCCGCATCGTCCTACCTGCGTGCGGCCAACTATCTGTCGCAGGCGTTCGATGGGCTCGACGGCCTCACCGACGATGCCAAGCGGATGCCCGTCTTCGCCGAACACCGGGCGGCGTGGGAGGCATTTCTCGATCATGGCGACTTTTCCGTACAGCGGTTGGCGATCCCGTACGAGGACACCACACTGCCCGGCTGGTATCTGACCCCGGCCGGCGGCGGCACCGGGGCGACGCTCGTCACCATCAACGGAAGTGATGGTTCGGTGTCGGCCCTCTGGTCGGCCGCGGCCTTCGCCGCGCTGGCTCGTGGCTACGGCGTCGTGCTCTTCGACGGGCCCGGCCAGCAATCGATGCTGTTCGAGCGCGGCACCGGGTTCCGGCCCGATTGGGAGGCCGTGCAGACCCCGGTCACCGACCATGTCTGCACGCTGCCCGGTGTCGATCCCGATCGCCTTGCGCTCTATGGCATCAGCCAGGCGGGCTACTGGGTGCCCCGCACGCTGGCCTACGAGCACCGCTACGCCGCTGCGATCGCTGATCCTGGTGTCGTCGATGTTCGCGCGTCGTGGCTCACCCACATGCCGAAACACTTGACGAACCAGCTCGCGACCGGCCGGGCCGACGAGTTCGACCGCGATCTCGCGATCGGTTTGACGGTGTCCCCCAAGACCCGCCGGATGTGGGACTGGCGGGCCCGGCCCTACCTTCAGTCGCAGCCACACGCCGGCTACTTCGACACGCTGACCGCCGTCGGCGACTACGTGATCGACCCGGCGATCGCCAGCGCCATCACCACGCCGCTGCTGATCACCGACCCCGACGACGAGCAGTTCTGGCCGGGCCAATCCACCGAACTCGCGGCGCGCTGCGCCGACGGTATCGCGACCCTCGTCCACTTCACCGCCGACGAGGGCGCGAACGGGCATTGTCAGCCGCTGGCGCGCACCCGCACCGATCAGCGCATATTCGACTGGCTCGACGACCGGCTTGCCCGCCGGGACTGAACGACGAGCCCTAGTGCCCGCCGCGGATGAGGGCGGCGATCTCGGCACGATCGGCGACGTCGAGCTTGGCGCAGGCGCGGTAGACGTGTCCCTCGACGGTTCGGACCGAGACGAACAGCCGGTCGGCGATCTCCTTGTTGCTCAGCCCGGCGGCGACGAGGTTCGCGATCTCCCGTTCCCGCGCCGTCAACGGCAAGGGCTGTGCGGCCAGCACCAGCGCCGGGGTGCGTGCGCCACCGCACTCGACGGCCAGTCGATTAGCCAGCGACGCGGCCGCGACCGACGCCGAACGGGAGCCCTGCTCGGCGTAAAGGACGCTGGCCTGGGCCGAGGAGTCTGCGGCAGCGAGTAGGAAGCCCAGCCCGGCAAACTCATCGGCCACCATATCGAGGGCGTGCGGATCGCCGTCGGCCACCGCCCGCGCGTGCCGGGCGTACACCTCGATCAGCGGGCCGTCGAGTTGCTCGGCCAATTCGGCCAGCCGTGCCGCCCCGACGGCGAGGCCGAACCTCGCCGCCAAGTGCCAGGCCTCCCCCTCGATCGTGAACTGGCTGCTCGCTGCGGCGTTGTGCGCGGCGGTCACCGCAAGTTCGGCCGCCCGGTTGAACATCCCGGCACCGGCGGCCTGCCAGGCGACTGCCACATCGAGACTCGGGCCGAATACCGCCACGTGGTCGTTGTAGGCGCTGCGCGCCCGCGCAATGGCCGACTCGGCAGCCCCACCCTGACCGAGCCCGGACAAGGCCATCGCCTGCAGAATAAAGGCCGGGTAGCTCCACGAGGCGGCGGTGCCCTCCTCGCCCAGCGCCGCCAGGGTCTGCTCCAATCGGGCGGTGGCGCCGGGCAGATCGCCGCGCATGACGGCCACCTCGGCGGCCTGGATACCGGACAGGGCCCACCCCAGATAGTGCCCGGCCGACGAGAAGTCGAGGTAGCGCTGCGCGGCCTTCTCCGCGTCATCGAGATGCCCAGGCAGCGTCAGGGCCAGAATCTCGCCGAACCCCGCCGGGAAGCGCAACAGCCCGTCGGTCACCCGCTCGGCCTCGCGAGCCTGTTCGGCGAGCGGGGCGACCTCATCGCCCCGCCCGATCAACGCCCGCGACAAGCTGCCCCCGAATACCGCCCACTCGACCGCCCACGGGGTCGCCAACGGGTTGGCGAGCACCTCGTCGGACAGCGCGATCGCCTCGTCAAGGCGGTTGGTGAACAAGGCGATGGCCGATGTGACCCCCTTGACGATCAGCGCCAAGGCCGGCTCGGTGACCCGCCCGGCGACAAGTTCGAGGACCCCGGTCGCCCGGGTGGCGTCGCCGACCGCCCAGAACAGGTTGCCGATGCGCAGCAAACCCCAGCGGACGAGTTCGACCTGATCGAAGTCATCGGCGTTGAAGCCGGCCAGCGCCGTCTCCGCCTCGTCGGCACGCCCCTGCCACATCAGCGCCCGGGCCAGCGGCTCGACCGCGGCCAAACCACCCCCGGCGTCGACGGCGGCCTGCGCAAAGCGCTGCGCCATCGGAATATTCGCCAAGGTCAAGGCTTCATTTGCCGCGGCGGCCAGATCATCGCCGGCAATCGCCACGTCGCTGTCGAGCCCCAAGTCGGCGATCAGAATGCGATCGGCCGCGGTGCGGGATCCCTGCGCCTGCAGGACCGAGACCAACTTGCCGCGCAGCCGCCGCGCGGTCAATGATCCCAATCGGCGGCGGATCACCTCACCGAAAAGCGGGTGTGTGTACTGCACGCGAAGGGCGCCGCCCTCCCGCACGATCCGGACCAGCTCGAGGGCTTCGGCCCGCTCCACCGCCGTGTCCCCGACGAGCTCCGTCAGCACGTCCAGCGAGGCCGGCTCACACAGACTCAGATACTGCAGAACCGTCAGCACCTCGGCGTCGAGGCGATCGATCCGGCCCTCCAGCAGGGACGCCAGCTCCGAGGTGATGGCGGTTCGTCCGCGCAACTGCCACACCCCGTTTCGCTCGCGCAGGGTACCCGCCTCGACGGCACCGTCGACAAGATGCCGCAGAAACAGCGCATTCCCACCGGAGGCGTCCCACATCAGGTCGGCCGACAGCCCTTCGAGTCTGCCACCGAGGACCGACTCGACGAGTTCCACGCTCTGCTGCTTGCTGAACGGGCTGAGCGTCAGGCGCCGGAGGTGGCGGTCCTTCCACAAGGACGTCACCGCATCGGGCACGGCTTCGCCGCTGCGCACCGTGGCGACGATGTGCACGGAACGGTCGATCGCCAACTGATGCAGCAGCGTCGCCGACAGCTCGTCGAGCAGGTGTGCGTCGTCGACGCCGATGATGGTCTTCCCCTCGGCCAGCAACGAGTGGCGGGCCGCGGAGAGGTAGCCGACCGGGTCGCTCGTCGCCGAGGGTCCGACGAGGTGTGCGAAGACGCCGAGCGGAATCGACCTCGCCGACTCGGTGCCGGCCACCCAGCGCGCCCCACCGAGTTCGGCAGTCACCAGGCGGGCCAGCGTCGTCTTGCCGACACCCGACTCGCCGGTGAGAATGACACCACCGATGTCCGAATTGACCTGTAGCGCATCACGAATCACCTGAAATTCGCTTGCGCGCTCAACTATCGGCCATTCGGTTGGCATAACACGATAGTAGATCGTCGCGCACCGCGATGAGCCCCAACGAGACAAAATTTTGGACACTCGTCCCAGTGCGGCGCGCCTACCGCTCCCATCCAATGTCCTCGACCGGTCCGACAAAGAACATTCCAGCACCAAAATTGGCCAGCTTCTGCTTCACTGCGACCATTGTCGGACCATTGAACAATGGCAAATTCGAATACTGCCGAAACGCCTGGGCCTCGACGGCATTACCCGCCCTGATCTGCTCTGCTGGCACGGGAAAAGCCTGGACTCGGCGAATCTCGGCATCCAGTTGCGGCGACCCCGCACCCGAACGATTCAGCTGGGAATTCGAACACCAGATCTGGCACAAATAGGCCATTCCGAACGGGTCACTCGACGAGAACCCCATCATGAATACGTCGAATTCCTTGCCGACAATCACCGCAGAAAAATCAGCGCTGGGCCGCACCGAGATCGTCAGACCGATCCCGATCTGACGCAGCATCGCCTGCATCGCTCGCGCCAGATTCGCCGTCGTGGCGTCATCGCCGAGAATCGGCAGACTTAACGTCAACCGCTCACCGGATGCTCCGGTCCGCCGCCGCACCCCCGAAGGATCGGCCACCCACCCGGCCTCATCGAGCAGCCGGCGCGCACGCTGCTGGTCGAAGTCCGCCGTGGATCCAAGGTTGTCCCGGTAGCCGGGCTGAAACGGATACATCAGCAAAGAGCCCGGCAACTGCTCGGTGTAACCGAGCCCGGTGAACCGAATGCGGGCGAGCGTCCGCCGGTCGATTCCTCGCAACAGGGCTTCACGGACCCGGATGTCGCGCAGCGCCGGGGTGGCGAGGTTGACGACCAGAAGGGAATTGGCGGGGCTCGCCGACACCCGGACATCGATGCCGCTCATCGTGACGACCTGGGCCCGATAGTCCTTACTGCCAACGCCGGTGGCATCGAGCTCACCGTTGCGGAATGCGTTGATCGCCGCCTGCGGCTCCAACTGACGGAACACCCGCCGATCGAGCTTTCCCGGCTTGCCCCACCACTTCCGATTGCGCCCGAAGACCACGATCCCGGACGTGCGGTCGTAAGACTCGATCGTGTACGGACCGGCCCCAAGATCGGCCCGCGGATTCTGCAGATAGGAACGGTTGAAGTCGTCGGGGCTGACGATCTTCGGGTGCTGCACGGTGTTGAACAACCCATCCGGCCACGCCCAGATGCCACGGAACGTGACGATGGCCTGCCGGTCGTCCGCGCCCCGCCGCACCGAATCAATCTGATCGTAGCCATCGGTGCTGCTGGCCGCGTAACGGACATCGGCGCCACGGTTGAGCCGCCACGTGTTCTCGAACGCGCGCCAGTCCAGCGGCGTACCGTCGTTGTACATCGCACGCGGATTGATCGTGTACGTCACGACGGTCCGGCCATCGACGACGCCCTTCTGCACATCGGTGAGATAGTCGCGGTTGAACGAATACGCGCCATCGGGCGAGAAATAGGCCAATACCGGGTTGTACCAGCGCCACAGCGCCAGCGAATACGCCGTCGCGTCAGCCTGGAAGACGTTCCATTGCGGGGTGATCTCGGTCAGGGCTGTCGTCAGCCCGCCACCATCGCGCAGATTCTCCCGCGGTTGCACGTTCAACTGCGCCTTTCCCGGCTTGTACGTGCTCATTGCGGACAGGTCGACGCCGCATCCGCTGAGCAGTGCGGTGAACGCGAGCAGTGCGACGGCCAGGCGCCCGGGCCAGGGTCGGCGGCGCCTCACGCCCCCGCCTCGATTCGGGCCCGACGCGGGTCCAGCGGCGGAACCGCCGCGATCAACTGACGGGTGTACGGGTGTTGTGGTCGCTCGAAAACGTCGGCGACCGGACCGATCTCGACAAATTCTCCGCCCTGCATGACCGCGACGCGGTGCGCGATCTTGCGTACCACCGCAAGGTCGTGGGCGACGAGCAGATACGCGACGCCCGTCGCGTCTTGGATCTCGCACAGCAACTCGAGGATGTCCGCCTGAATGGACACATCCAGCGCCGACAGTGGTTCGTCCAGCGCTATCACCGACGGCTCGGTGGCCAGCGCGCGGGCGATCGCCAGGCGCTGGCGCTGCCCGCCGGAAAAGGCCCGCGGGAATCGTTGGCCGTGCCCGGCGTCGAGCCCGACCCGGGTGAACAGCTCGGTCACCCGCGCAGCCGCCTCGGCCGGCGCGCGCCCGGCGACGCGCAGCGGCTCGGCCACGATGTCGTGCGCAGTCATCCGCGGATCGAGGGCGCCGGCGGGGTCTTGGAACACCATCGAGATCTCCTGGCGCAGCGCTCGAGCAGTTCGGCCGCGAGTCGTCGCAGGGTCCATGTCGTTCACACTGATCGTGCCGGGCGGCGCGGCGAAGCCCATGATCTCATGCAGCGTCGTCGACTTGCCGCTGCCGGATTCGCCGACGATCGCGAGGGTCTCGCCGGCCGCGAGGTCGAAGGACACGTCGTTGACCGCCCGGACCTCGCCGGTGCGGCGGCGCAGGAGGCGCGACGTGAGACCGTAGGTCTTACTCAGACCGCGCACGGTCAGCACCGGCGGCCGCTGGTCACCGAGTACCGCCCGACGGCGCATCGGGCCGTCGATCCGCGGCACGGCATTGAGGAGTCGGACGGTGTACGGGTCGCGCGGGTCGTCGAAGAGGCCGGCAACCGGGGCCCGCTCGACCGCCCGGCCATCGTGCATGACGATGACGTCGTCGGCGATACGCGCGACGACGCCGAAATCATGGGTGATCAGCAGGAGTCCGGCGTCGGTCTCGCGTTGCAGGGTGGCCAGGAGCGTGAGCACCTGTGCCGCAACAGTCACATCGAGCGCGGTGGTCGGTTCGTCGGCGATGATCAGATCGGGCTCGTTGGCGATGGCCATCGCAATCATCACCCGCTGGCGCTGCCCGCCGGAAAGCTGGTGCGGATAGGCGTGCGCGCGAGTCTGCGGATCGGGGATACCGACGGCGTCGAGGAGTTCGACGGCGCGCACCCGGGCCGCCGCAGCACTGATCGAACGGTGGGCCTGCAGCGCTTCGACGATCTGCGCGCCAACGGTGAATACCGGCGTCAACGAGGACAACGGGTCCTGGAAAATCATCGCGATCTCGTTGCCCCGGATGGCGGAGAGCTCCCTATCGCCGAGGCCGATCAGCTCGCGACCGTTACACCGGGCCGACCCGGTGACCAGGGCCGAATCGGGCAGCAGCCCCATCACGGCGAGAGCCGAAGCCGACTTGCCCGACCCGGATTCGCCGACGATCGCCACCGTCTTGCCGCGTTCGACGGTGACGTCGAGCCCGCGCACCGCGTCGACCCGGCCGGCTTCGGAGCCGAACGCGACCCGCAGGCCGGACACTTCGAGTAGCGGTCCACTCATTGGGTGCCGCCCGACTCGACGGTCAGTGCCGGTTCGGCGACGGTCGGGTTGGCGGCATTGGGGTCGAGAGCGTCGCGCAGCCCGTCGGCCATCAGTGTCATCGAGACCGTCAGCAGCGTGAGCGCTCCCGCGGGGAAGTAGAACAGCCACGGCGAGGCGACGATCGTGCCCACGCCCGCCTGCAGCAGGGACCCCAGCGAGACGTCCGGGATTTTGACGCCCAACCCCAGGAACGAGAGGCCCGTTTCGGTGAGAACCGTGCCGACGACGCCGAGTGCGAAGTTGATCACGAGCAACGACGACAGGTTCGGGATGATGTGGCGCGCAATGATGGTGACCGGGCGCTCCCCCATATAGCGCGCGGCTAGGACGAACTCGCGCTCGCGCAGTGACACCGCCATCGAATGCACGACGCGGGCCAGCATCATCCAGCCGAAGACGATGAGCGCGACAATGATCCACCGCCAGTCACCGCCGGTGGCGTTGGCGGTGAGCGCGAGGATGAGGAAGCTCGGGACCACCAGCAGCAGATAGATCACCCCGAGGGTGGCCTTCTCGACCCAGCCGCCGAAGAATGCCGCGAACGATCCGGCGACGGCCGCGATCATCGTCGTGCCGATCGCCACGGCCAGCGCAATCACCAGGGAGCGCTGCAAGCCGTGGACCACCTGCGCATAGAGGTCGTTGCCGGCATCGTTGGTGCCGAACCAGTGCCCGCGGCCCGGCGGGAAGCCGATCGCCAGGAAGTCGGTGTCGGTGTAGCTGTAGCGCGTGAGGAGGCCGCCGAAAAGCGCGAACACGACCAGCGCAACGAACAGCATCAAGCCCGCGACCGCGGATCGCCGCCGGGAAAATCGTTGCCACATTAAGGATTTCATCGGCTGCTCCGCACTCTCGGATCGAGGAGGACCACCGCGACGTCGGCCAGGATCGCTCCGATGGCCGTCGCCAGGGCGCCGAAGGCCGCCACCGCTACGGCACCGTGGATATCGTTGGTGCCCAGCGACGTGACGAAGTAGCGGCCCATACCCTCCCAGCCGAAAATCGTCTCGGTGATGACCGCCCCGGTGAAGATGGCAGGGATGGCGAAGGCGACGCCCACTGCGACGGGGATGATCGCCGTACGCAGCGCGTGCTTGCGCACGGCCCGGCCGCGCGTGAGGCCCTTGGCCCGCGCGGTGCGCACGTAGTCCGCATCGACGGTGTCCAGGAGTAGTGATCGTTGCAGGAAGTGCAGCCCGGCGTATTGGGCGAGCACCAGTGTGATGGTCGGCAGCGCAAGATGTTTGAGACGGTCGAGGACGGTCGGCCAAGAGCCGGTGACGTCGATGCTCCGCGCACCGGAGACCAGCACAACTGAGTGCCCGGTCTTCTGGTTGATCGTGATACCGATCAGCACGACCGCGAGCCCGATGACCGCGACGGGCAGATTGATGAAGAAGATCGAGATGGCCTGGAGAACCCGGTCGGAGACCTGGTACTGGCGCATCGCGGTGTACACGCCGAGGCCGACACCGATCAGCGTCGCGAGGACGGTGGCCCCGAATACGAGCTGCGCGGACACTCCTGCCCGATAGGCGATTTGCCCGGTCACGCTGACGCCCGTGGGGCTGGAACCCCAGTCCCAGTGGAGCAGGATCCCGGTGAGCCAGGTCCACCACCGATCAATCAGCGGCGTCTTGTCGTTGAGGTTGTAGGCGGTCAGTTGCGCATCGACGACGGCCGGCGGCAGCGGCGGCTTGCGTGCGGCATAGTTGGAGCGCGGATCGAGGAATCCCGACGCGATGAAGTAGGTCAGGTTGACCGCGACAAGGACAAGTACCGACCATGCGCCGACCCGTCGTGCGACATACCCGATCAACCCTGACTCCTTCCGTGCTCGGACCAGTATCGCCGAGTGGGCCTTCTTTTCCGCCGAGTGGGCACCAAATCCCTCCCGAGTGGGCACCTCAACCCCGTCGAGTGGGCACCCCCTTCGACGTCAACTTTGAGTTGACCAATCCCTGCGACTCGCTCATCGGACACTTCGTCGAGCGTCGCCGTCTCGCCGATGCTGCGAACACGAGGGTCACAACGACGTCGGACCGAGCACCTGCTCCTGGCGGCGTTCGACGCCCCGGGTCTCGCCGTAACCTCCTCCGAACACGGTGCCACCAAGGCCGCCGTCGACAGCGCTATCACGAACCTGGCTCAACAACTCGCCACCGTAGTGCCCACTCGGCGGGGTTTGGGTGCCCACTCGGCGGGGTTTGGGTGCCCACTCGGCGGGGTCTGGGTGCCCACTCGGCGGGGTTTGGGTGCCCACTCGGCGGGGTTTGGGTGCCCACTCGGCGGGGTTGAGGTGCCCACTCAGCGATCAGCGGCGCCAGGACTCGTACGATCGCGGGTCCTCGATCGGCTCGAGATGGATGGTGATGTGCAGGTCCTCAACGACCTCGTGCAACCCGGCCTCCACGTCTTCAACGACGTCATGACCGCGCTGGACGGACCATTCGCCGGGGACCAGCATATGCAACTGCAGGTAGCGCAGGTGCCCGCCGACACGGGTGCGCACGTCGTGGAACTCGACATCAGGAGACCGGAAGCCGTCGAGCGCCTCCTCGATGAGCCCGACGTCCCCGTCGGGAAGCGCGGTATCCATCAAGCCCAGGGTCGACTCGGCAATCAACCGGTAGCCGACGAACAGGATGTTGATCGCCACCGCAATCGCGATGATCGGGTCGAGGATGGTCCAGCCGGTGAAGGCGACGACGCCGATGGCGACCAACACCCCGGCCGTGGTGACGAGGTCGGTCATCAGGTGCCGACCGTCAGCGGTGAGCGTGATGGACCTGTGCCGGCGTCCCGCCCGAAGCAGGATCACCGCAACCACACCGTTCACCACTGCGGCGACCACCGAGATCGCCAGACCGATACCGAGTGCCTCGAGCGGTCGAGGGTTGAGCAGCCGTTCGACGGCCGCGTAGATGATCGCGACGGCGGCCACGAAGATCAGCGCCCCCTCGACGCCGGCCGAGAAGTACTCCGCCTTTGCGTGACCGAAGTTGTGGTTGTCGTCGGCCGGCTTGGCCGCCACCCCCAACGCGATCAGCATGGCAACCGCGGCGACGAGATTGACCACCGACTCGGCGGCGTCGGACAACAGCCCGACCGATCCGGTGATCCACCACGCCCCCGTCTTCAGCGCGATGGTGACGATGGCCGTGGCAATGCTGAGCCACGCAAATCGCTGCAGGTTGTCTCGTCGAGTCACCCGCCCAGTGTCCCTCATGGTCGCGTTATGACCCCGATCACACCTCGATGAGACACACTGGGATCATGCTCGACGAGATGCAAGCCGAGGCCGTGGCCCTCTATGCCGACGGGGAGTACATGCGGGCGTTGGCGGAGTTCTCCGTGCTTGCGGAGATACGCGCTCGCCGCGAAGGACCCTACTCGCCGCTATACCTGCACAATCTGCACGACTGCATCCGATGTGCTTACGAACTGAACCGGTGGCCAGACTGTGTCGGATTGTGCACCGAATTGCACGGCAAGTACGTCCGGACACATGGTCGCGCCGAAACCGACACCGTCGACGTCGCTAAGAAGTGGGCTTGGGCCCTCCTCAACCTGCGCGACTACCAGCGCGCGGTCGAGGTCTATCTCCAGACGGCCGATGCATTGTGGGACAGCGACCCGGTTGCCGCGCGACGATTGTTGGGCGCGCCGGCGACCTATCGCACCGAGGTCGACCCCGCAACATTGGTGCGACCCTTGCGCCACGGCGCCGATCTCTTGACGACAATTGCGGAGTTGAGCAATTCGGCATTGCAACAAAACAAAGCCGACGCCAACCCGCTCACAGTGGACGGACTGGCGTCGGCCTCGTAGTTATCGCGTCGGTCCTCCGACGCGCGTTGTTCAGACCTTCTTGGGGAGAGTGAACAGCGATACGACGCTGACGACGATCAGCAGAATGCCGGCAACCCACACGAAGGTCGACAGTGCGAGCGCGGGCCAGGCGAGCATGATGATGCCGGCGGCAATCGACACGATGCCCGACAGAACGGCCATCCACACCGACGAGTGGCGCGAACCGGTTGTGGCGCTGAACAGTTCGGCGACGCCCTGGAAGATCCAGCCAATGCCGATGAAGACTGCGAGGAACCAGATCCGGTCGGCCTCGCCCCAACCACTGTTCGACGGGTGCCACAGCACCACGATGCCCGCCCAGAGAATCATCAGGCCGATAATCCCGAGAGCGAATCGCAGGCCGCCGGAAAGGAATGTGGCCGCGAAGGACTGATAGATGCGGTACAAACCGGCCACCACCAGTGCGATGCCGAGCAAGATTGCCAGGACGTTGACGGTCGCGGCGGGCCACACCAAGCAGGCGATGCCGACGGCAATGCCCACAAGAGCCGAGAAAATCACGGTGCCCCGGACGGCACCGACAACAGTTTCCGGGATTTGACGTTCGATATCAGCAATGGTCATGGGTTGAGGCTATCCCACCACCCACGTTATGTCTGTGCGAACCGGAAGGATTCTTCTTGCCCTAATCCAGGGCGGTGCTATCGGCGTGCATAGCGAGGTGTAACAAGGAGGAATGGCGACTTCCAGCTTCTTCACCGAGGAGGACGGGCACTTCGCAGCCACCGCCTTCGCCCTGAGCCTGTGGGGGCCGCGCACCCTCAACGGCCCGGCCGTTTGTGCGCTGGCCGCCCGGTCGGCCGAAATGGCCGGCCCGGCCGACGGGTTTCGGCCCGCACGCTTCACCATCGACCTGTTTCGCGCGGCCCGCCAAGACCCGACCACGACGACGGCGACGCTGCTGCGCGACGGTGGTCGCGTCCGCGTCATCGGGGTCGACGTGTATCAGTACCCCGATGGCCTCGGTACCGACCCTGTTCGGGTGGCCCATTCGACCACGGTCTTCCTGAAGTCGGCCGGCGATCCGCCCGGACAGCGGTGGTCCCGCGAAGCCACCGGTTTCCACCCCCCCGTTGTCGCCGACGACGACTTCTATCCGCGGTTCGCCGCTGATGCGACGATCGACTCCGACGGAAATGTCGTCGCGGCCATCGACTGGACCTCCGATATCGCCGCACTTCAGGGATCGGGCCGCAAGCGGCAGTGGACTCGTCCACTTCCGGTCGTCCCCGGCGAGTCGCCGTCACCGTTTGTCGGTGCCGTCACCGCCGCCGAGTCGAGCAGCTTGTTGGGCAACTGGGGGTCGACGGGGATCGGGTTCATCAATTGCGACCTCACTGTCGCGCTGGCGCGGTTGCCGCGCAGCGTGCGCGTCGGGGTCGAATCGGACTTCCACGTCGAGAACGACGGAATCTCGGTGAGCCAGTCCGTCCTCTATGACTCCGCCGGCCCCATCGGCACCGGCTTGGTGACCGCCGTCAACAACGCCAAGGCCGAGATCGACTTCACGACGGTCAAGCCCGAGGACCGCCTCCGACAGGCGTGATGCCGCCCACTCGTTACCGTCCCGAAGTCTCAACTTGGTAACACCGCTGGTAATCTGCTGCATATGATTTTCCGTGCCACCCGCGTGAAACTGATCGCCGTGGGCGCTGCCGCCGCCACCGCCGCGACCCTCGCGACCGCCACCGCCCCGAACGCGGATGCCTTCGTCATCGGCCGGGGGACCACGGTCGCCCGTATTACCGGCCCCGGTTCCATCAACGACACCGTCGGGCGTTTCAACATCGTCGGCACCGACCTGGGCATTCTGTGGGACAACGGCCACGATGAGATCCTCGCCGCCTTCGGCGACACCCAGTCTTTCAACGGCTGGTCGCTGCTGTACGGCCAACTCTTCTACATTCGGTCCAACGTGCTGCTGCGCAGCCGTGACCGGTTCCTCGCCGACGGCATGACCTTCTCCGGCCATGCCGGCCGGCCCGGGTATGCGAAGCGCTTGATCAAGCCGACGCGCCGCGAGATCACCGTCGTCCCCACCGGCGGAGTCTCGGTGAACGGCAAGCAGTACATGGGTATCCAGGCCGTCAACGTGTGGGGCGACGCTGGCCGCTGGCAGACCCGGTACGGTGCGCTCGCCGTCTCCGACGACAACGGCAACTCGTTCAAGCGCGTCGTCGCCTACCGCCCCAACTACCAGGGCAACCGTAAATTCCAGCAGACCGCCCTGATGAAGGACGGCGGCTACGTCTACGCCTACGGCACACCGAGTGGTCGCTATGGCGCGGTCTACCTCGCACGCGTTCCGGAGGCGAAGATCGAGAACGTCGGGGCGTACGAGTACTGGTCGGTGAACCGCTGGGTCAAAGACCAGCCGACCGCCGCGACACCGGTGATGAGCGCGCCGACGGGCGAGCTCTCCGTCGCCTACAACCGATATTTAGGGCGCTACGTGTCGCTCGCGACACGCGACGGCGCCCTCATGCGCACCGCGCCGAGGCCGGAGGGGCCGTGGAGCCCCGGCGAGAACATCGTCCCGGGCAACGACCCGCTGGGCGGCTATGCGCCATTCATCCACCCGTGGTCCCTCGACGGCCCGACGATGTACTTCACGTACTCGATCTGGCACGGGTACCAGGTGTATCTGATGCGCGTGAACCTCCGGCGGCCCTGATCCCGTCGGCGCAGGGGCGCTGACGCCGATTCGGCTATCCTGGTGAGCCAGATCACAGTCCGGCCGGAGGTCCCCATGCCCAATCGCTTCTTGCACTACGGCGGCAGCAAGTACATCCTCAACCGTGAGGGCGAGGCACGGTTGCAGCGGGTCTTGGAGTCCGTCTACGGGAGTGGTGTCAACCACCACTGGTTCACGCTGTACCCGGAGAGTCCGACGCCGTGCAGCCTGCTCATCGCGCCGGGCGTGCCCATGTCGGTGGAGACCGAGTACGAGATCGGCGACGACGCCGCCGTGCGGCGGTGACCGCCGACCGCACGCCGCCGACCCCGCGGCGCGGGCGGCACCTATCGTAGAGTCCATGCAAATCGGAGCGCACCTGCGCGAGGACGACGACCCGTTGGCGACTGCCGAGGAACTCGGGATCGACGTCTTTCAGATGTTCGTCACCGATCCACAGGGCTGGAACAAGCCCGTGCCGCGCCCGGACGCCGCGGCCATCGCCGCATCGCCGATCGACGTCGTCGTCCACTCCAGTTATCAGATCAACGTCGCCAGCCTCAACAACCGGTTGCGCATGCCCTCGCGCAAGGCCGTCGAACAGCAGGCGGCGGCGGCGGCGGAGCTCGGCGCATTGGGGCTCGTGGTGCACGGCGGACATCTGCGCGACGGCGAGCAGTCCGGGCTGGGGTTTGAAAACTGGCGCAAACTGTTTGAGCGCCAGCAGGATAAGGGTGGGTTCGGCGTGCCCATCCTGATCGAGAACACCGCCGGCGGGGATCACGCCATGGCCCGCACGCTCGAGTCGATCGAACGGTTGTGGGATGCCGTCGGGGATTTCGAACAAGCGGGATTCTGCCTCGACACCTGCCACGCGTGGGCCGGCGGCGAAGATCTCATCGGGTTGGTCGAGCGGGTCCGGGCGATTACCGGACGCATCGATGTGGTGCACCTGAACAACTCTCGCGACGAGTTCGACTCCGGCCGCGACCGACACGCCAATCTCGCCGACGGCAGCATTGACCCCGACGTCCTGGTGGGCGTGATCACCGCCGCACAGGCTCCCGTCGTCCTGGAGACCCCAGCTCCGGGAATACCCGATGACCTGGCATATCTTCGCGATAGCCTGTAGGTGGCAGATACCCCGCTTCGGCCATGTCGGCCCGTCGACTAGATCACAGCCGGTCCAGTTGTCGGGCATGGGAGGACGGGGTATTCTACTGTTGTTACCGGCGAGTAACTTAGTCGCCGGTACCGCCTTTCTTATTCGGCGGACAACCGCACAGCGAGATCCCCCCAGGGCGCCGACAGCCCGGAAACCCGAAGGAATGCACCACCATGGGCCATTACAAGTCCAACATGCGCGACCTCCACTTCAACCTTTTCGAGATGTACAACCTCGATAAGGTCCTGGAGTCCGGCGAGTTCGGCGACCTCGACCACGACACCGCCGTCGACATGCTGCGCGAAGTCCGCGTCCTCGCCGAGGGCCCGATCGCCGAATCATTCGCCGACGCCGACCGCAACCCCCCGATCTTCGACCCCGTCGAGCACGCGGTCGCCATTCCCGAGGGCTTCGCCAAGTCCTACCAGGCCTTTATCGACGCCGGCTGGGACAAGGTGGGCGTCGACGAGGAACTCGGCGGCCTACCGGCACCGCGGTCGCTGTACTGGGCCATGGGCGAAATGGTCCTGGGCGCCAACCCGCCGGTCTTCATGTATGCAGCCGGCTCCGGCTTCGCGAACATCTTCTACGACAATGGCACCGACGAGCAGAAGAAGTGGGCCGCGATCTGCGCCGACCGCGGCTGGGGCGCCACCATGGTCCTCACCGAACCCGATGCTGGTTCGGACGTGGGCGCCGGCACCACCAAAGCCATCGAGCAGGAGGACGGCAGCTGGCACATCGAGGGCGTTAAGCGCTTCATCACCTCGGCCGACCAGGACATGACCGAGAACATCTTCCACCTGGTCCTGGCCCGTCCCGAGGGCGCCGGCCCCGGCACCAAGGGACTGTCGCTGTTCTTCGTGCCGAAGTTCCACTTCGACCACGAGACGGGCGAGCTGGGCGAGCGCAACGGCGCCTTCGTCACCAACGTCGAGCACAAGATGGGCATCAAGGCCTCCAGCACCTGTGAGCTCACCTTCGGACAGCACGGCATCCCGGCCCAAGGCTGGCTCGTCGGTGAGACCCACGCGGGTATCGCCCAGATGTTCGACGTCATCGAGCACGCCCGCATGATGGTCGGCACCAAGGCCATCTCCACCCTGTCGACCGGGTACCTCAACGCCCTCGACTACGCCAAGCAGCGCGTGCAGGGCGCCGACCTGACCCAGATGATGGACAAGGCCGCCCCGCGCGTCACCATCACCCACCACCCCGACGTGCGCCGCTCACTGATGACCCAGAAGGCCTATGCCGAGGGCCTGCGCGCCGTGTACCTGTACACCGCATCGCACCAGGATCCCGTCGCCGCCCAGATCGTCTCGGGTGCCGACGCCAAAATGGCCCACAAGGTCAACGACCTTCTCCTCCCGATCGTCAAGGGGGTCGGCTCCGAGCGCGCCTACGAAAAGCTCACCGAGTCGCTGCAGACGTTCGGCGGGTCGGGCTTCCTGCAGGACTACCCGATCGAGCAGTACATCCGCGACTCGAAGATTGACTCGCTGTACGAGGGCACCACGGCAATCCAGGCGCAGGACTTCTTCTTCCGCAAGATCATCCGCGACAAGGGCGAAGCCCTCGCACATGTGGCCGGGCAGATCCAGGAGTTCATCTCCACCGACCAGGTCGACGGCCGACTCAAGGGTGAGCGCGCCCTGCTGAACACCGCCCTCGAAGACGTGCAGGCCATGGCCGCAACACTGACCGGCTTCCTGATGGCCGCCCAGGAAGATCCGAAGCAGCTGTACAAGATCGGCACCGGCTCGGTCCGCTTCCTGCTCGCCATCGGCGACGTCGTCATCGGCTGGCTGCTACTGCGTCAGGCCGAGGTCGCCCTCGCCGCGCTGGACAACGGGGCCACCGGCGACGACAAGGCCTTCTACGAGGGTAAGGTCGCCGTCGCGACCTTCTTCGCAAAGAACATGCTGCCCCAGCTGACCGCGACCCGCGGCATCGTGGCGAACGTCGACAACGACATCATGGAGCTCGACGAAGCGGCTTTCTGACCTCGAGCCCACCGCAACACGTCGACCCCCGCACCGAACCGGTGCGGGGGTCGACGTGTGCTCGGCTCCGTCCCGTCCCGCCGCACCATGGTCTCCTCGGTGGCGGAACCCACCCGTAGCGTTGCGGCAGCTTCTAGGGTGGGCTGCACAAGCCGAGATAGGGAGACCCACATGAAGGCACTTGTGTACCACGGACCCGGCCAGAAGTCATGGGACGAGGTTCCGGATGCGAAGATCCTTCAACCGTCCGACGTGATCGTGAAGATGGACGCCACCACCATCTGCGGCACCGATCTCCACATCCTCCGGGGCGACGTACCCGCCGTGACACCTGGCCGCATCCTGGGCCACGAAGGTGTCGGGACCATCACCGAGGTGGGTGGCGCGGTAACCACGCTCAAGCGCGGCGACCAGGTGATCCTGGCGTGCATCAGCGCGTGCGGCAAGTGCGGCTTCTGCAAGGAAGGGGTCTACTCGCACTGCCAGGGCGAGGAGGGTGCACCCGGTATCGGATGGATATTCGGGCATCTGATCGACGGTACGCAGGCCGAGTATGTCCGCGTTCCCTATGCTGAGAACTCCGTGTACAAGCTGCCTGCCACGGTCTCGCCCGAGCAGGGGGTCATCCTGTCAGACATCTTGCCCACCGGCCATGAGATCGGCGTGCAGTACGGCAAGGTGAAGGCGGGCGACGTGGTCGCCGTCGTCGGCGCCGGCCCCGTCGGCCTCGCCTCGATGACCACCGCCAAACTCTACGGACCCAGTCGGATCATCGCGATCGACCTCGATGCGAACCGGGTCGACGAGGCCAAGAAGTTCGGGGCCACGGACGGCATCGTCGCCTCGGATCCCGAGTGGCGGGACAAGGTCATGGCGATGACCGACGGCCTCGGTGTCGATGTCGCCATTGAGGCGGTCGGCATCCCGCAAACTTTCCAGATGTGCCTGGACGTGGTCCGCCCGGCGGGCACCGTGGCCAATGTGGGTGTGCACGGCCAGGCCGTCCAACTGCCACTGCAGGACCTGTGGATCAGCAACATCGCGGTCACCATGGGTTTGGTGAACACCGACACCCTCGGCACGCTGCTGAAAATGGTCGCCACCCGGCAACTGGATCCCGACGTCTTCATCAGCCACCGATTCGCGCTCGACGACATCATGGACGCCTACGAGGTCTTTGCGAACGCCGCGGAGACCAAGGCGCTCAAGGTCGTGCTGAACGCCCGATAGCAGACACTGGGAGTAGCGCAAACTGCCACGCCGGCACCCGGGTGCCGGCGTGGCAGCTTTGCGTGGCCGTGAATTCAGTGAGTGAACTGTTTGGTCACCGAGTCTTCGCGCGGCATCGGGCCGTCGAGCGAGTCCAAGAACGCGACCTGCGTCTTGATTTCCGCGACGAGCTGGTCCGCCAGGTCGTGGCTCAGCCCGTTGCGCACGACAATTCGCTGCACTGTCAGGCCGTCCAGGTTGTCCGGCATCGGGTAGGCCGGCACCAGCCAGCCCTTCAGCCGCAGCCGGTCCGCGAGGTCGTAGAGCGTCCAATTCTTGCTGGCACCCTCCTTGAGGTACCAGGCGAAGACCGGGATGTCCGAACCGTCGTTCCACAACTCGAACGGGGCCAGCTTGGCGATTTCCTTCGCCAGGTAGCCGGCGACGTCGAGACAGTTCTGCTGCACGCGCTGGTAGCCGTCGAAGCCGAGGCGCAGGAACAAGTAGTACTGCAGCAGCACCTGCGCGCCGGGGCGGGAGAAATTCAGCGCCAGCGTCGGCATGTCGCCGCCGAGGTAGCTCACGTAGAAGATCAGGTCGTCGGGCATGACGTCCTTGCTGCGCCAGACCACCCAGCCCAGACCCGGATAGACCAGACCGTACTTGTGGCCGGAGGTGTTGATCGACACCACGCGCTCGACGCGGAAGTCCCACTCCAAGTCTGGCTGACAGAACGGTGCGATGAACCCGCCCGACGCCCCGTCGACGTGGATCGAGATGTCCAGACCGGTTTCCTTCTCGATCTCGTCGAGTTTGGCGGCGATCTGCTTCACCGGCTCATACATCCCGGTGTAGGTGACGCCCATGATGGCGACGACGCCGATGGTGTTCTCGTCGACGTACTTCTCCAGCTCGTACCCGTCGAGGACTTTGTGGTCGTAGCTGATCGGCACGAACCGCGGCTCGACGTCCCAGTAGTTGCAGAACTTCTCCCAGCACACCTGGACCCCGGTCGACAGCACCAGGTTCGGCTTGTCGGTCGACTTGCCGGCCGCCTTGCGGGCGTGCTGCCAGCGGCGCTTCATCGCCAGGCCGCCGAGCATGGCCGCCTCGGACGAGCCGATGGTGGACGTGCCGATCGTGGTGTCGGGGTCGGGCGCGTTCCACAGGTCGGCCATCATCGTCACACAGCGCGCCTCGATCGCGGCGGTCGCCGGGTACTCGTCCTTGTCGATCATGTTCTTGTCGAGGGCCTCGGTGTAGAGCTTGACCGCTTCGTCGTCCATCCAGGTTCCGACGAAAGTGGCCAGGTTCAACCGGGCGTTGCCGTCGAGCATCGACTGGTCGTGCACCACCTGGTACGCGGTCGACGGGAGGCTCTCACTCGACGGAAAGCGATCCGCCGGATACGATGTCGCCTCGCCCGGCCGGGTGAAGATGGGGTTGATGTCGAGATCGCCGCCGTCGTTCTGCTGTGCCATGAATTTACTGAGCCTTCCACTAGAATCGGACATCCCTGCTCACCGTACGATACCGTGCGGTGCCTCGCACCGGACACCGACGACAAACGCCTCCCGCCCCGCGAGAATGCGGGAATCGGGAGGCGTTCGGAACTGAAACGACTACTTCGGTGGCATCCGAATGCCGCCGTCGACGCGGACGACCTCGGCATTCATGTACGAGTTGGTGATCAGTTCCTCGACCATGGAGGCCAGCTCGTCGGGGATGCCGAGCCGCTTCGGGAACAGGACGCTCTCGCCGAGCTTGGCCTTGAACGCCTCCGACTCGGGCCCCTCGCCGTAGATCGGCGTGTCGATCAGTCCGGGGGCGATGCAGTTCACCCGGACGCCCACCGCAGACAGGTCGCGCGCGACCGGCAGGGTCATGCCGACGACGCCCCCCTTGGACGACGAGTAGGCGGCCTGCCCGATCTGGCCGTCGAAGGCCGCGACGCTGGCCAGGTTGACGATGGCGCCGCGCTCACCGTTCTCGTTGGGCTCGTTGCGGCTCATCGCCGTCGCAGCCAGGCGCACCATGTCGAAGGTGCCGATCAGGTTGATGGCGATGACCTTCTTGTACAGGTCCAGGTTGTGGGCCGAGGCGAACTCGCCGTCTTTGCCGATGGTGCGCTGCGCCCAGCCGATACCGGCCGAGTTCACCACCGCGCGCAGTGGCCCCAGTTCGACCGCGGCATTGATCGCGGCCTCGATCTGCCCGGTGTCGGTGACGTCGACGGCGACGAACGTGCCGCCGATCTCCGCTGCGATCTTCTCGCCGTCCTCGGCCTTCAGGTCGGCGATGACGACCTTGGCGCCGCGGTTGGCGAGGCGGCGGGCAGAGGCCGCGCCGATGCCCGACGCACCACCGGTGACGATTGCACTTGCTCCCTTGATATCCATAGGGCCGAGGATACGAGGGCTGTGATCTGCGTTACCGACGGGGTCGGGTTGCCGCGCCCGAGTCCGGTCCGCTACTTGCAGGTGACGTTCGGCTCGGGATCGTACTTAACCGTGCGCGTCGTCCGCGAGACCACCTGGCCCGTCTTGGCATCGGTGATGATGCGGGTGTTCGACGTGGTGAAGCCGCGGCTGCCACTGGATGGGACGCAGTCATCCCCTTTGGGCAGCACCAGCTTCGGCGGGTCGGTATAGGCGTAGCGCGTGCCGGTGACCGACTCCACGTTCACCGTCTTGGTACTCCACAGCCGCACCGTGACCGCCGACGGGGACCACGACGTCTCGATATAGATGCCGTACGGCGTGTTATTGCGGAACACGAGGTCTATCGCACCCTCGAACACGGTGGCCTCCCGCGCCTCGGGGTAGCGCGAAATGTAGTAGCTGTGCTCGGTGTGGTGGATGTCCTCGAGGCCGGCGAAGTAGGCAGCGTTGTACAGCGTGGTGGCGAACTGCGAGATGCCGCCGCCGACCGCTTTCGCCGCGTGGCCGTGGTCGATGATCGTCGACGACACGTAGCCCTGGGCCGCCCCGCGCGGACCGGTGAAGTTGTTGAGCGAGAACTTGTTTCCGGGTTTGACGAGGGCACCGTTAACCTGGTCCGCGACGCGGCGGATGTTCTCCCCCGACATCTGGGAGAAGCCCGACGTCGAGTACTCGCTGACCACCTCGCGGATACCGAGTCTGCGGGCCGCCTCGGTGGTCAGCCGCGGCTTGTCCTCGCGGTAGGCGACGTCGGCAGTCCGATTGCCGAGCACCGCACCGGCCAGGGCGGCGGCCGTTCCGGGCCAGTCGACGGTGAAGCCGGAGTGCCCCGGGACCACGGTCGGCTTCCCGCTCCTCATGGTGATCTGCGCGTTGCGGGGCTTGGACTCGGTTGCCGTCAGGGCGGCGAGTTGGGTTTTGAGCTTGCCGTCGTCGACTTTCGGCACCAGCGCACCCTTGCCGTCGGGCGCGAAGACCAGCAGGCCGGCGAACTCCTTGGGTGCGATGCTGATGGTCTTGCCGCGGGCCTTCATCGTGACCGGTCTCGAAACCGCCTGGCGCGCCGGGCCGTTGAGCACCGCGTAGACCGCTGCCGCAGACACCGTCGGCGCGAAGGGCTCCATCGGCAGCAGGATCTCGTCCCCCTCGAGCCAATGCGAGGCGGTCCGCGCGGCGGCGAGGTCGCGGTTGATCCGCAGACCACTCGAGGGCAGGTCCGGCTGCGGTTCGACCCGGTCGCCCTCGACGGTGAAGTGGACACCACCCTCGACGGCGGCCTTCTCCAGAGTTTTGCGTTCCGTGTCGAGCGCCTTGTCGAACGCGCTGCGGTCCACCGTGACGACCGGATGGACGTGCCGCTTGACCCCGAAGACGGCCAGGAAGCGCCAGAACGGATTGCGCGGCTGCTCCAGGGCGCGGGCGAGGGTCGCCTTCTCGTCGAAGGACAGGCCCAGTTGCCCGGCGGTGAACTGTGCGCGGCCCGAGGAAGTCCGGACGCGTACCGGGGCGGCGGCGATTCGCTGCAGCTCGTCGAGCCCCTTGTCGACGTCGGCCACCACCTTGTTGCCCAGTGGAACACCGGCGACGGTCGTGCCCCGGGCGGTTCGCCCGTGCGTGGCCAACGCGTCGCCGGCCGTGACGGCACTGAACAGCAACAGCGCCGCCACCGCGACGCGGCCGGTCATGGCCCATCGTCGGCGTGGGGCGGCTGGCGCGTTCATCGCGAACAAATCTACTGGCACGACGCCCTGGTTGCCTCATTGAGGCAACCAGGGCGTCGTCGAACAGCAGTACCCGATCAGCCTTCGATGATCGCGGTGACGCCCTGGCCGCCGGCGGCGCAGATCGAGATCAGCGCACGGCCGCCGCCGTTCTCCTTGATCTGCTTGGCCGCCTGCGCGACGATGCGCCCACCGGTCGCGGCGAACGGGTGTCCGGCCGCCAGCGACGAGCCGTTCACGTTGAGCTTGCTGCGGTCGATCGCCCCCAGCGCCTTCTTCAGGCCCAGGCGCTCGGTGCAGTACTCGGTCGACTCCCACGCGGCCAGCGTCGCCAGCACCACCGAGGCGAAGGCCTCGTGGATCTCATAGAAGTCGAAGTCCTGCAGGGTGAGGCCATTGCGCTCGAGCAGGCGCGGCACCGCGTACGTCGGGGCCATCAGCAGTCCGTCGGGGCCGTTGACGTAGTCGACGGCAGCGGTCTCGCTGTCCACGAAGTACGCGAGCACCGGCAGGCCCTTCTCAGCGGCCCACTCATCGGTGGACAGCAGGACCGTCGACGCACCGTCGGTCAGCGGCGTCGAGTTGCCGGCGGTCATCGTTGCGTCGCCGAGCGAGACGCCGAACACCGGCTTGAGCGTGGCCAGCTTCTCCACCGCCGAGTTGGGGCGCAGGTTTTCGTCGCGCGTCAGCCCGCGGTACGGCGTGACCAGGTCGTCGAAGAATCCGCGATCGTAGGCCTTGCCCATCTTCTGGTGACTCGCGGCGGCCAGCTGGTCCTGGTCCTCGCGCTTGACACCAAACTCCTTGGCGGTGATGGCGGCGTGCTCACCCATCGACAGCCCGGTGCGCGGCTCGCCGTTACGGGGGATCTCGATGCCCAGCTTGGTGGCCAGCGACAGCGCCGCCTTGATGCGGTCGGCGGTCGTCTTGGCGCGGTTGATCTCCAGCATCTGGCGGCGCATGGCCTCCGAGATACCGATCGGGGCGTCCGAGGTGGTGTCCACGCCGCCACCGATCGCCACGTCGTAGCGGCCCGATGCGATCCCGTCGGAGACGGCGGTGATGGCCTGCAGTCCGGTGCCGCACGCCTGCTGGATGTCGAAGGCGGGAGTGTACGGCGAGAGCTCGGAGCCGAGCACCGACTCACGGATCAGGTTGAAGTCGCGCGAGTGTTTGAGCACCGCGCCGGCCGCGACCATGCCGAGGCGTTCGCCCTGCAGGTTGAACCGGCTCACCAGGCCGGACAGTGCCGCGGTGAACATCTCCTGGTTGCTCGCCGTCGCGTAGGACTTGTCCTGGCGCGCGAAGGGGATGCGGTTACCGCCGAGGATGGCGACCTTGCGCTTGGGCTGGGTGGCGAAGGCACCGATCTTGCTGGCGGCAGCCGTGGGCGCAGTCGCCTTGGCGGGCGTAACCTTCTTGGCGGGTGCGGCCTTCTTGGCGGGTGCAGCTTGCTTGGCGGCGGTCTTCTTGGCAGGCGCGGCCTGCTTCGCCGGCGTGCTGGGGGTGGTGGCCATTGGCTTCGAACTCCTGAAAGAGGGGACGTGCTTCTCGTAGAGTATTCTTACTCCCGAGTAAGTTGCTTGTCGACTCGGGTCGAGCCGTCAGCAGCCCAACGCAGCGAAAATCACACACTCTCGAAGGAGTTCTTCCGTGTCCGGTAAAGCCAACAAGGACCTCTACTCGACCTTCGTCACCTCCGGTCCTGGTTCGTTCATCGCCAGCCGCGTCGGCCTGCCGCAGCCGCCGACCCTGCGCCGCTACTCGCCGTCGCAGACCCCGCTCTCGGGCCCGGTCGTCCTCGGCGGCGAGGGCCGCCTCGTCGAACCGCTGCGCGAAATCCTGGCCGCTGCCGACGGCTACGATCTGATCAGCAACAACACCTCCGGGCGCAGCGCCGACAAGCTCGGCGCCGCCGTCTTCGACGCCACCGGCATCACCGACCCGGCCGGCCTCGACGCCCTGTTCGAGTTCTTCACCCCTGTCATGCGGTCCACGGGCAGCTCGGCACGCTTCGTGGTCGTCGGCACCCACCCCGAGCTGTGCCGCACGCCCGGCGAGCAGATCGCCCAGCGCGCCCTGGAAGGCTTCACCCGTTCGCTCGGCAAAGAGTTGCGCAACGGCGCCACCGCCCAGCTCGTGTATGTCCACCCGAAGGCCAAGACCGGCCTGTCCGGTGTCGAGTCGACGCTGCGCTTCCTGCTGTCGGGCAAGTCGGCCTACGTCGACGCCCAGGTGATCCGCATCGGCGAGGCTGACGCGACCGCCCCGAAGGACTGGGACAAGCCGCTGGCCGGCCGCGTCGCCCTGGTGACCGGCGCCGCCCGCGGCATCGGCGCCACCATCGCCGAGGTCCTGGCCCGCGACGGCGCCCACGTCATCGCCGCCGACATCCCGGCCGCCGGCGAAGCGCTCAGCGAAACCGCCAACCGCGTCAAGGGCACCGCCCTGCCGCTCGACGTCACCTCCCCCGACGCCGGCAAGACGATCGCCGCGCACGTCCTCGAGCGCCACGGCGGCTTGGACATCATCGTGAACAACGCCGGCATCACCCGCGACAAACTGCTCGCCAACATGGATGAGGCGCGCTGGAACTCGGTGATCGGCGTGAACCTGCTCGCCCCACAGCGCCTCGTCGACGATCTCGTCGCGGCCAAGGCGCTGCGCGCGGGCGGCGCGGTCATCGACGTGTCGTCGATCGCCGGCATTGCCGGCAACCGTGGCCAGACGAACTACGGCACCTCCAAGGCCGGGGTGATCGGCCTGGTCAATGCCTACGCGCCGATCCTCGCCAAGGAAGGCATCACGATCAACGCGGTGGCACCCGGATTCATCGAGACCGCGATGACCGCGGCGATCCCGCTGGCCACCCGCGAGGTCGGCCGCCGGATGAACTCCTTGCAGCAGGGCGGCCAGACCGTCGACGTCGCCGAGACCGTCGCCTGGTACGCCAGCCCCGCGTCGAACGCGGTGACCGGCAACATCGTCCGCGTCTGCGGCCAGAGCCTGCTGGGCGCCTGATGGGCCGGGTCATCACGCTCGACGCGGTGCCGTCGACGCTGGACGTGTACTCGCGCGCGCTCACCGCGATGTTGCCGGTGATCGGCAAGTCCGGTCCGGTGCGTCCCGACGCCGCGGTGCCCGACACCGTCTACCGGCTCACCACCGAGCCGGCCGACCTGAACCGGCTGCAGGAGTACTGCCGCACAACGGGTCTGCAGCTGGGCAACAACCTGCCGCTGACCTACCCGTTCGTGCTGCAGTTCCCGCTCGTCATGAAGCTCATGACGAGTCGGGAGTTCCCGTTCAGCGCGGTCGGTTCGGTGCACGTGGAGAACCGCATCCGCCGCTTCCGCCCGATCGCGGTGACCGAGCGGCTCACGATCAGCACCCAGGCCGGAAACCTGCGCGAGCACCGCAAGGGGATGCTGCTCGATGTCACCTCGCGGTTCGAGGTGGGCGGCGATCTGGTCTGCGAGCAGGTGGGCACCTTCCTGTCGCAGCAGCGGACCAGCCTGTCCGAGCAGGAGCGCGGTCCGGCGCCCAAAGAGACCACCCCGCCCCCGCCGGATGCGGTGCTCTCGGTCAACCTCGGGCAGATCCGCAACTACGCGGCGGCCTCGCGCGATCGCAACCCGATCCACATGAGCAACGTGTCGGCCAAGGCCTTCGGCTTCCCCCGCGCGATCGCTCACGGGATGTGGAGTGCGGCGGCGGCCATCGCCAATGTCAGCGCCCGGCTGCCCGGCGCGGTGGACTACCAGGTCCGCTTCGGCAAGCCGATCCTGCTGCCGGCCACGGTGAACCTGTACACCGCACCGGCCGGCGGCGCCGGGGACTACGACATCTCGATCCTGGACCGTAAGAAGGGCTTTCCGCACCTGACGGCGACCACGCGACAGATCCCATAGCGCAATCTCGTAGCGCGACTGTCATTCGCTGACCAACAAGACCCCCCGCCGGTTCGGTGGGGGGTCTTGTTCGATCTGCCCGAGCCGTGCCCGGCTTCTCGCCGAACGTGTCCCGGGTCCGTCAGGCTTCCGCCGACGCGTCGTCATGGACGCCGACGCCCCGCAGGCCGCGCCAGGTGATTCCGACGAGCAGATCGGTGGCCGTCTCGACCGAGATGTCGCCATCACTGATACGATCGCCGACGGCCTCGCCCGCGCCGACCAGGGCGACGGCGGTGAGCTCGAAGTCGACATCGGTCGCACCTTCGACGGTGGTGCCCTGCTTGATCAGCTCGGCCACCATCTCGATCACGCGGCTGCGACTCTGGTCCACCAGATCGGAAAAGCTGGCCGTGCCGGTGGCAACGCGGTACAGCACGCGCCAGGAATCGGCGTTCTCGTGCACGTACCGAAGAAACTCGCGGACCACCGTTCGGGTCTGGTCGCGCTGCCGCAGCGCCGGGTTGAACCCGACGGACATCGCGTCGATGAACTTTGCGGATTCCCGGGCGAGGCAGGCGCTGAACAGCTCATCCTTCGAGCCGTAGTACAGATAGAGCATCGGTTTGCTGATCTGCGCCTGCGCCGCGATCGCATCCATCGACGCGTCGCTGAACCCGTTCGCGGCAAAAACCTTCACCGCCGCGTCGAGCATCTGCTGCTCACGCACCGCGCGCGGCAATCGCTTTGTCCCACCGGCCAACGTCGTCAACTCCCGTCACAAGTCGTCAACCAGTCTACCGCACTTATTACCGGTGAGTAAGTTCGAGTTCGGCGGGCCGGTCGCCGCACCGCGTCACGGCTGCGAAATCAGCACCGTTCGAGGCGCTTCGCACGCAAGATGCGCGTGACCGCGGCATCGACCTGGGCCATCGACAGCCTGCCGCCGGCGACCGCCTTCTCCAGCGCGTCGAGGACCACGCTCACCTTGTCGGTGGTAAGCCACAGTGCGATATCGGACCCGGCGGCCAAGGCCATCGGCACCGCCTGCTCGATCGGGTACTTCTCGCTGATCGCCGCCATGCCGGACAGGTCGTCGGAGAAGATCACCCCGTGGAACGCTGGGCCGTTGTACCCGCGCCCGGTCCGCAGCATCCCAATCGCCTTCGGGTTGACACTCGCCGGCAGCTCCGGGCCGGTCAGACCGGGCACAATCAGGTGCCCGACCATCGCAGCCACCCCGGGCATCTTGAGCAGTGTGCGAAACGGCACCAGATCGTTGGTCGCCAAGTCTGACAGCGGCGGCGTGCGCACCGTTCCGGTGTGCGAATCACCGGAACCGTGGCCGTGGCCCGGGAAGTGCTTGAAGACCGGCAGGACCCCGGCGTCACGCAGGCCGGCGGCAAAAGCGCGCCCGTACTTTGTGACGGTCACCGGATTACTGGAGAACGACCGGTCGCCGATCACGGTATCGGCCCCCTGGTCGCTGACGTCGATGACCGGCGCGAAGTCCACCGTCACCCCCAATGCGCGCAACTGCTTGCCGATCCCGAGTGCCAGTTGCCGCACCTGCTCGGGCGTCTTCGTCTTCGCCAGTTCCCGCGGCGACGGCGAGTCGATGCCGATCGCCTTGAGCCGCGATACCCGGCCGCCCTCCTGATCGACCGACACCATGACCGGCACCGTCCCGGTGGAGAGTTTCTTGGCGGCGCCCGACGTCAAGATCGACTTGTCGGTCCAACTACCCACGAAAACCCCGCCGACGTGCTCCTTGCGGACGATGGCCTGCGCGTCGGCGGCGTCCTTGACCCCGACCATCAGCATCTGCGCCAGCTTGCGTCGGGTGCTCATCTTCGCCACCACGCCACTGATGCATCCGGGCGCCACCGCGACCATCGACGCGGCGGACGCCGACGACGGCGAGGAGGCCGACGGCGAGGACGAGCCGGGCTCGCGCGGGGACTCCGGCGTCGAGCATCCGCCGATCGCCAGCGCACTGACCGCGATAACCGTGACGAAACCGAATGATGTCCGCGTATGCATGCCGTCGAGTCTCACACGTCGGATGGTAGTTTCAAGGCCATGCTCAACAACCGCCTGGTCGCCGGTGCCGCCGCCGCTGGTATCGGCATCCTCGTCGGAGTCGTCGGAATTCTTGCTGCGGCCTGGATCGCCACCAGTTCCAGCCCCGCAACCGACGCCAACCGTGTCAACCCCGTCGACGGGTTCGTTCCCGGCAGCGTCGACTACGGCTCGCGTGGCGTCGCCGGAGCCGCCAACTGAGAGCGTTCGGGACCGCGACGCCTGCGCCCCCCCAATCCGCGCAGGTCCTGACCCGGCGCGGCATCGCCGTCGTCTGCGCCGCCGCACTCCTGCTCGCCTTCACCCAGTCGCCCGGCCGGATTGCCGCCGACACCAAACTCGACCTGACGGCCAACCCGCTGGGCTTTCTGTCCCGCGCGGCGCACCTGTGGACCCCGACCGCCCCGCTCGGCCAGGTGCAGAACCAGGCCTACGGCTACTTCTTCCCGCACGGGGCGTTCTTCGCCCTCGGCCACCTCCTGCACCTCCCGCCGTGGATCACGCAACGGCTGTGGTGGGCGGTGCTGCTCGCCGTCGGCGTCATCGGGATTGTGCGGGTCGCGGAGGCGCTGGACATCGGCTCGCCCGGGTCGCGCCTGTTCGCCGGCACGGTGTTCGCGCTGAGCCCACGGGTGCTGACGACGATCGGCTCCATCTCGTCGGAAACGCTTCCCATGATGCTGGCGCCCTGGGTCCTGCTCGGCGTCGTCGTCGGGCTGTCGTCGACCTCGGCGCCGCTGTGGCGGCTGGGTTTGCGCGCGGCCGTGCCAATCACGTTGATGGGCGCGGTGAACGCGGTCGCGACAATTGCGGCGACATCGGTGGGGGCACTGTGGTGGGCGCTGCAGTTCCGGCCGGCCGATCGGCGACGATGGGCCGGATTCGGCGCCTGGTGGGCCGCGGCCACCGCGTTGGTCTGCGCGTGGTGGATCATTCCGCTCGCACTGCTGTCGCGGGTGAGTCCGCCGTTTCTCGACTTCATCGAGTCTTCGCGCGTCACGACCCAATGGTCGTCGCTGACCGAAGTGCTGCGCGGGGCCAGTTCGTGGACGCCCTTCGTCTCACCCGAACGCGTCGCCGGGGCGATTCTGGTCACCCAGCCCGCCGCCGTGCTGGCCACCGGCGTACTGGCCGCGGCCGGACTGGCGGGCCTCACGATGACCGCGATGCCGATGCGCCGGACGCTGGTCGCCATCCTGGGCGCCGGCCTACTCCTGATGTGCCTGGGGTACGCCGGCCAGTGGGGCGCACCGATCGCCGAACCGGTGCGTGCCTTCCTCGACGGTCCGGGCGCACCACTGCGCAACCTGCACAAATTTGACCCGCTGCTGCGAATTCCGCTGGTCCTCGGCGTCGCACATCTGGTGGCGCGCGTTCGGCTCCCACCCGAGGTCTCGGTGCGGGAGTCCCTCGCCGGTTTCGCCCATCCGCAACGCTCGCGCCCCGTCGCCGCCGCGATCGTCCTGCTCGTCGCACTACTCGGGGCCGGCACCCTCGCCTGGACCGGCGGACTGGCCGGTGACGCGGCGTACCGCCAGCTTCCCGGCTACTGGCGCGACGCGGCGGCGTGGCTCGACCAGCACAGCGACACCGGACCTGACGCCGGCCCCGCCCGAGCGCTGGTCATCCCCGGATCGCCGTTCGCCCAACAACTCTGGGGCACCACGCGCGACGAGCCGATGCAGGCCCTCGCCGCGTCGCCGTGGGCGGTCCGCGACGCCATCCCGCTGGTTCCCCCGACGGCGATCCGCGCCCTCGACGCGGTGCAGCGCGACGTCGCCAATGGTCGCGGCTCCTTGTCGCTGGCACCGGCACTGGCCCAGCTGGGCGTCGGTTTCGTGGTCTTACGCGCCGATCTTGATCCGCGCGAATCCCGTTCTGCCCGTCCGCTTCTCGCACAGCAGGCGCTACTCGAATCGCCCGGCATCACCAAGGTGGCCCAGTTCGGCCCGCCCGTCGCACCGGCCGTCGTGCGCGGTGTCGTCGTCGACGACGGCCTGCGCCCGCCGCTGCCGGCCATCCAGATCTTTGCCATCGAGGAGCGACTATTCCCCGGTACCGGACCCGTGCTGGCCGACCTGAACACGATGCCCCGCGTTCTCGGCGGCCCCGAGGACCTGCCTGCGGGCCGGCTATCGGTGCTCGACGCCGACGTCCGCGCCGCCCGACTGGATCGGTCGAGTGCGGCCCGGCAGGTTCTCGATTCATTGCCGGTATGGATCACCGACTCCCCCACCGACCGCGAGACCGACTTCGGCCGCGTCGACGACAACCGGTCGGCGATCCGCGCGCCGGACGATCCGCGGCGCACCAAGAATGCAGTCGCCGACTATCCAGCCACATCATGGACGGGCCCGGCGCGTTCGGGTGCCGGCCCGCGCGACGGCGAGCCGCGGCGCGTCGCCGCCCAGTGGCTGCTCGACAACGTGCCCGGCGCGGTCCGGGTGGGCGCGTCGTCGTCGGCATCCGATGCCACCCAGCCCGGCCAGACCACGCCGGCTCACTCGACGGCGGCCGCGTTCGACGACGACGGTTCGACGTCGTGGGTCAGCGCCGGACTCGACCGCGCCGTCGGCCAGTGGGTGTCGCTGGAGTTCACCCGGCCGCGCGCCGACCTGGCAGTCACGGTGACGACCGCGAAGGCCCTGGGTCCCGACGTCAACGGAATCCTGATCACCACCGAGCAGGGCACCACGGTGGCCCAAGGGGTGAAACCCGGTGAGCCGGTGACGGTTGCGCTCCCGCCGGGCCTGACCGACCGCATCCAGATCCGCGCCATCTCGACGGCCGACGGCACCGCCGGCAATCAGTTCGCCCTCGCCGAGGTCGCCCTGACCGACCTCGCCACCGACCGGCCCCTGCGCATCAGACACCGCGTCGTCCTGCCCGCCGATCAGGGCACGAGGGTCGCCGGCTGGTTGTTGCGGCAGGAACAACCGGGCCGCGGCGAATGCGTCGCCGACCGCCACCAGGTCCGCTGCTCACCCGGACTGAGCGTGGCGCCGGAGACCTCGGGCGCCTTCTCCCGCGTGCTGTCGGTGCCGGTGCCGGGCCCCGTGGACGCCACGGTGACCCTGCGCGCCCGCCCCGGCGACCGGCGCAATGCCCTGCTCGCCCAGCCCGGCCGGGTCCAGGCCAGCGGGGACAGTGCCGTCACCGATCCACGCGGGGAGGCCGCGGCCGCCATCGACGGTGATCCCGCGACGACGTGGATCGCACCGGAAGCCAGCGCCGAGACGACCGCGGCGCCGCCCCGGGAGGGTAAGCGCCGCAAACCGCCGAAGACGGCCAAGGCGGCACGGGTGGAGTTGCGCCTGCCCGCGCCGCAGCGCGTCGAGAAACTCGTCCTCGGCCGCCCGCGCGGCGGCTATCCGGCCGCACCGGTCGAGGTCGCCGTCGACCTCGGCACCGGCAACCAGATCCGCCGGGTCGGTGCCGACGGCGTCGTCGCGCTCGACCCCACCGTCACCGATCGCATCGTCCTGACCGTTCGGCGGGGCAGCGACCTCGTCAACGTCAACAACCTGGGTTTCGCGCGACCGGCGCCGGTGGGGATCACCGAGATCGGCATCGTCCCCGCCGCCCCGATGCCGGTGCCGGACGATTCGCGCCCCATCCACCTCGGTTGTGATGCGGGAATGACGCTGAATGTCTCCGGCCAGATCGTCCCGCTGCGGGCCGACACGACGGCCGGCGCCGTGCGATCCGGTGCACCGGTGACCGCGACGCCGTGCGGCCCCGTGCTCCTCGGCCACGGCCAGCAGGAGCTCACCATCAACCCGAGTAGCGGTTTCACCGTCGACCAGGTCGCTCTCACGACCTCCCCCGGGTCCACTCCGCCCGTTCAGTGGTCGGGTGCCGGCGGGCCGGCGTATCGTGCCCCCCCAACCACCCGCTGGGACGCGACCAATCGCAACGTGCGGGTCGAGGCCGGCCCGGCCGAGCGCGTGCTGGTCGTCCCGGAGAGCGTCAACCCCGGCTGGCGAGCCCAGCTGAACGGCACGCGCCTGGCACCGCTGACCGTCAACGGCTGGCAGCAGGGCTGGCTCATCCCGGCCGGTATGAGCGGGACGATCGCGCTGACCTATCCGCTCGACGGCCCGTATCGCTGGGCGCTCGGCCTCGGCCTGGCCATCCTGGCGGCCGGCCTCATCCTGGCCGTTGTCCCGGTGCGCCCACGTCGCCGATCGAGTGCCGGCGAAGTGGGCGACGCCGGACTTTCGAAAACCCTGCACCCCGGCCCCACCGGCGCGATCGGCCCCGCCGGCGCCACCCTCACCGCCTCCTGGCTTCTCGCGGGCTGGGCCGGTCTGGCGCTGTCCGCCTCCGTCGGCGCCGCGACCTGGTGGTGGGCCGGCCAGCACCGCTACCGCGGCGCACCGGTCGTCGCCGCGTTCACACTGTTCTTCGCCGCGACCTGCGGGCTGGCGGCCGGGCCATGGCGCTCACCCACCGGTTACCGCGGATTCGATTGGTGGGTACAGGGATTGGCCGTGGCCGCAGTGGCCGTCACGATGTGGCGATCGGTGTTCGATCAACAACATCCCGAATAGCCCCCGTCGTCGGCAGTACTCCCCCGGCCCCGGCTCGTTTCAGCCGATCGTCGACTCAGCGGTTGGCCCACCGGCGGATCGGGTCCTCGAGGAACGCAAAACTGGCCGCGGCAATCCCGATCGACAGTGCGGCGGTGATCGCCCACACCAGCGGGAACGAGCCGCTGAACGGGATGATCCCGAACAGCCCGAACACCACCGACAGCACCGCGACGTGCCAGATGAAGATCCCGTAGGACCATCGGCCCAGCGTCGTCATCACCGGCGATGCCAGGAATCGGAACCGGTTCGACTCGGCCCGATCGCCGGCGGTCCCGGCCAGTGCCAGCGGGGCCAGGATCGCGTACGCCCCGATCGCGCCGAGGAGGATCTTCGTCGCAAACCCCGCCGCGCTCAGTTCACCCATTCCGACCGGCCCGGCCAGCGGGGTACAGGCCAGGCCGAACGCGACGGCGAAAACCGCCAGCATCAGCAGCCGGTTCGAACTGAGCGCCGACACCCGCGCCGCCCAGGGCGGCATCGGCCCGCCCCCACCATCGCTCCCCGCTCGCATGGCCGCCAACTCCGCCAGCAGCAGACCCGCGACGAACCACGGCAGATGCCCGAACAGCCAGTTCTGCGCCTCCACACCGTCCGGGGCCGGGATCAGTGCCGCGACCGGACCCCACAGCAGCCCTGCCAGGCCGAAGCCCAGCACGCCCAGTACTCGCCACCGCGCCCGTTCCCCGCGCAGCGCTGCCAGCGACCACGCCAGCACCGGCAACAGCGCATAGAAGAGGACCTCGACCGACAGGCTCCACATTTGCGTCAGCCCGGCTGTCAACGACAACGGTACGAAGACCTGCGTCAACGTCAGGTTCGCCAGCCACACCACCGGATCGCTGGTCCGCGCCTCCGGCGCCAGTGTCAATACTGCCGCGACCACGACGGCGTACGCCGGCCAAATTCGCCAAAATCGATGGCGCGCGTATCGCAGCAAACCCGGTTCTGGGCCCAGCCCGCGCGCAGCCGCGGCATGCGGCCGCCACAGCAGGAACCCCGACAACGCGAAGAACAGTGCGACGGCCAGGTCCAGCCGCCCCAACGCCCGCCCGACGACGGGCCAGGCGACCGCCCCGGTCTGAAATGCGACGTGCGTGGTGAGCACGCCGAGCGCCGCCACCGCCCGCATTCCCTCCAGCTGCGGGTAGTAGTGGCGCCCTGCGGTGCTACTCGTCGCGGACTGCTCCCGCGTCAATTCCTCGCTGGTCGGCACCCGACCAGCGTAGAGCGGTAGTCTCGCCAGCGTGTCCGACGCCCCGACCAGCCGCTGGTCCACCCACCAGTTACTCCCGCCGACGCTGGTCTTCCTCGCCGCCCTGTGCGCGACGGTGGCGATCGCCGCGCCGACGATCCTCGCGCCGCAACTGGCCCGCATCTCGCTGGACACGAACCTCGTCTCCACCGCCGCGTCGACGACGCCGGTGGTCACCCTGGACCGATGCTCGCTCGACCGCCCGATGGCGGCGATGCTCCCGCCGCGCATGCTGCTGCGCAGCCAGCGCGTCGTCGTCGTCCGGCCGGCCGATCGGCGCATTGCGACGCTGCAGGCGGGCACGGTGGTCCGCCGCGATGCCACCACCACCGCCGGCTGCACCGACCCGGTGCTCATCGCATCCGTCGATCGCGTGACCGTTGACCGCACCACCGCCGTGCCGGTCGGCCCGGCCAGCATCCAAACCGATTCGACGCGCCCGGCCGCCGTCCTGCCCGACCGGATCGGCATCACCTATCTCTTCGCGCCGCAGTCGCGCAGGAACACCGCGGTCCGCTTCTTCGACCCGGTCACCCGTCGCAGCGTCCCGCTCGTGCCCACCGGCACCGACACCGTCAACGGGCTCGACCTCACCCGGCTGCGCGCCGACATTCCCGACACCAACCTCGCCGCACTCCCCGGCGCCGATCCGCGCACCCGGCTCACCAAACCGGCCTCGTGGTTCGGTTGGCCGGGCGGCATCGTCACCGCCGAGGTCCACCAGCGGGGCAGCTACACGCTGTGGGTCGACGAGCGGTCGGGCCTCATCGTCGACGCCACGATTAGCCTCTCGCGCGAATACCGGGCCGGCGCGCAGCGCCTGCCCGAGTTCGACGCCACGCTGCGCTACGACGCCAAGACCCGCGCGTCGCTGGCCGAGGCGGCCCGCAGCCAGTCGCGGCCGGCGTGGCTGGCCGGACGAATCGTTCCCCTGATCGCCGGGATCGCCGCGCTGTGCGCCGCAGCCGGCGCGTGGGCCATCCGCCGACGACCAGGCCGGTCGGCCTAGAACCGACCGCCGACGCCGATGCGTCCCGAACTGCTCGACCCGCCGAAGGAGCCGGGCGAGCGCCCCGCATACGAGTAACCGTCGCCGCCCCGGTTGACGGGTCCGCCGGTGTCGATGCGCCCACCGCCGCGCAAGAAGCTGTCGACGAGGATGCCACCGAGAACCGCGCCGATCGCCGTCGCGTCGCCGCCCTGGCTGGCGGGCTGCTCGGCCTGCTGCCAGGAGACGACGTCGCTCTGCGCGCTCATCAGTGCCTCGTCCGCGAGGGCGCCCGCGCTGCGCGCCTCGTCGACCGCTTCGAAGTCCTCGGCCGCCGACCGGCCTTGCGCCGACGTCAACAGCCGCTCGGCCTCCGACAACCGGGTTCGGGCATCGGCCTGCACGGCACCGCGGCGCGTCGCGATGAAGTCCCGCGCCGCCGAGACCTTGGCCGCCGCGGCCGCGACGCCCTGCTCGCGCAACTCGACATTGCGCTGCCGGCGGCTCGCCTCGGCCCGCCCGGTCTCAAGTTCCCGGTCCAGCTCGGCATCAGTGTCGACCAGCGTGGTGAAGGAGCCCAGCGGGTCGCTCTGGGCATTGGCCGCCGCGTAATCCAGGGCGGCTTGGGCCGCCCCGGCGGCCTCGGCGAGCGACGGGGTCGAGTCCAGGGTCGCCGCCTCGGCCAGCTCCGCGGTGACCTCCTCGATGAGCGCGGGCAGCCGGGTGGCCGCCTGCGCTATCGAGGTGTCCGCATTGGCGATGGCGTCGAGCAGCTTGCCTGCCTGGGCGACGGCGCCCTCGGCGGCACGGATCGCGGCGACCGCCGCCCCCTGACGTCCGGCGGGCCGCTGGGTGGCCTCGCGACCGTCGTGCACATTCTCCTGCGCAAACGAGATCTGCTTCTCGGCCAGCTCGACGTTGTGGGCGACGGCCTGCACCCGGTCCTCGCCATGCTTGGCGATCAGCAGCGCTAGGGTCGCCTCCGCCGTCTCGGCGCGGGTCGCGAGGTCGACGATGCTGCGCGTCAGATCGTCGAGCCGATCGGGGGCGCCGAGCAGCAGGTTGCGCAACTCGTCGAAGGCGCGCACCTGCTCGTCCAGGGCGCCGTCGACGTCGTGGCAGGTCGTGATGATCTGGATGAGCATCGACCGGCGCTGCTCGGCCGACTCCTCGATGGCGTCATCGAGGCGCTGGCGCAGCACGAAGGATTCGGCCACACCCTTCTTCGCCGCGCGCACCGCCGTCCGGAAGGGGGCGGTGTCCTGTTCGCCGAACTCGTCGACGGCCAGCCGCAACTCCTCGGCGCTGGTGCGCACGGCATTGTCGGTGTCGGTGAGGACTTCCTTGGACCAGTCGTCGAGCGTCTCGATCGACTGGGTGGCCAGCTGGTCGACGGTGAGTTCGTCGGACGCCTCGCGCAACGACTCCAGCTGCGCCTTCGCCTCTTGCTCGCGCCGCCGGCGCGTGTACAGGTACGCGCCGCCGCCCGCGACGACGGCGCCCCCGCCGACCCCGGCGGCCACATACGCCAGGGTGTTCGACGGCGCCAGCGCCTTGTCGATGCCGTTCGCCGCACCGATACCGGCCTGGGCCCACTGCCCGTTCTTGAGTTGTGGCTCGACATCCTTGGCCGCGATGTTGTTGATCGCGTCGCGGCCGAGACCTTCGGGAGCCGACAGGTAGTAGCGCCGCGCGTCGGTGGCGACCGCGAGCAGGACATCACGCTCGGTGAACTCGCTGGCCGTGATGACCTGACCGGCCCAGTCCGCCGCGGTCCGGTTGTCGAAAGACTTCACGTAGACCACCCACAGGCTCAGGCCGTGATCGTTGTAGAGGCTCTCGATCGCCTTCTGCAGCTTCGCCCGATCGGCGGCGCTGATCACCCCGGCGGCGTCGTGGATCTGCATCTGCTCCGGCAGGGTCATCGGTGGTTCGGCGTGGGCCGCCGAGCCTGCGGCCAACCCGATGGCGCCCGACGCGAACAGGACGATCGCAGCGGCACACTGGCGAAGGATCAAACGCGCGAAAGCCATGGCTTCAAGATAGCCCGTCGCCGTGGGATAGTGGCGCGGTGCAGTCACCGCGTGGCACGAGCAGCTTCGACGCCGTCGTCGTCGGATCCGGGCCCAACGGTCTGACCGCCGCGGCGAAGCTGGCCCGCGCCGGCCGCCGAGTGCTCGTGATCGAAGCCGCCGACACCATCGGCGGCGGCACGCGCTCCGCCGAACTCTTCGAATCGGGTGTCCGCCATGACGTGTGCTCGGCGGTCCATCCGCTGGGCCGCGTCTCCCCCGCCTTCGCCGAACTCGACCTCACTGCCCATGGCCTCACCTGGGCCACCCCGCCAGTCTGTTTGACCCACGTGTTCGACCGGCACCGCGCGCGCAGCGTCTGCCACGATCGCGACGCCACCGCGCGGGAACTCGGCGCCGACGCGCGGGCGTGGCGGCGGCTCGTCGAGGTCGACGATGCCGACCTGGGTGCGCTGCTCGACGAGCTGCTGCGGCCGCTGCGCCTGCCGCAGCATCGCCGGCTGATGACACGCTTCGGACTGCGGGCGCTGCAGCCCGTCGACCGGTTCACCCGAGCCTTCGGTGATGAGATGACCCGCACCCTGTTCGCCGGGGTGGCCGCGCACGCAATGATCCCCCTGTCGGCGGCGGCGTCATCGGGTCCGGGTCTGTTGCTGCTCGCGCCCGCCTCGGTGACCGGCTGGCCGATCGCCGTCGGCGGTTCGCAGTCCATCGCCGATGCGCTGGCGTCCTGCTTGATCGCGGCCGGCGGCGAGATCGTGACCGGCCGGCCCATCACGCGTTTCGATGAGCTCCCCAGCGCACCGCAGTACTACTTCGACACCTCGGTGCACAGCCTCGTCGACATTCTAGGTGACCGGCTGGCGCCGCAGGCCCGACGTCGCTACCGGCGCTGGCGCTACGGTCCGGGGGTCTGCAAGATCGACTTCCTGCTCGCCGAGCCCATCCCGTGGCCGATGTCGGCACCGACGCGCACGGCCACCGTGCACGTCGCACAGGACTACCGTCAGATCGCCGACGCCGAATCGGCTGTCGCCCGGGGCGAGCACCCGCGTCGGCCGTGGCTGCTGGCCGGGGAGCCGACGCGGCTCGATCCGTCGCGCGCGGGCAACACCGGCCGCCATGTCGCCTGGGCGTACTGCCACGTGCCCAACGGGTCGACGGCGGACATGGGTGCGGCCATGGTCGACGAGTTGGAGCGCTGCGCGCCCGGGTTTCGCGATGTCATCGTCGCCTCGCGGGTGACGACGGCTCAACAGCTCGGCGAGTACGACGCCAACTTCGTCGGCGGCGACATCGGGTCGGGTGCGACTTCGCTGCGCCAGGTGCTCGCCCGGCCGCGGCCCCCGGTGAATCCGCTCAGCCCGAACCCGTACGCCACCGGTGTGCCCGGCGTCTACCTGTGCTCATCGGCCACCGCCCCCGGCGGGGGGGTGCACGGGATGAGCGGCTACTGGGCGGCGACCTTCGGGCTGGCCGCCGCGGAATCCTCGCGCCGGCGCAGGTAGACGCTGGACAAGAACGCGGCGGCGATGATGAATACGCCGGTCAGGCCGGTGACGACCTCGGGGATGCGGTGTCCGATGGAGATGAGCAGCATCACCGCCAGCGCGCCAATCGCCCAGTGCGCGCCGTGCTCGAGGTAGACGTACTGGTCCAGGGTGCCCCGGCGCACCATGAAGACCGTCAGTGACCGCACAAACATTGCACCGATCAGGCCCAGACCCAACGCAATGATGATCGGGTCCGCGGTGATCGCGAAGGCACCGATGACACCGTCGAAGGAGAAGGACGCGTCGAGCACCTCCAGATAGAGGAACAGCATGAATGCGGCCTTGCCGGCGACCTGGACGGCCGGACCGGGACCGGCGTTTCGGGCCGGTGAGCCGGCGAAGTCCAGTGAGGCGGCCATCGGCGGTTCGTCGGGCGGTTCGATGTGGAAATAGGTGGATAGCCCGTTGACGAGGAGGTACGTCAGCATGCCCAGCACGCCGGCGACGAGGACGACGTGGCGGTTGTGGTCGTCGGCGAGGAACTGCGCGGTGACCAGCATCGCGATGAGCGCGAAGATCACCGATGCCTGCTCGAGGCGACCCGCCCGTTGCAGCGGGCGCTCGAGCCAGCCGATCCAGGTGCGGTCCTTCTGGCTCAGCACGAAATCAAGGAACAGCATCAGCAGGAACATTCCGCCGAACGCCGCGATCTGCGGGTGTGCGGCGGTGATGATCGACTCGTAGGTGGGTCTCCCGTCGGTCGGCGGGTCGAGCGCGAGCCGCAGAGCGGCGACCGGACCCAACCGCGGATCCGTCGTCGCCCAGACCAGGAGCAGCGGGAAGACCAGCCGCATACCGAAGACGGCGATGAGTATGCCGACGGTGAGGAACATCCGCTGCCAGAACGGGCTCATCCGGCGCAGAATCGACGCGTTGATCACCGCGTTGTCGAAGGACAGGGAGATCTCGAGGATGCCCAGGATGAGGACCAGCGCGACGGCTTGCGCCGCACCCAGCGACGAGGTCGGGCCATAGAAGTACGCGGCCACCAGCGCACCGGCGGAAACGAGCGCCGACAACCCGAAGATGCGGATCACCCGATCATTCTTTCAGGTCGACGATGCCGCGATCGGCCGGACCAGTTCCGCGAACTATGACCACCGGATGCCCGATTCCACTTAGTCTTCTGACGATGGCTCCGCGATGGCCCCTGGTGGGGAGGGCGAGCGAGGTCGCCCGCTTGTGTAGCGGACTCGATGAGGGGGTCCGCACCGTACTCGTGTCCGGCCCCGCCGGCATCGGAAAGACCCGCCTCGCCCACGAAGTGACGCACGAGTTGCCCAATGTGCGGTGGGTCCGTGGCAGCGTGTCGGCGACAACGGTTCCGCTCGGCGCATACGCGGAGTTCGTCCGCGCCGACCCCGTGGATCCGGTGCTGCGCATCGGCCAGCTGATCGCGGCACTGTCGTCTCCCCCCAGCGATTCGGTGGTGGTGATCGACGACATCCAATACCTGGATCCGCTGTCAATCCTCGTCACGCGCGCCCTGGCAGTGTCCGAGGCGGTGCGTGTGGTACTGACCTGGCGCACCGGCGAGGCATTGACCCCGGAATTGGCCGAACTACTCCGTGTCGACGGCCTGCCGCGGGTCGAGCTCGCCCCGCTCTCGCGCACCGCAATCGATGAGCTGGCGCGCGGGGTGCTCGGTGACGACCTCACCGATCGGACCGGCTCGGAGGTGCAGCGCCTGACCGAGGGCAACCCCTTGTTCCTGACCGCGCTGCTGGCCGACCCGGTCGTGGCCGGCCGTCGGCTCACCGGCTGCGCGCGGACTCTCCCGCCGACTCTGCTGGACGTGATCGAGTCGCGGCTGACGGCATTGCCCGCGGGGGTTCGCGGCGTGCTCGACCTCGTCGCACTCGGAGAACCGGTGCCGGTCGCGGCGATCACATCGCTAACCAGCACGGCCGCCCTGGAACGGGCCGAAGCGGCGGACGTGGTGCTGGTCGATGACCGGCGGCGCCAATCGCAGGGCTGTTGCGCCGACGTGCGCCTGACTCATCCGCTCTACGGTGAGGCACGGCTGAACACGATGCCCGAATCGCAACAGCGGCGGCTGCGCGCACAGCTGGTCGATGCGCTGGGCGGGATCGATGCCCCCGATGTGCAGGCCAAGGTCAAGCGCGCCGTATTGGCCAGCCGGGCCGATCCGTCACCGCACTCCGACCAGGCCCTCGTTGCCGGTGCCGTCGCCGCGATGGGCCTGGCCGCACTACCGCTGGCGGTCGAACTCGCGGCCCTGGTGGGCCCCGGCGAATACCTGGCCACCGCGCAGCTCACCGCCGCCCACGCGATGACGGTGCTCGGCGATGCCGACGGGGCACAGGCCATGTACGCCCGCATCAGCGTGGCGGACCTGACGGCGCCACAGTGGGAGTCGCTGCTGGTGCTGGAGGCCTATACGCAGCTGTGGACGCGAAACGACGCCGCTGGCGCGGCGCGCATCGTGACTCGTGCCCGCGCGGCCGATGCCGGGACGGCGGCCCTCGCCGCGGAGGGGATGCTGCTGACCGCGGCCGGCCGGCCGGTCGATGCGTTGCGGGTCATCGAGGAGTTCCACGCGTCGGCACCGGGGAGCGAGCAGGCACGGATCACCGTCGGCTGGGCCGAACTGACCGCCCTGTCGGAGGTCGGCCGGATCGCCGACGTCGAGCAGCGGGTGCGCAGCAGCGCCGCCCTCGCCGAGTCGTCGGCGCTCATCGCCTACTGGCGCCTCACCCTGACATTCCCCCATCTGCGGGCGCAGAAGCTCGCCGGCTCCCCCGAACGGGTCCGCCAGATCTGGGAAGCGGTGCAGACACAGGTGCCCGCGCAGCCGGGGGCGGTGATGGGGTGGCTGACCGGGTTCGCCGGTGTCACGGCGAGTGCGCGCGGCGACCTGCGCGCGGCCGGGGCGACACTCGACGCGGCGCTCGCGATATTCGGCGAGGCCGGCGCCGGGCCCGAAATGTGGTTCGGATTCGCCCTGGAGCGCGCCGAGGTTGCCGCACAGACCAATGACGGCGCCCTCCTCAACTCGTTGCTGGAACGATTGAGCGTCGGCGAGCACGACGGGTACGGTTCGATGTTGCCGGTCTGGCAGGCTGTCGCGGCGTGGGTCGACGCCAACGACGGCGCGCTGTCGGCGGCAATCGCACAGGTCCTCGAGGCGGCCCGCGTCGCGCGGACCGCCGGGCAGTCCGCCTACGAGGTGTTGTGCCTGCAGACCGCCGCCCGATTCGGATCGACGGAGGTCGCACCGCGGCTGGCCGAGCTGGCCGTCGAGCTCCCCGACATGCCCCGGGCGCGGCTGGCCGCCGTCCACGCCGCTGCCCTGGCCGCGGGCGACGGTGCCGCACTGGTTGCCAGCAGCGAGGAGTACGAGCACTACGGCTTGTTGCTCGGCGCGGTGGACGCCGCCGCCCAGGCAGCAACCGCCTACCGTGCGGAGCGCCGCGCGGGGTCGGCGATGACGGCGACCGACCGGATGCGGGTCCTCGCCGATCAGACCGGGGCGAACACTCCCGCAATGGCCGCGGTTATCGCCGACGACGGCCTCACCGACCGGCAACGAGAAATCGTCCGGCTGGCCGCAATCGGATTGTCCAACAAAGAGATTGCCGAGCGCCTGGTCGTCTCGGTGCGGACCGTCGAGGGCCACGTGTACCGCGCGTCACAGATCCTCGGCGCGCCGGTGCGCGGGACGCAGCCCCCCGCCGCCCCCCGTTTCACGTCTCCGTGATGACGACGTCGCCGTCGCGGACGCCGGCCCGGACGCTGGACACCCCCCGCTCGGAAAAGGTGACCAAGTCGGCGAGTAGCCGGCGCTCAATGTTGCGCTGGAGATGCCGGGCCCCATATTCCGGGTCATAGCCCGTCGTGGCGAGCCAGTTGATCACGTCATCGTCGACCGTGACCGTCCACCCGCGACCGGCCAACATGTCGATCGCGCTGTCGACCTCGGCGCGCGCAATCTCGGCAATCGCCTGCGGCGACAACGCCGCGAACTGTGCCACCTCGTCGATGCGGTTGAGCAACTCCGGTGGCATCGTTCCCTTCAGCGCTGCCAAGGCCAGCTCGCGGGACCGCTCCGGGCTGCTGGCCGTCCCGAAACCCAGCGGCCTCGAGTTCGCCTCCTGCACACCAATATTGCTTGTCATCACGATCACTGCATCCCGGAAGTCCGCCGTCACACCACGACTGTCGGTCAGGCGCCCGGCATCGAAGACCTGGAGGAAGGTGTTCCAGACAACCGGGTGGGCTTTCTCAATCTCGTCGAGCAGGACAACGCACCGCGGGCGGCTGGCGACCTTGGTCGTCAGCCAGTCATCCGGATTGTCTGAGCCGACGTAGCCGGGCATCGGCCCGGTGAGCCGGCTGACGCCCCAGCTCTCGGCGTACTCCGACATATCGAGACGGATCAGCGCATCCTCACCCCCGTATTCGGCGCGGGCGATCTCCCGGGCGAGTTCGGTCTTGCCAACACCGGTCGGCCCGATGAACAGGAACACGCCGTTGGGGCGCTCGGGACGCAGGTCCAGGTTCGCGCGGGTCAGGGCGAGACGCCGGGTGACGGCGTCGATCGCCTGGTCCTGACCTTTGACCCGGGCCTTCATCGCCGCCGACATCTCGACGACCGTGCGCCGCAGCGCAGGTGCCGATCCGTCGCGGCGCAAGTCGAGCACCGTCGCTATCGCACGGCGCGCCACAGCGGCGCGTGCCAAAGCGATGTCGAGCCGCCGGGCCGCCAGCCCGGGGTGGACGAACTGCTCCGTTCGTACCGGGGGTGCCTCGATCGCCGACCTCAATTCAGCGTCGGCCTCGACCTCGCGGTACCGCTGCGCAACCTCGGCAGCAGCGCAGTCGATCGCGGCCTTCGCCGCCCTTTCGTCGAGCGACGGCAGCGGCACGAGGTGACCGAAGTCGGCGGCATACGAGTCGAATCGGCCGATACTCGCCTGTTCGAGGACCACCACCACCCGGGCCTCGGCGCTCTCACCGGCAATCCGCAATGACCGCAGCATCTCCAGCAACGGGTGCTGATCCCGCAGCATCGCGCGCTGATCGAAATCGTCGATGACGATGACGGCGTCCCGCGGCGCCTGTCGCAGCAGTCGGTGGAGATCGTCGGGGCTCAGTTCCCGAGTACGCGGAACTGCGAAGACGGTACAGTCGATCCCCGCCGCGGCAAGCGCGGGCGGGAGACCCCGGATGAAGCTTGTCCGACCCGATCCGCGCCGTCCGGCCACCACGATCGGACCGGTCGACGCCGCCAGCAGCAATGCCGCGACCTCCCGATGCTCGGCGTCCCGGCCGACGATCTGCTCACCGTCGATTCGCTCCGCCAGGCCGAGGATCTGGTCGCGCGCACTCGCCGGCTGCTCACCCTCGGCCACCGGTTCACCACTCTCAACCGCCGCCGCTAGCCCTACCGGCAGCGGCGCCGAAACCTGGTCCGCGCCCGGCGCCGGGCCGTCGGCAACGAGCCCGGCCAGCTTCTTCAGGATCGCGTCCCGCGAATCACCGGCCAATAGGGCACGCACCCCGGTCTCATCGCCGAGGTAGCCGGCATTGACCAGCCGCTCCTCGATCGGCCCGAGGCCGTGTTCGCCGAAGACCTCGTGAAACTCCTCGGGCCACCGGCGCGCCAGGACGACGGCGAGGTGCAGGAATCCCGGACTCTCCCCACCCCACCGTTTGACCTCCGATCTACTCGCGTCGACCAGGTTCTCGAGCTCGCCACCGGCCATGGATCAGCCGTCTTCGTGGAAGCGCTCGCCACCGAACCGGGCCTTGAGTTCATCATCGATCTGGTCGGCGACATAGGCCAGCATCAGCACGGCTTCCATGAGTTCGGGCTCATCGAGGTAGTCGCCGAGCACGTTGTGCTCGAGGACAACCGAGACTTCGCGGGCATCCTCGTCGTCGGCACGAAGGAACAAGGTGCCGAAGACGAACTGGCCCGCGTGGAACGCGATGTACTCGTACAACTCCGGCGACCGGGGCACGTCGAATAGGACGGGGACCTCGACTTTGACCAGGGTGTACTTCTCGGCCCATTCCTCGACCTCGACAAACACCCGGCTCGAACCGTGGCGCACGTTGAAGCCACCATTCTTCGTCAACTGGACATTGTTGAGATTGGTGCTGAGCATCTGCTGGACCTTGACCTTGACGGCATCGAGGTTCGCCATGTGCTGATTTTCTCCTTGTTCGACGATGACTGGGGGTCAATATATCCACGGCCGCTGACATCTGTAGGTGGCGGCCGGATCACCCGGGGTGCTCGGGCTCACAGCGTTCTCCCAGCGAATTCCCTGGTTCAGGTCACATTCGTACGTCATTCTGAAATGCGAATCAAGGATTGCCGATATTGAGGAGAGCAACCCAGTGAACAGGACCACTGCCGTGGTACTCAGCGCGGCGGGATGCGTCGTGGCCGGCGTCCTCGCCGCCCCAACCGCCTCCGCGACCGTCCAGTCAGCCGTCGGGGTCGCCGCCCCCTCATCGTTCTCCAACTACACCATCGGCTGCCGCTACGAGGTCCGCGTCAAGGTGGACGATGCCGCAACTCCGGTGAAGCTCGCCGAGGGTCCGGCCGGTTCGACGCTGCGCTCAGTCGTCGCGACGACTATTCCGGCGGCCGATACCGCAATCTTCGGCTGGACTCCGACCACGGAGGGGCGCCGCACCCTGCAGGCGGTCCAGGCGACCGACGGCAAGCAGGTCTACGGCAAGCCGATCACGGTGACGGTGTCCCGCGGCCTCGTCGTCGGCCCGTTCTGCTTCTCGATCTAGCAGGACGCTGGCGCACCGCGGGTCGCCGAACCATTGCCGGTGTCGCGCTGCGTGGCCAGAAGAACGCCTTGGTCACCTCGGTGGTCACGACGTAGCCCACCACGATCACCAGCAGAAGTCCCACCAGCCGGCCCGGGAGCGGCTCGAGGTGCAGAAACGGCCCGACCGGCGAGAACGGCATCGCCACCGCGATGATTGCGCTGACCACAGCCATGCCGAGCAGCGGCGACGACGGCCGCGAGCGCCAGAACGGATGCCTGGTGCGCAAGACGAAGATCACCGCGATCTCGGTGAGTACCGAGGCGACGAACCAGGCGGACTGGAATTCGGTCTCGCCCGCATGGAATCCGCGGCGCAGAACGACGAAGGTGACGATGTCGAAAACAGAACTGACGACACCGAATACGAGCATGAACCGGACCAGGACGCGCAGATTCCAGCGCTGCGGCTGCGCGAGCCGTTCGCGGTCGACTTGGTCAGTCGCGATGGCGGTCGCCGGCAGGTCGGTGAGCAGGTTGATCATCAAGATCTGCGACGCCAGCAACGGCAGGAACGGCAGGACCACCGCGGCGACGGCCATGGAGACCATGTTCCCGAAGTTCGCGCTGGTGGTCATGTAGATGTACTTCATCGTGTTGGCAAACGTGCGACGGCCCTGGCGCATCGCCTCCAGCAGCGACGGCAGATCATTCTCCAGCATGACGAACGACGCCGCTTCCGCCGCGACATCGGCCGCACCCTTCACTGAGATGCCGAGGTCGGCGGCACGCAGGGCGGGCGCATCATTGATACCGTCGCCCATGTACCCGACCGTCGCCCCAGTACCGGTGAGCGCGGTGATCACCCGCTCCTTGTGCCGCGGCGTCGTCTCACAGAAGACCTGCACCCCGCCGACGGCACTACCGAGGGCGGCGTCATCGAGCTTGTCGATCTGCGGGCCGGTCAGAATCGCCGCGGGATCCAAGCCGAGTTCGCCGGCGATGTACGCCGCCACCGGATGCGCGTCACCGGTAATCATCCGGACCGCCACACCGGCCTTCGCGAACTCCTCGATGGTGTCGGCCGCGTCGGGTTTCACCGGGTCGGCGAAGGCCAGCAGCCCCTGCAGCACCAGGTTCGACTCGTCGTGGACCGAACACGACGACACGGCCGGCATCGGCTTGGTGGCGACCGCGAGAATGCGCATCCCCCGGGCGCCCAAGCTCTCCACCACCGTCTCGACGCCGGTTCGGGCCGATGCCATCGGGCGGGTACCGCCGTCGGGATCGCGCACCTGGGCACAGACGCCCAGCACCGGATCGACGGCGCCCTTGGTCACCAGCACGCGACCGTCGGGCCCATCGACCAGAATCGACAGGCGCTTGCGGTTGAAGTCGTAGGGGACCTCGTCGACGGCCCGCGCGCCACCCAGGTCCACCTGCGCCGACGCGACGGCTTCGGCGATCGCGTCGTCCAGCGGATTGCGCAATCCGCGCTGCAAGGTGGCGTTCCACCCGGCGATGCGCAGCAAATCGGGGCGCGGTGAGCCGTCGACGGCGAGCGCCTCGTCCAGGTGGATGCTGCCCTGCGTCATCGTCCCGGTCTTGTCGGTGCACAGCACCGTCATCGCGCCGAAGTCTTCAATCGAGTTGAGCCGCTTGACAATCACCCGGTGCTTGGCAATCGCCCGGGCACCGCGCGACAGGCTGATCCCGACGATCGCCGGCAGCAACTGGGGAGTGAGCCCCACGGCCAGCGACAACGAGAACAGCGCTGAATCGACGAGCGGTCGGTGCAGCACCAGGTTGACGATGAAGATGGCGATGACCAAGACCACCATCAGGCGCGCGAGCAGGAGTCCGAAGCGGGTCATGCCGCGCTCGAATCCGGTCGTCCGGGCGCGCGCGTGCAACGACGCCTGGACTCTGCCGAACTCGGTGTCGCGACCGGTGGCCACCACCAGCGCGGTCCCGGAGCCGCTGGCGACGTGGGTGCCGTTGCACAGCAGGTTGGTGCGGTCTCCCAGCGGGGCGGCGGCCGGCACTTCCCCGGGAGTCTTCGGCGCCGGAAAGGTCTCCCCGGTCAGGCTGGCCTGGTCCATCTCCAGGTCGTCGGCGGTGAGCACGATCGCGTCGGCGGGTGCGATGTCGCCGCCGCTCACGGCGATCAGGTCGCCGGGGACGACCTCGTCGAAGGGCACCTCGACGCGCTGCCCGTCGCGCAGCACGGTCGCGGTGGGCCGCACCGCGCCGAGCAATCCGTCCATCGTGACCGCGGCCCCGCGTTCCTGGGCGAAATCGAGGAGCCCGGACAACACCACGATGGTCAAAATGATGACGGCGTCCAGCCAGTCGCCAAGAACACCCGACAGCAGGGTCGCGATGATCAGGATGATGATGATCGGGCTGGTGAACTGGGTGAGGAGAAGTCGCCACCAGGCGGTCCGCTGATGCCCCGACGCCGCGCGCGCCCGAGTGGCGGGCAGTGCGTCGGCGGCAGCTTGGGCGGTGAGTCCGGCGGGTCCGGAACCGAGGGCGGCGGCCAGTTCGCCGACCGGCCGTGACCACGGTGCGTCGACGTCTTGAGAGTCGATCGCCCGCGTCACGCGCTCATTATGCGCCGGGCCGGTATCCGTTGCCACCGGCGCGGGTCAGCCGAGTTCGACGACGAGACTGCCGCGGGCGCGTTCGGCGCGCAGGTCGTCGAGCGCGCGGTCGACCTCGTCGAACCGGTACCGGGTTACTTCCGGGGCGATCGCCAAATGTCGGGCCAGCCGCAGGAACTCATCGCCGTCGGCGCGGGTGTTGGCGGTGACGCTGCGCAGGTCGCGCTCGCCGAACAGGAGGTCGTCGTAGCTGAACTCGGGGATCGCCGACATGTGGATGCCCGCACTGACGACGGTGCCGCCGCGGACCGTGGCCGCCAGCGCGGTGAGCATGATCGCGCCGACGGGGGCGAAGACGATGGCGCTGTCGAGCGGCGCCGGCGGGACGGCGCCGGAATCGCCGACGAAGGGCAGGCCCAACTCGCGGGCCAAGCGCTGATTACGCTCGCCGCGCGTCATCGCATAGACCCGCGCCCCGCCGGCCGTCGCGAGCCGCGCGGCGATATGCGCACTCGAGCCGAAGCCGTAGATGCCCAGCGTGCCGCCCGGCGGCAGGTTCGCCCGCGACAGCGCCCGGTAACCGATGATGCCCGCGCACAACAGCGGTGCCGTCTCGACCGGATCGGTATCGGGCAGCAGGCGATAGGCGAAGGCGGCGCTCACGACCGCGAACTCGGCGTAGCCGCCGTCGGCGTCCCAACCGGTGAACTCGGCTCCCGGGCACAGGTTCTCGCGGCCGCTGCGGCAAAACCGGCAGGACCCGCAGGTGCGGCGCAGCCACGCGATCCCGACCCGATCGCCGGCGGCCCAGCCGGTGACGCCCGAGCCGAATTCGACGATGTCGCCGACCACCTGATGCCCCGGCACCACCCGATCGCGGTGGGCCGGGATGTCCTCGTCGACGACGTGCAGGTCGGTCCGGCAGACGCCGCAGGCCAGAACCCGCACCAGCAACTCGCCGGGCCCGGGCACCGGAACCGGCACCTGACGCGCAATCAGGGTTGCCGCGCCGCGATCAGTCGTCCACGCCTGCATGGTCGCCATAACGACAGCCTACGGCGCAGCTGCGTCCGCCCGCCCCGGGAAGAGAGCCGGGGCGGGCGGATGGCTAGCAGGAGTCTTACTCCGCGTCGATCAGGAGTCTTACTCCGCGTCGATGATGAAGGCTTCGAGCTGTGCGCGCGCGACGTCGTCGGCGATCTGCTCGGGCGGGCTCTTCATCAGGTAAGCCGAGGCCGGCAGGATCGGGCCGCCGAGGCCGCGGTCCTTGGCGATCTTCGCGGCACGCACGGCGTCGATGATGATGCCGGCCGAGTTCGGCGAATCCCACACCTCGAGCTTGTACTCCAGGTTCAGCGGGGCGTCACCGAAGGCACGGCCCTCGAGGCGGACGTAGGCCCACTTGCGGTCGTCGAGCCACGCGACGTAGTCCGACGGGCCGATGTGCACATTCTTGTCGTAGACCTTGCCGGCCAGCGAACCGCTCAGGTTGCTCGTGACGGCCTGCGTCTTAGACACCTTCTTCGACTCCAGGCGCTCACGCTCGAGCATGTTCTTGAAGTCCATGTTGCCGCCGACGTTGAGCTGGTAGGTGCGGTCGAGGGCGACGCCGCGGTCCTCGAACAGCTTGGCCATCACGCGGTGGGTGATGGTCGCGCCGACCTGGCTCTTGATGTCGTCACCGACGATGGGCACGCCCGCGTCGGCGAACTTCTTCGCCCACACCGGGTCGGAGGCGATGAAGACCGGCAGGGCGTTGACGAATGCGACGCCCGCGTCGATGGCGCACTGCGCGTAGAACTTGTCGGCCTCTTCCGAGCCCACCGGCAGGTAGGAGACGAGCACGTCGACGTCGGCGTCCTTGAGTGCCTTGACGATGTCCACGCCGGTGCCGTCGGCCTCGGTGATCGTCTCGCGGTAGTACTTGCCCAGACCGTCGAGGGTGTGGCCGCGCTGCACCGGAATGTTCAGCGGGGGCACGTCGCTGATCTTGATGGTGTTGTTCTCACTGGCGTTGATCGCCTCGGACAGGTCGAAGCCGACCTTCTTGGCGTCGACGTCGAAGGCGGCGACGAATTCGACGTCACGCACGTGGTACCGGCCGAATTTGACGTGCATCAGACCGGGGACGGTCGCATTTTCGTCGGCGTCCTTGTAGTACTGGACTCCCTGGACCAAGGATGAGGCGCAGTTTCCCACGCCAGCAATGGCCACACGAACCTTGTTGGGCTCACCCATGGTCGGGCTCTCCTTTTCTTCTCGACGCCGCAGCTTCCTTCGCCGTCGTTGTATTACTTGGTGTTTCATCGGCGTCAGAGGCTTCTGCCGCGATGAGTTCATTGAGCCAGCGGACTTCGCGTTCGCTGGATTCCAGGCTCAGCTCGTGGAGCTGCCGGCTGTAGCGGTCGTCGGCGCGACCGGTCCGGCCGAGCATGTCGCGCAGCCCTTCCCGCCGTTCCTCGACCTGCCGTCGGCGACCCTCGAGAATGCGCATCCGGGCCACCGCCGGGGTACGGCTGAAGAACGCCAGGTGCACACCGAAGCCGTCGTCGGTGTAATTCTGCGGGCCGGTGTCGGCGACGAGTTCGGTGAAACGAACCCGGCCGGCCTCGGTCAGCACGTAGACGCGACGACCACGACGCACCTTGGCGCCGTCGGGACTCGTGTCTTCATCGATCAACCCGTCGGCCTGCATCCGGCGCAGCGTCGGGTAGAGCGACCCGTACGAGAACGCACGGAACGCGCCCAACAGCCCGGTGAGCCGCTTGCGCAGCTCGTAGCCGTGCATCGGCGATTCGAGGAGGAGTCCGAGGATTGCCAGTTCGAGCACAACCCCTCCTTCCACTAGACCGCACACCACCGCGCGATCGGGCCTATCACGATGAGCCATCAGATCGATGCTGAAGTTAAATGTATCGCAGCGATATATAGCGACGCCACTCCAGTGCTCTACATCACTGTCCTGCGGCAGTGCCGCAAAGTGCGCGAGTACGCTCTGAAGGCATGGCGGCACCCAGTCACGAACTCCCCTCGTGGGACGAGGCCGCGCCCAGACAGGTCGTCGACTACGCCCTCCGCCGGCGGGCCCGGCTGGCCGAGGTCGACTCGGGCCGCGTCGGCGTCGGCGAGGTGTGCGATGCCAACCCGTACCTGCGCACCGCCGCGGCCTTCCACGGCGTACCGTCCGACGTCTCCTGCCCGATCTGCCGCAAGGAGAACCTGACGATGGTGTCGTGGGTGTTCGGCGACCGACTCGGCCAGGCCTCAGGATCGGCGCGGTCGGCCGCCGAGATCGGCCAGCTCGCACGCCGGTACGCCGAGTTCTCCGTCCACGTGGTCGAGGTGTGCCGGACCTGCCATTGGAACCATCTGGTCCGCTCCTACGTTTCCGGCCTGAAATCCCAGCCGCCGCGAACGCGTAAAATGGCTAAGTGATTCTTGCGCCGACCGCATCCTGTCGTGTCTGACGACGGCGCGCGGCGCGGCACACCGAAAGGCAACATATGAGCAGCGCGAACGGTTCGCACAGCGGCGATACCCCCAGCTCAAGTAGCAAGTCGGGCTCGGCGTCGAGCAAGTCGCTGGCGGCCGCCCGCGAGCAGAAGACGGTATCCAGGCAGAAGCGCATCGCGTGGGGCGCCGGCCTGGTCGGCGCCTTCGTGCCGATCATCGCGGTTATCGGCATACTGGCCTTCTTGATCACCTATGTCTTCGCGCATGTACCGGCCTCCGGTGAGATCAAGCACAACCAGGTCGCCAACATCTTGTACAAGGACGGCTCACTGATGACCAAGGTCATCCCGCCGGAGGGCAACCGCACCGACGTCAAGATCACCGACATCCCCAAGTCGCTGCAGGACGCCGTCATCGCCGCCGAGGACCGCGAGTTCCGCAGCAATTCCGGCTTCTCGGTCCGCGGCCTCGGCCGCGCCGTCGTCGGCCGCCTGACCAACCGCGAGGATGCCGGCGGCGGGTCGACGATCACCCAGCAGTACGTGAAGAACGCCCTCGTCGGCGACGAGCACTCGTACAAGCGCAAGTTCACCGAACTGGCCATTGCCACCAAGATGAGCAACGAGTGGACCAAAGACGACATCATGGCCGCCTACCTCAATACGATCTACTTCGGTCGTGGCGCCTATGGCGTCTCCGCCGCGGCGCAGGCGTACTTCAAGAAGGACGTCGCCAAGCTGACTCCCGCGGAGTCGGCGGTCCTCGCCGCATCGATCCGCTCCCCATCTAATTACGATCCTGACACCAATCCCGAAGCAGCCCACCTGCGGTGGAACTATGTCCTCGACGGCATGGTGACGATCGGGGCACTCACCCCCGCGGACCGCGCGAGCCTGAAATACCCGAAGGTCGTGAAGTACCGGGAGGGCTCGACCCAGCAGGACGACGGCCCGATGGGCCTGGTCAAACGCCAGGTACTCGCCGAGTTGGGCGAGCTCAACATCACCGAACAGCAGGTCCGGACCGAGGGCCTGAAGATCACCACCACAATTGACAAACAGAACCAGAAGGCGGCCACCGAGGCCGCCACGTCGAAGCTCGCCGAGTACCCGAAGACGACGCGTACCGGCATCGTCTCGATCGACCCGGGCACCGGCGGGATCACCGGCTACTACGGCGGCAAGGACGGTCAGGGCTGGGACTACGCGAGCGCCGGTCTGCAAACCGGATCGTCTTTCAAGGTCTTCGCGCTGGTCGCAGCCCTGCAGCAGGATATTCCGCTGTCGAAGATCTACAGCTCGGCCCCCTATGAGGGCTCGGGCGGGCTCGTCGTGACCAACTCCGACGGTGAGTCGTGTGGGTCGTGCAACCTGGCGACGGCGATGAAGATGTCGCTCAACACCGTCTACTACCGACTGATGATGGACCTCAACGGGCAGGCGCAGGCCGTGGCCGACGCGGCGCACAGGGCCGGCGTGGCGGAGAGCTTCGGCGACATCCCGCACACGCTGCAAGAGACGAACGGCGGCACCGAGGGTGGCGTGGTCCTGGGGCAGTACGCCTCGCGGGTGCTGGACATGGCGTCCGCCTATGCGACGCTCGCCGCGTCGGGCATCTACCGCAAGCCGCACTTCGTGACGAAGGTCGAGAACAACGACGGCGTCGTACTCTTCGACCGCAAGCCGGACCCGGGCAAACGGGTCTTCGAGGCGAAGGTCGCCGACAACGTGACGGCCGCCCTGCAGCCGATCGCCGCCTACTCCAACGGCAACAGCCTGTACGACTCGACCTACGGCACCCGGCCGTCGGCCGCCAAGACCGGCACCGCACAGCTCGGTGACACCGGTCAGAACAAGGATGCCTGGATGGTCGGGTACACCCCGCAGCTGTCGACGGCGGTGTGGGTCGGCACCGACAAGGGCACCGCACTGAAGACCTCGTGGGGCGGTCCGATGTACGGCTCGGGTCTGCCCGCGCAGATCTGGAAGGCCACGATGGACGGCGCGCTCGAGGGCGACCAGATCAAGCAGTTCCCGACGCCCGAGGCGGTCGGCGGGCAGGCCGGTGTCCCCTACGAGGCCCCGCCGCCCCCGAAGCACACCCCGCGCACCAGCGAGCGCGAGTTCCAGCGGCCCCGCCTTCCCGGCGAGGGTGATGACGGCAATGTCACCGTCGCACCGGGCATCACCATTCCGGTGCCCGGGCAGCGCGCGCCACGCCCACGTCGGCCGCAGCGCCCAGATCCCGGCTACTGACGCGGGTTCGGGGTCGCGTGAGTTCACCGGTGCCGTTGGCACCTGACCATGATCGGTCGGTCCGGCGGTGGGCGCCGTCGCGCGACGATCCGCTCGTCGCCCCGGCGGCGGACCGGATCGGCGGACCGCTGGGCCGACACGCAGCCGTGGGGCGGGCACGATTCTCCGCGCTGCGAGTGCTCTTCGTGTTGGCGCTGCTCGGGCTGGCGATCGGGTGGTCGGGCAAGGCGGCGTGCCTGCAACAGACCCCGACCGCTCCCGTCGCCGCCGACGGGTCCGGCGCGGCGTCGAGTCCGCCCACTGCCGCGTCGTCGCGCGGGTCCGCCGACAAGGGGAAGCGCCTCAACTGGGACAACCAGCGCGAGTGGTATTCGTTGTGCTTCACCACGATCGCCCCGACGTACTCGCGCAAACACCTCGCCGACGGGGTGCCCTACTGGACGTCGTGGCGCGAGCAAGGCAACGGCACCACCCTGACCCACCGCATGGATGAGCCCGTCGGCCTCGGGTTCGCCGCCTACGGCGCGGCCCGGGCAACGGCGGGCTGGCAGTGGCTGCACACGCACTGGGGGGTTCCATCGGCGATCAGCCCGGTGGTGTTCTTCACCATCGTGGCGGTGCTGTTGGCGCTGTGCTGGCTGGTGACCATCTGGGTGCTGGTGAAGATCGCCGGCGAGCGCCGCTGGTTCGTGTGGGTGGCAGCGCTGTCGCCGGTGCTCTTCGTGCATGCGTTCACGGCCTTCGATCTGCTGACGGTGGCGCTGGTGATGACCGGGTTGCTGGCCTGGGATCGGCGCCGATGGTGGTTGGCCGGAATCCTGTTCGGGCTCGCCTGCACGACCGGAATATGGCCGCTGCTCGTCCTGTTCGCCCTCTTCCTCGACGCGCTCAACGGCCGGCAGTACCCTTCGGTGCCCGAGCAGCCGCACCCGCGCGACGCCCTCCTGCGAACTACGGTGGCAGTGCTGGCGACGTGGCTCACCGTGAATCTGCCGGTGATGATCGGCGCGTCCGACGGATGGTCGCTGTACTGGCGCTTCTGGACCGCCCGCGCCCCCGAACCCGACAGCATCTACGGCGCCATCGCCCTGCTGACCAAGATGAACCTCAACATCGCCGTGGTGAACGTGATTTCGCTGGTGCTGGGGGTGGCGATGATCGTCGCGACCAGCGTCGTCGTGCTGCGTTCCCCCCGACGGTTCAACGTCTACGCGATCGCCTTCCTGCTCATCTCCGGAATCCTGATGGTCGCCAAGGTGTGGAGCCCGCAGAGTGCGTTGTGGTTGGTGCCGCTGGCGGTACTCGCGGTGCGCTCGAGCCGGGTGTTGATGGCCTGGATGCTCGTCGAGGCGTTGACCTGGGTGCCCCGTGCCGGCGTGTACCTCGCTCCGGAGCATCACTGGTTGCCGCCGCAGATCTACCCGTTGGCCGTGGTGGTGCGACTGATCGCGCTGGTGGGAGTGTGTCTATACATCGTGTGGGAGCACTGGGATGACGAACCCGGGGATGACGAACCCGGGCCCGCGGTGGCCGCCGTTGCCCCACACTTCGACCGCTCACCTGCAGCGGCGCGATAGTCAGCCGCGGCCACCGGCAAGCCGGTCGAGCAGTCGCTCCCGTTCCGCCGGCCAGTCGTCATCGGTCATCGCATACTGGGCGGTCGTGCGCCAGCCGTCGCCGAACCGGCGGTGTTTGCGGAGCAATCCCTCAAAGGTGGCGCCGAGTTTCGCAATCGCCGCCCGGGATTGGGCGTTGTCCTCATGGGTGTGCCACACCACCCGTACCGCCCCGCACGCCTCAACGGCGTGCCGCAAGAGGAGGAACTTGCCGGCCGGATTGATAACGGTGCCGTGGGCCGACTCGGTGTAGAACGTATAGCCGATCGCCGTGCTCAGCGATCCCGGGTCGATCTCGTAATAGCTGGTCGTGCCGACGACGATGCCATCACGCAGCACCGCGAAGGCGGTTCGGGTCCCGGCCTCCCGGGCGCGCAACGCCGAGTCGATGAAGGTGGCTGCCTGCGCACCGGTCGCGGGAACACCCGGCATCCAGCGGAACACCTCGGGATCGCCGACCAGGCCACCGAGCGGGTCCGTGTCACACGCCCCACGCTACGGCGCGAACCGCCGCGGGGCGAAGCGGTTTTCGGGTCAGGCCGCCAACCCGACGACGATCAGCACGACGGCCACCAGCGGCAACGCCCCCTGCTTGATCGCCGGTGTCCGCCGCGATGCCCCAGACAATGCGAGGACCACGGCCGCCCCCAGCATGGCGCCGACGCCGGCGAGCACCAGCGCCACCCCGACGCCGCGGTGATTGCTCATCCACACGATCGCCGCGCCCACCACGACCAGCACCGCGAGGAACAGGTTGTAGAACCCCTGGTTGTAGGCCAGCTCGCGCGTGGCCTCGGCTTCTTCCCTGCTTGTGCCGAACACCGCACGTGCCGCCGGCGACGTCCAGGCGATCGACTCCAGATAGAAGATGTACCCGTGTAGCGCCGCGGCCCCCAGCGCGAAGACCAGCCCAGCAGTCAGCATCTGCTCAGTATGCACCCTGAATTCTGCAGCTCGTGGATGGTACGAGGGAGCAGTTCCCTCGGGCGTGACGCTGTCTACGGATCTCAGGGACACTCGACCCGATCCCCGTTGCCCTCGCCTGCGCCAGTCGGTGCCTACCCGACGACGAGTGGATAGCCGCGGTCGGCAGCGTCTACCACCAGAAGCTGTTCAACGGTCGGCAACTGTGTGACGATGACGCCGCTTCGGGCACCGAATCGATTGCGCGCGTGCGGCTACGGGCAGTCGGCTACCTCCCGCGCCGCTTCCAGCTCAACCGCGTCCTGTCCGATTGGCGCGGCGTCCTGACGGAGGTGCGGCGCTTCACCGACCGCGACAGGCATCGCCGGCGGGGACCCGACTACCCCTGACATCTGCACACTGTTACGGCTCCGAGGGAACCACTCCCCCGCCGGGTCATCGATTGGCAGTTGTCAGGGGAGACCTGCGGAACCCGAACGACGCCAACGGTTCCCGCGGCTGAGCCTTGACGAACGCGAAGATCAGATAGACCAGCAGCACGGCGTGCACCCATACCCCGAAGTTGACTCCGCCGATGACCCACCACTTCATCGGCGGATGCGCCGGGTCGTTGAGGATCCCGAACAGCCGGAAAATCGTGAGGTCCAGGGCAAGGTCGGCCAGCAGGTAGCCGACGATCACCGGCCACCGAACCTTGAGCAGCACGAAGAACGGCAGGATCCACAGCGTGTACTGCGGCGAGTGCACCTTGTGGAACAGCATGAAGCCGGCGAGCATGGCGCCGCACACGCCGATCCACGGGTACACGCCCAGGGTCACCTTGTCCGGGGAGTACACCCGCCACCCCAGCCACACGGCCAAGACGAAGGATGCGGCGATGAGCAGCGGCGACGCGACGCCGACGAGCGTGTTGTACAGGTCGGTCTGCCCCCCGGTCAGGTGCCGCAGGCCCCAGTACCAGATCGAGTTGGTGTCGATATCGGCCTTGCGCTTGCCCTGAAAGGAAAGCGACCCCCGCCAGCCCGGCCAGCCGAAGATCATGAACGGCGCCTGGGTCGCCGTCACCGCCGCGGTCGCCGCGCCGATCGTGTACCAGAATCCCCGCCAGTCCAGGTCGGACACCACATCTTTCGGCGAGCGGAACCGGCTGATGAACCCACCCCCACGGGTCAGCACATACAACGCCAGTGGCAGCACGAAGAAGCCGGGATACATCTTCAAACTGAAGCCGATGCCGAACAGGATGGCCGCCCAGACCGCGGCGGCCCGCACTGAAAGTCGTGGATTGCCGTCGGTGTCCAGGGACGCGCCCCAGGCGACGACGGCGATGCCGCCGACACACGTCGCGACGACGGGCAGCTCCCAGTTGTGGAACGCGTACAGGACCAGGGGCGGCGTCGCGGCCCACAGCAGCGCCCACCAGCGCACCAGGTAGACGAGCAGCAGGGTGACGAGGATGCCGAACGGGGCGAGGATGATCGCCGAGTGGATGAGGAACGACAGGTCGCTGTGGGCGCCGATCGCGCCGAGCCACATCAGCATCCCCGACAGCACCGGGTATTCGACGGCCCCGCCGACGAGATGGCCCTGTTCGGTGATGGCGCCGTGGAGGTAGGGGAAGACGTGGTTGTTGATGTCGCGCCCGATCCACAGGTTCATCTGGTCGCTGTAGCAGGGGATGATCGCGTGGGGATCGCCGACGGGCCAGCGCCGAGAGCGTCCCTCCGCGTTGAACGGCGCGCCGCCGCACTTGACCTTCGCGTGAAAACTCCAGGCCATCGCCAGGCAGGTGAATACCACCGACACCAGGGCGGCGAGCACCGCCTCCCCGCGTCGCGTGCGGTCCAACGGCCCCAGCTCCAGGTCCTTAGACATGCGCATGAGACTAGCCCAGGCCAGTCCGGGCGAGCGCAGAGGCGCGATTTCGCAGGTCAGCCCCTTCTCATGTATCTTGGACCGGTTGCCGACGCAGGCGACCCTCCTGCCGCGGACCGTCCGTGGCCGATTAGCCCATAGGAGGTGATGTGGTCTTATGCGTCACTACGAATTGATGGTGATCCTCGATCCGAGCTTGGACGAGCGCACCGTCGCACCCTCACTGGATACCTTCCTCAATGTCGTCCGCAAGGATGGCGGCTCGGTGGATGGTGTCGATATCTGGGGCAAGCGCCGTCTTGCCTACGAGATCGAGAAGAACAATGAAGGCATCTACGCCGTCATCGATCTGAACGCCACGCCGGACACGGTGAACGAGCTCGATCGTCAGCTGAAGCTGAACGAGTCGGTGCTGCGTACCAAGGTCCTGCGCAAGTGAGCCTGCGCGAGTTCGCGTAACGGCTCGCGTATGTCGGTGCCGCTCCTTAGGCTGGGCCACAAACCCAGGCTGGATCGGCACGTCGAGCACTCGCCGACCACCGACACACCACGAACCTCGAGGGGAAGCACATGGCTGGAGAAACGGTTATCACCGTCGTCGGGAATCTGACGGCCGACCCGGAGCTGCGTTTTACGCCGTCCGGTGCCGCGGTCGCCAACTTCACGGTGGCGTCGACGCCGCGCACCTTCGACCGTCAGACCAATGAATGGAAAGACGGCGAAGCACTGTTCCTGCGGTGCAACATCTGGCGCGAGGCGGCCGAGAATGTGACGGAGTCCCTGACCAAGGGCACCCGCGTCATTGTTTCCGGTCGCCTCAAGCAGCGCTCCTTCGAGACTCGCGAGGGTGAGAAGCGGACGGTCTACGAACTCGACGTCGATGAGATCGGCCCATCGTTGCGGTATGCCACGGCCAAGGTCACGCGCGCTTCGCGCGGTGGCGGCGGCGGTGGTGGTTTCGGTTCGGGTGGCGGCGGAGGCCGTCCCGCGTCGAGCCAGCCCGCGGCGAATGAGGACCCGTGGGGCAGCGCGCCCGCGGCGGGTGCCTCCGGCGGTGCCGAAGAACCACCATTCTGAAGATCTACCTGGAGTAATTCATGCCAAAGCAAAAGGGTCGGAAGCCCCGCGTCGAAAAGGTCGTCAAGGCCAAGGCGTGCAGCTTCTGCAAAGACAAGCCCCCGGTTATCGACTACAAGGACACCGCGCTGCTGCGCCGGTTCCTGTCGGACCGCGGCAAGATTCGGTCGCGTCGCGTGACTGGTAACTGCGTGCAGCACCAGCGCGACATCGCGATCGCCGTCAAGAACTCGCGCGAGGTGGCGCTGTTGCCGTTCACCTCGACGGGTCGCTGAGCAGGAAGGGATACGAACTCATGAAGCTCATCCTCACTGCTGCTGTTGAGAACCTCGGTGTCGCCGGCGACACCGTCGAGGTCAAGGACGGCTACGGACGCAACTACCTGTTGCCGCGCGGCCTGGCGATTGTCGCCACCAAGGGCGCCGAGAAGCAGGTTGCCGGCATCAAGCGGGCGCGCGACACCCGCGAGGTGCGCGATGTCGAACACGCCAACGAGCTGAAGCAGGCCCTGGAGGGTCTTGCCTCGGTGTCGCTCGGTGTGAAGACGCACGATTCGGGCAAGCTGTTCGGCTCGGTCACCGTCAGTGACGTCGTCGGCGCCATCAAGAGCGCTGGCGGCCCCGCGGTCGACAAGCGCGCCGTGGAGCTGCCCAAGGGCCACATCAAGGCCATCGGCAGCTACCCGGTGACTGTGAAGCTGCACCCGAACGTCGCCGCCATCTTCGATTTGGCCGTCGTCGCGGAGTAGTCCCACGCACAACGAAAGCCGCCGCCTGGTAATCCAGGCGGCGGCTTTCGTTCGTGGTGCAGGCGGACTAGCGCAGACTCGGCGGCAGCCGGTCGGCCGGCGGGTTCGCGTCGCGAACGCCGGCCGGTGCGTAGAACTTGTGCCACTTGGGGCTAATGACGAAGGCGCGGCCGCGCGAGCTGCAGGACACGACAGCGGCGCGTGGTTGCGCGCACACGACGTCATAGATGCCGATGCTGCGCCCGACGGGGAGTTCGGGCGCCGCGAAGCGCGCGTTGGGCAGCAGCGAGATGTTAGGGGCGGCGGTGCCCGTGGGGGTGACCCACCATGGGCCCTGGCTGTTGTTGAGCAGCACCCCCTGGCTACCGTGCGGCGCGGTCGCGACGGATCCCTTACAGGCGACGCGGCCGGGGTACTGCCCGATGGAGCAGTAGAAGCCCGCGGCACGGAAGAAGGCCCGGCCGTTGTTGTCGTAGTTGTAGGAGACGTAGCGATTGGCGTCGACACGCGGGTATTTGCTGAAGTCGAGTTCGGGGGGCGGGGCGGCCGAGGCGACCGCCGGCGCAAGTGCAGACGCGGCGACGAGCATCGCCATCAGCGCGCATTGAACTGCTCTTCTCATGCGGTTCCCCCTTGCCGGTAGTTACCCGCCATTCCATCATGCGCCGCGAGGACGCACGAACCTACTGGGGATAATCCACGGCCGTGCCCACCATGTTGACACCCGAGGCCATCCGTTGTGACGCCGTTCACATTCTGGATACCTACGCGGAGTTGAGGGTTTGCTTGAGGGTTCCTTCGGCGCGTTGCCCGCGACACGCCGTAGACTTTTGAAGCCGTGCCGTGTGGACAAGTTTTACCTCATCTGACCTGGGAAGACAGTCTGCCCACCATTGTTACTCCCAAGTTTTCCCCGACGTTTCCCACAGCACGTCCCGCAGAACCGGAAATTGTCCACACGTTGTCCACAGAACTATCCACAGCCCGGTTTGAGTGCGCTCGCCAACCGCAATAGTCTCATCCGGTGGTATTGACCGCCACCTCGCCATCCGGCGTCGGGACCTGACAGGCAGCCCGGACGACGCCCGATGTCAGAGGTGGCGGGTAGTAAGGGAGCAACGGCGAGCCGGCGCGGCTCAGACGATGGGGCTGCTTCACGAGTCCGAATAGGGGGTGGGCGAGTGTCGGTGACCGAAGATCAGGGTCACGAACCAATGCCCGAGGAATTGCCGACCGAGGAATTCGGCAGGCAGCCCCCGCAAGACCAGGCGGCCGAGCAGTCGGTGCTCGGCGGCATGATGCTCTCCAAAGACGCCATCGCCGACGTGCTGGAGAAGATCCGGCCCGGCGACTTCTACCTGCCGTCGCACCAGGTGGTGTACAACGCGATCCTGGAGCTGTACGGCAAAGGCGAGCCGGCCGACGCGGTCACGGTTGCCGCCGAGCTGGACCGCCGGGGCGACCTCAAACGTGTCGGCGGGGCCCCCTATCTGCACACCCTGATCTCGACGGTGCCGACGGCGGCCAACGCCGGTTTTTACGCGGAAATCGTCGCGGAGAAGGCAATTCTGCGGCGCCTCGTCGAGGCCGGCACCCGGATCGTGCAGTTCGGCTACGCCGGCGGTGAGGGCCAGGATGTGGCCGAGGTCGTCGATCGCGCACAGGCCGAGGTGTATGACGTCACCGAGCGCCGTACCGCCGAGGACTATCTCCCCCTCGAAGAGTTGCTGCAGCCGACGATGGACGAGCTGGACGCCATCGCCTCGCGCGGCGGGATCTCCCTCGGTGTGCCGACCGGGTTTGCCGATCTGGACAAGCTGACCAACGGGCTGCACCCCGGACAGATGATCATCGTCGCCGCACGACCCGGCGTCGGTAAGGCGCTTGCGCTCGACACCCCGCTGCCGACGCCGACCGGCTGGACGACGATGGGTAACGTCGCTGTCGGCGATGAGCTGCTCGACGCCGATGGGCGGCCGACGCGGGTCGTTGCGAGTACCGACGTGCTCACCGAGCGGCCTTGCTACGCGGTGCGGTTCAACGATGGAGCCGTATTGGTCGCCGATGCGAACCACCAGTGGGAGGCGCAGATCGACGACCAACGGGTCGTCGTCACCACCGAGGAGCTGCGGCCGCACGTCGGGTGCGCCGGAGTCCGCCACGCTGCGCCGCTGGAGCTGCCGAATCGGCGTTTCGCCTACGGCCCGTACACGGTGGGCGCACTGGCCGGGATGGCGTTCAATGACCCGGAGATCTCGATGCGCATCGACGCCGAGGGCGAAGTCGATGTGATGACACTGATGGCCGACCTGGGCGGGCAGGTACCCGTGGAGTATCTGCGCGGCTCGATCGCGCAGCGCCGCGCCCTGCTCGCCGGCATCCTCGACGCACGGGCCGTCGTCGAGGACGACGGCCGGATCACGGTCGCGGCGGCGACCCGGCACATGACGTTCATCGTCGCCGATCTGGTGGCCGGACTGGGTTACTCGTATCGGCGACTCTCGTCGGGGTGGCTCAGTGTTGACGCCGATGACGACGTGTTCACCGTGCACCGCAAGGCGATTCGGCACAAGGAGTTGCGGCAGGTGTCGCGGTCGCGGCGGATCATCGCGGTCACGGCGGTGCCCAGTGTGCCGGTGCGCTGCGTGCAGGTCGACAATCCGGCGCACCTGTATCTGGCCGGCGAGGCAATGGTGCCGACGCACAATTCGACGCTGGCCATGGATTTTCTGCGGTCGTGCTCGATTACGCATGGGCGCACCAGTGCCATGTTCTCGCTGGAAATGAGTAAGAACGAGATTGTCATGCGGCTGCTCTCGGCCGAGGCGAAGGTGAAGCTGTCGGACATGCGCGCCGGCTCGATGAGCGACGACGACTGGACGCGTCTGGCGCGGCGGATGGGTGAGATCTCCGAGGCCCCGCTGTTTATCGACGATTCGCCGAACCTGACGATGATGGAGATCCGCGCCAAAGCGCGCCGGCTCAAGCAGCGCCACGACCTGAAGATGGTCGTGGTGGACTACATGCAGCTGATGACCTCGGGTAAGAAGGTGGAGTCGCGCCAGCAAGAGGTCTCGGAGTTTTCCCGCTCGCTGAAGTTGTTGGCCAAGGAACTCGAGGTTCCGGTCATTGCGATCTCGCAGCTGAACCGTGGACCAGAGCAGCGCACCGACAAGCGCCCACAGGTCTCCGACCTGCGCGAATCAGGCTCACTCGAGCAGGATGCCGACATGGTCATCCTGTTGCACCGACCGGATTCCATCGAGCGCGACGACCCGCGGGCCGGCGAGGCCGACATCATCGTCGGCAAGCACCGCAACGGCCCGACGGCAACGATCACCGTCGCCCACCAGCTGCATTTGAGCCGGTTTGTCGATATGGCCCGGGGCTAGTACCCCCCCCCCGCCGCCAGTCCGCGGCTGGTTTTGACCGCCGCACCGGGTGAACTCTACGCAGATCAGCGAGCCGTGCCGGAGTAGCGGAATCAGAAGGGCGGGTCGCCGTCGGATTCGTGTGCGAGGCGTAGTCGGCGGTTGGTGGCGCGTTCGGCTCGGCGTCGTGCGTGTTTGGCCTTTGTTCTGTTTCTGGTGCGGGTGATGCGCTGTGCGGGTGGCGGAGTGGTGTCGGGGCGGGGGGTGTGCCAGGTAATGGTTTCGAGTGCGGGGAAGAGGACGGTGTTGGTTTCGGCGGGGCCGGGGAAGTGGATTCCTTCGGGGGAGATGACTTCGGAGATGAGACGGCCGGTGTGGTCGCGGTATTGGTCGTCGAGCCAGCCGTTGTCGGAGGTTTTGAGGTTGTGGTGCAGGCGGCATTTGGTGGAGAGTGAACCGCCCGAGGTTTCTTGCCGCTCCTATGCGGGTTGCAGCTCTCGGTTGAGGGCTGCGTAGTGGCTGTGCTCGAACTCGGCGGGTGGGACCAGTCCGATGCTCGAGTGGAGCCTGCGATTGTTGTACCAGTCGACCCACACGGCTGTCGCGTACTCGACGTCGGCGAGGGTCTTGTACGGCCGGTCCCAGAACACCGTCGTGCGGATGCATTCGGTTTTGTAGAGGCCGTTGGCCGATTCGACCAGCGCGTTGTCGTAGGCATCGCCGACCGATCCGATTGATGCTGAAATCTGTTGCAGTTCAAGCATGTTCGTCAGATCGGTCGAGGTGTATTGACTGCCGGCATCGGAGTGGTGGATCAGCTTTCCGGCCACCACACGGTGCCCGTCGTGCTCACGCCGCCACAGCGCCATCCGCAGCGGGATCATGACCAAGTCGGCTCCCTTGGTGCGTTGGGCGTGCCAGGCCACGATCCGGCGGGAGAACACGTCGACGATGAACACCACGTACACCCAGCCGTCCCAGGTGCGCACGTAGGTGAAATCGGTGACCCACAGTTCATCGGGGGCGCAGGCGGTGAAGTCGCGGTTGACCAGGTCGCCGGCCCGCCGCCCGTCCGCTGCCGGGATCGTGGTGCGGACCTTCTTGACCCTGGTGACCCCGACGAGCCCCAACGCGCTCATCGCCCGGTCCACCGAGCCGGGCGTGACCTCCAGGCCGCTACGGCGCAGATGAGCGGTCATCTTGCGTCGCCCGTACAGGCCTTCGGGGGTGAGCGTGCGTCTGCCTCCCACGGTGGTGGTCCAGGCCGTCTCGCGGACCGCGCCGATGGTGTGGGCGTCGCTGACCGAGCGAGCCGACGGCACTGCCGTGCGCCAGGCCCGGTAGGTTCGTGCGGCGATCTGGCAGCCCTGCTCACGCAGCACCCGGCAGATCGACTCGACCGCAAACCCCTTTTCGCGCAAGGAATCGATGAATCCCATGATCATCGGCCTCGGGGGTCGAGTTCCCCCGCGAAGAAACTCGTGGCCGCCTTCAGGATCGCCACGTCCTCACGCAGCCGGCGGTTCTCGGCCTTGAGTCGCTTGAGCTCCGCCGATTCTTCGCTGGTCACACCATCGCGGGCGCCGGCGTCGACCTGGTCCTGCACGATCCAGCGGCGCACCGTCTCCTTGCCGACGCCGAGCTGGCGGGCGAACGCCTCCGCCGCAGCCGTCGGGTTCTGATACTCGCTGCCGTGCTCGCGCCACAGGCGCAGTCCCCGGGCCTTGACCTCGGGATCAATCTTCTTGGGCATGGTTTTCATCCTTCCTCACAAACTCAGAAAGGAGCGGCATCAAACCTCGGGCGGTTCACCCCGGCCAACTGATCATCACCGCCGCCCTGGCCGAGTTGAAAGCCAGTTGCGGTAGCGCCCTGACCACCACCGGCACCCTGGTCCCGATCAGCGAACTCATCGAAGTGGCCGCCCACTTCGACCCGCAACTCGTGGTGTTTCAAGATCACACCCGCGAAATCCTGTACCACGGGCGCGCTAAACGCACCGCCACCTTCGCCCTATTCGCCCGCGACCGCGGCGACACCAACCCTGATTCGGACACACCGTTCATCTTCAACGAGATGCATCACCTTCCCGATTGGGCCAAAGGTGGGGCCACCGACATCGACAAACTGACCGCGACCAGCGGTAGGAATAATCGTGCCGTCGGCGACAAACCCCTGCAATGGGAAACGATCTACCAACACCACGGTCCACACACTGGCCGCGTCGCCTGGCGGCTGCGCTGCCACAACGGCCAGCCCGGCACCAGCCGCATCAACAATGCCCACCACGCCGACGACCTAGCCCGCGACACCATCACCCGCATCCGAGAACGCACCAGCCACGACCCCGACACCAACACCGACGCCAACGCCAAAACCAACAACCGCAGAGACAGCACCGATCCCGGCCCACCACTATCACCCACCGAAAACCAACTCTGCACCCGACTCGGCTACACCACCCGCTGAGAATCGCTATTCCGCCCGCGAGGCATCAAGGGGCCTCGGCTGCAGCCTTCAACGCTTCGAGGGTCTCGCGTCCGCCGGCAGCGACGGCGGGCATGAAGGTGCCGGCGCCACCGAGATGGCTCTCGACGAAGCCGGCGGCGAGTTCGGAAACCCCCTCAGGCGCCTCGCGGCGCTGGGTGAGGAGAGTTCCGGAGTCACCGAGTGGGGTGAGTTCGTAGGCCCAGACCATGCCGTTCTCCGCCACGCGGAACGCCAGAGCCTGTTCCGGCTCGAACCGGACGATCGTGGCGTGAGTGGTCCATTCCTGGCCCTGGTGCTGGTTGCGATTGGTGAACTCGGTGCCGAGCGCGACCGTGTCATAGCCGGCGCGGAGTCGGGTCGAGGTGACCTGCGGGCTCCACTCGTTCATCCGGCGCACATCCGAGATCAGTTCCCACACCTTCGCAGGCGGGGCGTCGATCTCGATCTGGTGCTCTAGGCGCGGTATCTCCACGTTCACGACGGCTCCTTCGTAGTGTCCCTCTGCGCCTTCATCGGGGTCGGCGGGGTCGTTTCATACGCTACCCACGGACCTCATCCCCGACTAGCGCGAGTGTCGCTGCCGGCACCGATACAGCGCCGCAGGCCGGCCCCGCAGACTCTCCGCGAGCACCGGCTCCCCGTCGTCGTCGACCACGGGCGCCAAGAACGGCTTCATCCGGCGATTGAAGTTGTCCTTGTGCAGCCCCTCGCCAACCACCGCCTCGTGCACCTTGCGCAGCTGATGCAGCGTGAACGGCTCAGGCAGGAACCCATCGGGATCGGGCAGCGTGTCGGCATAGCGATGCCGGAACTCGTACCGCTCACGCAGGGATCGCACCGCGTCGGCCACGATCTCGTCGTGATCGAACAGCAAAGGTGACCCGGCGACCAACTCACCGTCGTCCCCGACGGGAATGAGTTCGCCGCGCGCGCCCGCCAACTCCCCCGCCGGAATCGATACCGCGTGGGCGATGGAGATGGCCCAGGTACGGTCGTCGCGGTCCGGTTCGTCGAACAGACGCAGCAGCCGCGGATGCACGTCGCGGCTCGGGGTGATGCCGACTTTGCGTCGAAAGACGTCGGCGACGGTGTCGGCGACGGTCTGACGCTCGCGCATGAACGCGCCGGGCAGGGCGCGCCCGTCGGGGTCGGCGCGGTCCTGGATCAGGACGCGCAGTTGCGGGTCCGCGGTGCTTGCGCCGGCCACGGTGAGGATGGCGAGGTCGACCGTTACCCCAGGTCGGGGGAAGTTTTCCAGGGATTCTGTCGCCACCCCTTCACATTAGCGCGTTTAGCGTGTTAATCTTTAGCTATCTTGACGAGCTAAAGGAGAAGACATGCGACGAGAAGACCAACGACCCGACCGCGACAGCGACAAGCTGTGGGAAGAGTTCGACGCGGAACGCACCACAGTCGACACAGGCGAACTCGCTCAGTTGTCGACCAACCGCGACGAGCTGATCCGGCTCGTCGGCGATGCACTGACCGAAAAGTTCGGCGAGCGACCCGCCGTCGACGACGACCGCGACTTCGTGCTGCACCACATGGGCCAGCCGGTATGGATCCGCGTCCACGCCGACTTCCCCGCCATCACGATCATGGCGCGCGTCGGGCACGGCGTGTACTCACGCCGGGCGACCGAGGTGGAACTCGGGATCCTCAACCGCACCGCCACGTTCAGCCGCTGGTCGCTGGCCGGTCGCGACGTCTGGCAGGAGACCGCCATGGTTGCACTGCCGTTCGTCCCGCTCCACTTGTCAGTCCTCATCGATAGATTCCTCCAGACCATGACGTCCACCCGTGACGACCTGGCCTACCGCACCGGCGCAAAGGTGGCCTGACATGACCCTGACTCCCGCACAACTCGACCGCGCATGCGGCGCGGTCCTCGGCTCCGCCGTCGGCGACGCCCTCGGTGCGCCATACGAATTCGACCGGGCCGCAATCGGTTCCGACGGACCGCAGATGATCGGTGGCGGCCTCGGCCCCTTTGCTCCCGGCGAGTGGACCGACGACACCACCATGGCGTGGGGCATCCTCGACGTCGCCGCCCGTGGACTCGACCTACGCTCCGAGGAGGGGCTCACCGCCATCGCTCAGAACTTCCGTGATTGGGTCGACAGCGGCGTGAAAGACATCGGCACCCAGACATCCGGCGTTCTGAGCCGCGGCGGTGCATCACCCACCGGAGCACGACTCACCGAGATCTCGCGGGACTTCGCTCGCAACAACAGTCACTCCGCCGGCAACGGCTCCCTCATGCGCACCGCCGCCGTCGCACTGCCGTACCTGTCCGACCCACTCGCCGTCGTCGACGCCGCTCGTCACGTCAGCACCCTGACCCACGCCGACCCGCGCGCCCAGGAGGCGTGCGTGCTGTGGTCGCTCGCCATTCGGCGGGCCATCGTCGACGGCGAGCTGGACCTGCGCGGCGGCCTCGCGTTCCTCGACGGCGACGCCGTCGCGTACTGGACCGAGCGGATCGACGAGGCCGAACAATCCGACCCAAATGTGTTCACCCCCAATGGCTGGGTGGTCTCGGCGCTGCAGGCGGCGTGGTCGGCGATCGTCCACACACCGCCGCCCGCCGACGGTCCGTGCCGACAGTTCGGTACGGCGCTCGATCGCGCAATCCGGATCGGCAATGACACCGACACCGTCGCCGCAATCGCCGGCGCGCTACTCGGCGCGCGATGGGGAGCGTCGGCGATTCCCGCGCAGTGGCGTCGGATCCTGCACGGATACCCCGGGCTGACCGGCGAGCAACTCGTCGGGCTGGCCCATGTCGCGACCGATGGTGCGCCCGGCAAATACGGGTGGCCGATGGTGGCGCGCATCGACTACGCCGACCAGGCCCCCGGCATCCTCGTCCGCCACCCGTACGACGACGGGGTATGGCTCGGCGATGCCCTGGCATTGGACGCGCTACCCGCCGGGGTCTCGGCCGTGGTGAGTCTGTGTCTGGTCGGTTCCTCGCAGGTGCCCACCGGGGTTGAGCATGTGCCGTTCCGGCTGATCGACGAAGCATCGCCGACGGTGAACCCGAATCTGGACTTCGTGCTCGCCGACGCCGCTGCGACGGTGGCGGCGCTGCGCGACGAGGGGCATGGCGTTCTGGTGCACTGCGTCGCCGCACAGAGCCGGACCCCGGCCGTGGCGATCGCGTATGCGCTGCAGCGCGGGGTGGCGCTTGCGGACGCCGACACTGCTGTCCGTCGGGTTGTCCGCGGGCCGGGTCCCAACGCTGGGTTCGTGGCGGCGTTGGCCCGGTTGGCCAGTGCTACGTAGCCCAGCCCACCTACCGATGCGCGTCGACGGCTCAACCCGCGCGCCGATAATGCATGGCAACCACACCATTGCTCAGCGGCGTCGAGGACACCAGCTCGAGCCGCCGGATGCTGGCCAGTCCGTTCTGGTACAAAGTCGGACCGCGGCCGGCGATCCTGGGGTGGACGAGGAACCGGTACTCGTCGATCAGATCCAGCCGGTCGAGTTCAGTTGCGAGCGCTCCGCTGCCCAGGAGCACGCCGGTCGGCGTCTCATCTTTGAGCTGTTGCACGCCCGCCCGCAGATCACCGGCGAGGTGGTGGCTGTTGGTCCACGGGAAGTCTTGGCGCGTCGACGACACCACGTACTTCGGCTTCGCCTCCAACTTGGCCGCCCAGTCCCGCATCGCCGGCGGCCCGTCCTCGTCGCCGCGCGCAACCGCCGGCCAATAGCTCTCCATCATCTCGTAGGTGATGCGGCCCCACAGCATTGCGCCGCCGGCGTCCATCAGTCCGGTGTAGTAGGCGTGCGTCTCGTCGTCGGCGATCCCCGCCTCATGGTCGACGCAACCGTCAAGCGTGACGTTGAGGCCGAACGTCAGAAGTCCCATGCCTCGAGCGTACGAGGATTCCGCGCGGATGCCCTTCCCTAGACTCGGCAGAGTGAGCGCACGCGCGGGAATCATCGTCACCGGCACCGAAGTCCTCAGCGGACAGATCGCCGACCAGAACGGCCCGTGGGTCGCCGCGCGGCTCCTCGAACTCGGCGTCGACGTTGCCCATACAACGATCTGCGGCGACCGTCCCCGCGACCTGACGGCGCAGTTGGCCTTCCTCGCCGACCAGCGGGTCGACCTGATCGTCACCACCGGCGGCCTCGGCCCCACCGCCGACGACCTCACCGTCGAGACCGTCGCCGCGTTCTGCGGTCTACCACTTCGCGCCGACGATGTGCTCGCCCAGCAAATCGAGGCCATCATCCGCAGTTGGCGCCGCTACGCCGAGGTCGACGAGCTTCCCGACGCCTTGGCTGCCGCCATCGCCAAGCAAGCCCTCGTACCCGACGGCGCACTGCCGATTGCCCCCACCGGGACCGCACCCGGCATCGCCATCGCGGCTGCCGCCGACCGGCCCGCGATCCTCATCCTGCCGGGCCCCCCGCGGGAACTGCAGGCCATGTGGCCTGCGGCCCTCGCCACCCCCGCCGTCGCCGGGGTACTCGCCCGCGCCGACGACGTCGAGCACCGCCAGCTGCGCGCCTTCGGCCTGTCCGAACCAGATCTGGCCACCACCCTGCGGCGCGCCGAGCAGGAGCTACCCGGGTTCGGCGCACTCGAGGTCACGACGTGCATGCGCGGCGGGGAACTCGACATCAGCACCCGGTTCCCGCACGCCGACGAGCAAACCTACCTGGATCTGAAAGCTCTGCTGCGGCAGCAGTATTCGACGGAGATCTTCTCCCCGGACGGCACCACACTCGACGATCTGCTGGCCGCCGCCCTCGCCGGCGCGACGATCGCCACCGCCGAATCCTGCACCGGCGGAATGGTCGCCGCCCGCCTCACCGACCGCGCCGGCTCGTCGTCGTATGTCCTCGGCGGCATCGTCTCGTACGCGAACTCGGTGAAGACCGATGTGCTCGGGGTCCCGGCCGCACTGATCGACGAGCATGGCGCGGTCAGCGAACCGGTTGCCGCGGCGATGGCCGACGGGGCCCGAGCCGTCACCGGCGCCGACATCGCCATCTCCACCAGCGGGATTGCCGGACCCGGTGGCGCGGTGCCCGGCAAACCGGTCGGGACGGTGTGCTTCGGGCTGGCCGTCGCCGGCCGCGCGACGACGACGATCACCCGCTGGCTCCCCGGTGACCGGGCCCTCGTCCGAACCCTGGCCACCACCGTCGCCCTCCATCTGGTTTATCGGGCGCTCGTACCGGCGTAGGGTGCGAGATAGGGGGCTCGCCGGCTCCGGGTCCGCTGCTTCGCCCAATCAGAGCCGACCACCGGGAGGCGATCGCCATGTCGGAACGTCCATCTACAACCAGCGACTCCGGGGCACCGGCCGGTAGCGACGACCAGTCGCTGACCGTCGGACCCAACGGGCCCATCGTGCTGCACGACCACTATTTGATCGAGCAGATGGCCCAGTTCAACCGCGAACGCATCCCCGAGCGCCAGCCGCACGCGAAGGGCAGTGGCGCGTTCGGCACCTTCGAGACCACCGGCGACGTTTCCGTGTACACCTGTGCGGACTTCCTGCAGCCGGGCCGCAAAACCGAATTGGTTGCGCGGTTTTCGTCGGTGGCCGGCGAGCGCGGCAGCCCCGATACCTGGCGCGACCCCCGTGGCTTCTCGCTCAAGTTTTATACCGACGAAGGCAACTACGACATGGTCGGCAACAACACGCCGGTCTTCTTCATGCGCGATCCCCTGAAGTTCCAGCACTTCATCCGCTCCCAGAAGCGCCGCGCCGACAACAATCTGCGCGACCACGACATGCAGTGGGATTTCTGGACCCTTTCGCCCGAGACCGCGCATCAAGTCGCGTGGTTGATGGGTGACCGCGGTACACCGTCGACGTGGCGGCACATGAACGGCTACAGCTCGCACACCTACCTGTGGGTCAACGCCGACGGCGTGAAGCACTGGGTCAAGTACCACTTCAAGACCGATCAGGGCGTTGAGTGCCTCACCGACGACGAGGCTGCGCGCTTCACAATGACTGACCCCGACCACTACACGAGGGATTTGTTCGAGTCGATCGCTGCGGGCGATCACCCCAGCTGGACGCTGCACGTGCAGCTGATGCCCTTCGACGATGCAAAGGACTACCGGTTCAACCCGTTTGACCTGACCAAGGTGTGGCCGCACGGCGACTATCCGCTGATCGAGGTCGGGCGCATGACCCTGCACACCAATCCGGTCGATCATCACGCACAGATCGAGCAGGCGGCCTTTGCACCGAGCAACGTGGTGCCCGGCATCGGGTTCAGCCCCGACAAGATGCTGCTGGGCCGCGTCTTCGCCTACCCCGATGCGCATCGCGCCCGGATCGGGGCCAACTATCAGCAGATTCCGGTCAACCGGCCGCGCAACGAGGTGCACAGCTACTCCAAGGACGGTGCGATGCGCATCGATCCGGTACACGATCCGGTCTACGCCCCGAACTCCAAAGGCGGTCCCGCCGCGGACTATCCGGGTCAGGCCGAGCCGCAGTGGGCGGCCGACGGCGAGATCCTGCGCACCGCGTATACCTTGCACGCCGAGGATGACGACTGGGGTCAGGCGGGCACCTTGGTCCGCGACGTGCTCGACGACGACGCGCGCAGTCGCCTGGTCGCCAACACCGCCGGGCATTTACTCGCCGGCGTCAGCGAGCCGGTCCTGGCGCGCGCCTTCGAGTACTGGAAGAACATCGATCCGGAGGTGGGAGCCCGCATCGAGGCCGCAGTGCGAGCCGGTTGACCCTGGGATCTGCACATAGTGAACCCCTACGAGGGAGTAGTTCCCTCGTAGGGGTAGCTATTGGCAGATGTCGGGGCACCAGCTAGTTTGAGGCGCCCACTTAGCAGAGAGATACCCATGACGACCCCGCCGCCCAATCAGCGCTTCCAACCACCGTTCATGCCGCCCCCGCCAGTCATGCCGCCCCCGTCGTCGGCCACCTCGTCGAACGGAACGCGGTGGGTGGCGATCATCGCGTCGACGTTCCTGGTCCTGTCGCTGATCGCCAATGCCGCCCTGGGTGCGCTGTGGCTGCATGACCGTAGTGCCGCCAGCGACGCAGCAGCCCTGCGGAACAACGCGCATGCCGAGAAGGTGGCGATGAACTATGCCGTCGGGATGACGACGATGGACTATCACGACCTCACGGCGTGGAAGGACTGGATCAACTCCGCCAACACCACACCTAAGGTCAAGCAGCAACTGCGGGGGACCGTCTCCACGATGGAACAGCTGGCTGTCGAGCAGCAGATGGTGTCCACCGCAACACCAATCGCGGCGTCGGTCTCGTCGGCACAAAACGGTGTGTACGTGGTCAACGCAGTAATTCAGGCCAAGGCCACGAACAAGCTGACGCCGAACGGCAATACCAGTCAGATGACCCTCAAAGTCACGGTCGACAAGAATCAAAACTGGCTCATCCTCGACGCCACCACTATCGGTTCGTAACTGCGCCAGCAGCTATTCGTTCACAAACGGATTGTTTTCGAACCAGACGTTGTCTTCGACGAGCTTCCTACTGCGCCAACCATTCTCGGTGCGAACAAGTTCATGGTTGTAATACCCGCCGCAGAACGACGCTCCTTCGACGCCCGGAATCTTCAGCGGGTTGTAGAACTGCGCACGCACGGTCGCGGTATCGCCGTCGATCGTGGCGTCGACGTTCATCACGCAGTGCATCGTCATCGGCAAAAGGACGAGGTTCGTCGAAAGCCAGTCGACGGTGTCGTCGAGCGTGCCCGCCTCACCATGAGGTGCCGACGTGTAGTCGATCCAGGCATCACGGGTAAAGACGGTGCGGTAGCGCTCCCAGTCGCGGTCATCGACCGCTGCGCAGTAGCGCGTCAGCAGCCGACGGATCTCCGCTTCGTCCAGCATGAGTTGTAGTCCAGATTGATCAACAGTCATTTCGCCCAGCCTTCGCGTCGGTCCTGCCCACACGTTAGGCGGCAGCACGTCGCGATCTGGACGAGGACACCAGAACCATCGCTACCCCGAGCGTGGTTAATCGCTGAGCGACCGCTACGAGAAGAGACGAGTCCGGCGTAGGCGCTGATACACTCGCCTGGCCCGTGCAGGAATCCGAGGAGGTGGTACCCGTGAACGAATTGACGTTGGTGCTCCCCTGGGGAGTCACGGTCCGGCGATAGGTCGCCCGGGAGCGCCGCTGATAAGCAGCACTCCCGAAAGGCACGACCATGCGCTTCACTTCTGAACAACATCTCGCCGAGGGCATCACCGAGCGCGAGTTCACTCTCGGTGACACCACTGGCATCCTGTGGACACCGCCAGCCGCTTCCGCATCCGCACCGGTGCCACTCATCCTGCTCAACCAACCAGGCAGCATTGGGACGCGACGGATGTATCCCCGCCTATTGGAACGGGCCCGCAGCGCCGCCGCAGCCGGTTTCGCCGCGGTCACCGTCGAGCTGCCCGGCGCGGGCGACCGGGCCCCGCTGCCCGGTATGGCGCACGCCTTCGGCGAGCTTCGTCGGGCCATCTCCGCTGGTGAGCAGCCTGCGGAGAAGGTGATCGACCAGCTGATCCTGCCGCTCGTCGATCAGGCGGTTCCGGAGTGGCAGACCACGCTCGACGAGGTCCTTGCCCGTCCCGAAATCGGCGAACGAGTGGGCTTCTCCGGTGGGGTGATCGCCATCGGAGTGCGGCTGGCCGTCGTCGACCCGCGTGTGGCAGCGGCCGCCTTCTTCGCCGGTAGCTACGTGCCGCGCGCGACTTTGGCGGAGGCGCGGCGGGTCACAATTCCGCTGCACATTCTCCTCCAGTGGGATGACGAAGGAAATGATCGCGGGATGGCGCTCGACCTCTTCGACGCTTTCGGTTCGACGGAGAAGACGCTCAACGCCAACATGGGCGGCCACGCTGGCACTCCTCAGTTCGCGGGCGAAGATGCCACCCGCTTCTTCGCCCGCCACGTCGCTCTGCCGTCGGCTAGGTAAACGCCGGCTGGCGGAGCCGTAAGTCGAGGACACAGGCAGAACGCGTGCTGCCGCAGCTAGTCGAGGAGCTCGGCGGGAATCAGCGCGACGTTGAACGGTTCAGTCAGCCGCAACGTCGCACCGTCGACTGCGCGGCCCACCTCGACATACTGCCCGTCGCGCAACGCCCACGCGATGATCGACGGCTCATCCGGATCGACGACCCAATAGTGCGCGCACCCAGCACGACGCAATCGATCCTTCTTCAACAACAAGTCAACGCTCCGCGTCGACGGCGACAACACCTCGACCGCAAGCAGCGGCGCCCCCGGCAAATCCCGCTCAGTGAACGCCTCCCGCGGCGCCACCAACAGATCCGGCTGCATCACCGTGTCCTCGGCGAGCACAACATCGACCGGCGCGAAGTACATGCGGAACTCGCTCGGGCACGCATCAAAAAGGACGCGAGACAACATAAGCACGACCTGCTGATGCACCAGTCGCGGCGCCGGACTCACGACGAGAATCCCGTCGAGGAGCTCATACCGATGCCCATCATCAGGCATCGCATCCAAATCCTCGCGCGTCAACGCCCGGCCCCGCGGCAGCCCTAAGACCTCGGTCGTCATAGCCGTCATCGTAGTCCTCACCCTCCCCCACGGCGACCGAATCTAGCGCCACGACCTGCAAGAATCACCCCAACAACAGGCCCGCTCACAACCGTCCTGTGGACAACACGAAACTGTGAACAACGCGCCCGCCGACCGCGACGCGCTGCCCTTGTCCCGCACACGATCCGCGCCGCGGTGTCAGACCGTCGACCTAGTCTCTGCCGAAACGGATCACCGGAGATGTGAACCGTCGGCAACCTAGGAGGTCCACAATTATTTCGTCCACCCGCATCGCCCGCTTGGCGATCGCACTGAGTCTCGCTCTCATCGCGCTTCTTGCCCCCAGCGGCCAGGCCGCAGCGGCCGAGGGCAAGTACATCTCCGACTACGACGACGCAGGCTATGTCGATGTCACTGACATCCAGATGAGTGGGAGCACCTTCAGTTTCACCGCGACTATCACCGCAACCCGCGGGTCGCTCGCCGTCAATCCGCTGTACTGGTCGGCAAAGGCCGCCGACGGCACGATGTACAGCAGCCCAGACTACTCAAGCACGACACTTGGATCCGGTAGCCTTCCGGCCGGCGAACGCGCCCGCGGCACTGTCGCCTTCGACATCGATGGGCCTCGGCCGACATTGATCGCCTACGAAGGTGCCTTAGGTGATCGGCTGGCCACCTGGTCCATCACCTGGCGCAAGCCGAAGCCGTCCCCCCGGCAGACCTCGCCATTCGGGTCATAGGTCAGCTCGACCAACGGACCAACTCTGACGGCGTCAATGCGATGCCAAACGGCTCGGTGATTCGCAGTTCCTCGTCACCGGCCGCATGACCAACCTCGACATATTGCCCGTCGCGCAACGCCCACGCGATGATCGACGCTCATCCGGATCGACGACCCAATAGTTCGCGCACCCAGCACGACGCAATCGATCCTTCTTCAACAACAAGTCAATGCTCCGCGTCGACGGCGACAACACCTCAACCGCAAGCAACGGCGCCCCCCGGCAAATCCCGCTCAGTGAATGCCTCCCGCGGCGCCACCAACACAACCGGCGTGTGGAAACCGGCTACACGTCGCGCGCGTTGACCTTCAGGCCGTGGGCGTCCTTGTCTTCGTCAAGACCAAAGCCGATCACACGCTCGGGATGGATGTGGATGACCGCGCCCGACTCGGCCGTTGCCGGCACAGCTTCGGCACGCCCGCGAATCTCGAGGCAGCGGACGCGCCACGGATCGATGGAGGCAAGGTCGTCAACGACCAGTGCCACGCGACCGTTGTCGGCGACATTGCGATACTTGCGGCTCGCACTCATGTTGTAGCCGCCGACATCGATGGTGCCGTCGGCGTTGACCTTGTACCCGACCGGACTGTTCTGCAGAGTCCCGTCGGGCTTCTGTGTTGCGAGCCGTCCGAGTCGCTGGGACTTCAAGTATGCGAGTTCGGTGTCGGTGAACGCCATGTGTGCAGGGTACGTTGACTCCGATGACCACACTCGAGATTTCGCTCGCGGTAGTGGCGGCCGCGCTCGCTGCGCTGGCGACGACCACCACCGTCTTGTGGTTGAGCGCGCGCCGGCGGTCGCACTCGTTGCAGCGCACGCTCACCGAGTTGCAGCAGCCGCCACGCAAACGCCGACTGCGGGTGCCGACGGCGTCCGAATTGGCCCGTGGCGCGGTCGGAACGGCCATCAAGGTGGCCGACCAAGGTCTCGGCCGCGTGGTTCGGAGCTCCGTCGAGGAGATCGCCGGCTGGGCAAACGTGCAGCGTCCCGACCTCGTCCGCATCGCCGATCACGACGGGACGGTCACAATCCTGTTCTCCGACATCGAGGATTCGACGACCCTCAACACCCAACTCGGCGATAAGGTGTGGGTCCATCTGCTCGACAAGCACGATCGCATCATCAACCGCGCCGTCGAACATCACAATGGCTACGTCGTCAAAACCCAGGGCGATGGCTTCATGGTCGCCTTCCGCTCCCCGGCCGATGCGGTCGGTGCGGCAGTCGACGTTCAGCGCGCGATCACCGGCGTTCGACCCGGCTCGCGCCTGAGCCCGGTGCGGGTGCGCATCGGCATCCACCGCGGACCGGCGGTCCACCGCGACAACGACCTGTTCGGGCAGAACGTCGCCATGGCTGCGCGCGTCGCCGGACAGGCCGACGGTGCGGAAATCCTGGTCAGCGACGCCGTGCTCGACGAACTCGGCGACACCTATTCGGTGCTGCAGACCAGGAATGTTGATCTCAAAGGAATCCCGGGCAAGCACGCCGTCCATGCCCTCGATTGGGCTGCCGCCGCCTAAGCGCGACCACAACCGGCCAGATCAACGTCAACCGGCTCGCCGGCGAACCTAAGCTGATGCCCATGGCGTTGAAGTTGGGTACCGCCCCCTTGCAGAACGAGGTGTTCCGGAATCTGTTCTTGGCGCTGATGATCTCGAACATCGGGCTGTGGATGCAGACGGTGGGCGCCCAGTGGTTCCTCGTCGACGCCAATGCCGGGCCGGCGGTCATCTCGCTGGTGCAGACCGCGAGCCTGCTTCCCACCCTTGTCTTTTCACTGTTGGCCGGCGTGCTGGCCGACGTGTTGAATCCGAAGCGCCTGCTCATCGTGATGACGGTGTACGCCGTGGTGATCGCCGGCGTGATGGCGGGCCTGGCGTGGAGTGGTCTGCTGACCCCGCCCATCCTGCTGGTGCTGACCTTCCTCCTGGGTTCCGGCGCCGCGCTCAGCGCCCCCGCGTTCCAGGCCATCCAGCCCGAACTGGTGCCGCGCGATCAGATTGCCGACGCGGCGTCGCTCGGCAGCGTCGCGATGAACACCGCGCGGGCCGTCGGCCCCGCTCTGGCCGGGGTGCTGTTCACCTTCGGCGGTGCCGGCACGGTCTTCGCCGTCAATGCGGTGTCCTATGTGGCGGTGCTATTCGCCTTGCTGACCTGGCGCCGGCCGCCCAAGGCAGCCGACGTGGAGCGCGAACACATCGCGATGTCCATGACGGTCGGGATGCGGTACCTCGCGGCGGCGCCAGTGGTGCAGCGGCTACTGCTGCGGGCCGCGTTGTTCGCCCTCCCGGCGTCGGCGCTCTGGGCGCTGCTGCCGGTGGTGGCCAGGTCGCACTTCCACTTCGATTCCACCGGCTACGGCGTCCTGCTCGGACTACTCGGCGTCGGCGCGGTGTGCGGCATGTTCGTGCTGCCGGCGATCCGGGCGACCATCTCATCGGATCTGCTGCTCGCCGGGTCGGCACTACTGTTCGCGGGCGGCACCGTCGCAGCCGGATTCGCACCGTTCGGCTGGGCGGCGGTCCCGCTGTTCCTGGCGGGCTTCGGCTGGACCGCGCAGCTCTCCACCCTCAACGCGGCCATGCAGCTGACCCTGCCGCAATGGGTGCGCGCCCGCGGAATGTCGATGTACCTGCTGGTTTTCATGGGGCTACAGGGTCTGGGTGCCTTCGGTTGGGGATTACTGGGACAGTCGCTGAGCCCGGGCACCGCCCTGGCGATCGCCGCCGGCCTGCTGGTGTCCGCAGCGGCAACCGCGACGGTTCTGCCGCTGCACCCGATGACCGCGCAGCTCGACCGCACCCTCTTTGTGACGTGGCCGGTGCCCAACCTCGTCTTCGAACCGGGCCCGTCCGACGGTCCGGTGCAGATCGAGGTGACCTACCGCGTCGAACCGGAGAATCGGCAGGCTTTCCTCACCGCGATGACGCCGCTGGCCGGCTCTCGGCGCCGGACCGGCGGCCGATCGTGGCGGCTATATCAGACCGGGGAGGAGCCCGACACCTACATCGAGCAGTTCGTCGTACCGTCCTGGTCGGAGTACCAGCGCCAACGCACCCAGCGGTGGACCGGCTTCGATCACGAGAACATCCTGCGCGTCGCCGCCGTCGCCGAGCGCGAAGGCCAGCGCCACCTGTTCACCGAGGCGGTGCACTGACCGACCTGGAGCCCCTCAGTACGCGACGGTCAAGCGCCGTCGACGGTGGTGCCAGAACCCACTGCGTGGACGCCCCGAGGCATCAGCCGACGGCAGTCCCGACCAGGCTGCCGATCCCGTAGGTGACGATCATGGCGAGCGCGCCACCGATCACCACGCGCATCGTCGGCCGGAGTACCTTGGCGCCGCCGAGGAGGGCGCCGATGGTGCCCGTCAGCATCAGGGCCAGCAACACCGACACGAACACCACCGGGATGCGCCAGGCAACCGGCGGCAGCAGCACCGCGATCAGCGGGAGCAGCGCGCCGACGGTGAAGGCGATCGCCGACGACAAGGCCGCCAGCCACGGGTTGGCGAGGTCGTCTGGATCCAGCTTCAGCTCCGCGTCGGCGTGGGCGGCGAGCGCGTCATGCTCGGTCAGCTCGGCGGCCACCAGGTGGGCCGTCGCCGACGACAGCCCTTTGGCCTCGTAGAGGCCGGCGAGCTCGGCCAGCTCTGCTTCCGGTTCCTCGCGCAGCTCCCGCCGCTCCTTGGTCAGCAAGGCGGCCTCGGTGTCGCGCTGGGTGCTCACCGAAACGTACTCGCCCAGGGCCATCGAGACTGCCCCCGCGGCCAGGGCCGCGATTCCCGCGGTGAACAAGGCGGTACGGTCAGCCGAGGCAGCGGCGACACCGACGACGATGCCCGCCGTCGAGACGATGCCGTCGTTCGCACCGAGCACGCCGGCCCGCAGCCAGTTGAGCCGGTTCGCCAAGCCACCGGTGTGCGGTTCGTCGGGGTGCGCATGCGGGACAGTTGCCGCAGTCTCGGTCATAGCCCCTACGGTGCACTGATTCCCGGCACGACCGCAAGCAAGGGTTGGCGTCCCTACTGCGCGGTGAGCGGGCCGCCGCGCTACGCTCCCGGCATGGATTCGATTGCCGGCCTGCCGCTGCACCCACTGATCGTTCACTTCGTGGTCGTGGCCGTTCCGGTCACCGCTCTGGTCGGCATCGTTGTCTCACTGTGGCCACGGGCGCGCACCCACCTGGGCTGGTTCCCGCCCCTGCTGGCCCTGGTCACCCTGATCGCAGTGCCGATCGCCTCCAACGCCGGCGAAGCGCTCGAAGAGAAGCTCGGCCATCCCGCGTCCATCGCCGACCACGCTGAACTCGGCGACAAGTTGATCCTTGCTGTCGCGCCACTGTTCCTCATGATGCTGGCGCAGTGGCTGCTGGACCGGCCCGCCTGCTACGAGCGGATCCCGCTCAGCGCCGCCGCCCTGATCTGGGCGCGCCGCGGACTTGCGCTGGCCGTCATGCTGGCCGCGATCGCTGCAATTTGGCTGGTGTTCCTGGTCGGGGACACCGGCGCGCGGGCCGTCTGGTCCTGACCGCGCACCGCCGATACGTCAGTCGACGGCGAGGACGCCGAGCTGATCCCAGCCGTCGCCCGGCACCTGACGCACGATGATCTCCGGGGTCTTCACCAAGAACGGATGGATCTTGGCGCCGCCGGCCTGGAAGTGGGCGCTCTGCGCGTGCGCGGCGAAGCCATCGTCGGTGTAACCCTCCAGAACGACGAACTCGCTCGGATCGTCGAGGCTGCGCGACCACAGGTACCACAGGTTGCCCGGTTCGGCGCGCGTCGCGTCGACGAGGTCGGCAATGGCCGCGGGAAAGGCGTCGGCGAGTTCTGGTTTGACGTGGAAGCGGACGTTCACGATCTGCATGGGCGTCACGCTACTCCCGTTGCTGCGAGCTAACCGCACACCGCGTCGAGTACCCACACTGCATGCCGACGCAGGGTGTCGACGACCGAGGTGTCGTCTGGCGTGTACCGGATCAGACAGTTCTCGAACAACCCGTCGAACATCGTCACGTTCCTGCCGCCGACGCTGCTCTACATGGTGCTGACGCATCCCGCCCTCGATGAAACGGATCACTCGTCCTTGCAATGCTTCTGGTATGGCGCGGCCCCGATGTCGGTGGCTCGTCTCGCGGAAGCGCTGACTCGCATCGGGCCGGTGATGGCGCAACTGTTCGGGCAGACCGAGGCGCCGATGATGTTGTCGACGATGGCCCCGGCAGAGCATTTCCATCCAGATGGAGCGGTGGCGGCGCATCGGCTTTCGTCCGCGGGGCGACCGTCACCGCTCGTCACGATGGGAATCATGGATTCCCGCGGCGCCCTCCTACCGCGCGGTGAGCGGGGCGAGATCGTCGTCCGATCGTCGCTCGTGACGCCGGGCTACTACCGCAACCCGGCGGCGACCGCCGAAGCGTCGGAGTTCGGGTGGCATCACACCGGCGATGTCGGATACCTCGACGACGACGGCTTCCTCTTCATCGTCGACCGGGCCAAGGACATGATCATCACCGGCGGCTTCAACGTGTACTCGGTGGAGGTGGAGCAGGCTCTGCTCGCGCACCCCGGCGTCCAGGACTGCGCAGTCATCGGCCGACCCGACGACAAGTGGGGCGAGCGGGTCGAGGCCGTCGTCCAGCCGAAGCCGGGCCATCCCGTCGAGCCGGCGGCGCTCGTCGCCTTTGTCAAAGCTCGAATCGGCAGCGTCAAGGCGCCCAAGATTGTGCACGTGTGGCCCGACCTGCCGCGTTCAAAGGTGGGCAAGGTCGTCAAACCGGAGGTGAAGGCCCGGCTGGCATCCGATTCCCGACCCTGATTGCCCAGTTTCATCGCCTCTCCTACCACGGCGCCCGCGTTACGCTGGCAGCACCCGACCGCGAGGAGATCGCCATGACCAGTGCCGCCCGCCGCGCGCACGAAGCCCTCGAACCCTTTCACCTCCTGGCCTATTTCAACCCCGGCCTCCAGGCCGCCCAGGCCGACACCCGACTCGACCCGCACGCCTTCTACGTCGGCGCCCGTGGCGCGCCCCTGGGACCATGCGCCGGTTCGGTCGTTGCGTCGGCCTTCTTCAACTTCTCCCCGGCGCTGATCGGCACGGCGTGGGCGTCGGCATGCGCGGTAGGGCTCGACGCCGTCGTCGATCGTCGCAACGCAATGCTGGGCGAACAGTTCCATGCCATCCTCGGCGACCTCGGCGAGCAGCCCGCCATTGCCGATCTCGCCGCGCGCTACGGCGCTCTCGCCGCTTCGCTACCGCTGAACGGACGCGCGCTGGCCGCCGCGTGGGCGAGTGCTGCGATCCCCGACGAACCGATCGTGGCCCTGTGGCACAACATCGCGGTTCTGCGGGAATGGCGCGGCGACAACCACATCGCGGCACTGGTCGTACACGGGCTCGACGGCATCGACGCCCGCACGTTCCATGAGTCCCAGCTGCTCGATCCGGGGATCCGCCGGGTCACGCTCGGCAAGCGAATGTCGATGCTGACCCGCGGCTGGTGCGACGACGATTGGGAACTCTCGGTGGACCGCCTCGTCGAGCGGGGCCTGGCCGAGCGAACCGGCCCCAACGAGTCCGGCATCGCGCACCGCCTCACCCCCGACGGTGCGGAACGCTACGACGACATCGAGGCCATGACCGATGCGCTCGGTGAAAGTGTCTGGACCACAAGCGGCGTCGACTCACTCCTCGAGGCGACCCACCCGCTGGTGAAGGCGGTCATCGACGCCGGTATCGTGCCCGGAACCCGCACGAAGTAGCCGCCGGCGGTCAGCCGCCGACCTGCGAGCCGGCGAAGTAGGCGGTGCGCACCGACACCTTCACCGGGCTGCCGAGATCAGGGTTGCCCGCGCCGAGTCGGCCGAGTTGCACCGTCCAGATCGCCGTCGACCGATCGATCGCCGTCGTCGCGTCGGCGCCCTGCAGCACGACTTGATTCTGACCACCGGTACACGAGTACGCCCCAACCATTCCGTCGGCCCGTCCGCCCCAGGCGCCGCCGACCCGGACCCGGCACCGCCGTCCGTCGGCCAACTCGAGCCCCCACGGTTCGGGGGTCGCCGACGGTTCCGCGCGCAGCGGCAACCGGCCCGAGGTGATCTCCCATTCGATCAGCGTCCGGTCCCACGGTTCGGTGCCGCACAAGAGTCTGTGGCCCGTACCCGGCCAGCACACATCGGCCGACTGGGCTGATGCGCCACACCCGCCGAACACGCCCATCGTCGTCGCCGACCGGCTGATCTGGGCGAACTGGCAGTCGATGGAATTGTCGCCCTGCATCGGTTCGACCCGAAAGCCCTTGGCCGGCTTACCGCCGACGACGGCAACGATCGTGTCGATCTTCGTCGTCTTCTCCGGTCCCGGGCCCGGCCGAACGTCACAGCCGGCCAACCCGGCGGCGAGTAACCCGGCGCCCACCAGCACGATCAGTTTGCGCATAGCTCCACCATGCCTCACCGGTCGCCGACTTCGCCCGAAATAGCGGAGTGTTGGCCACGACCGGTAATGATGTCCCCATGGCAAACCTCCCCCGCAACGTCCCCGCGAGCGAGCAGCCGGGCCTCCCCGTCACCCGGCGAGGCTTCCTGTCGATGGCCGCCGGCGCGGGCGCCATGGCGCTGGGCGGGGCCGTGGGGGGCACGGGCACCACCGCGGCCGCCCCCGGCCAACCACGATCCGGGTCGATGCTGCGGCGCCCCAACATCGTGCTGTTCATCACCGACCAGGAACGCAAGCCCATGCACTGGCCCACGGGCTGGGCGGCGCGCAACCTGCCCAATCGGCAGCGCCTGGTCGACCACGGCCTCACCTTCGAGAACGCCTTCTGCGCGGCCGCCATGTGCTCGCCGAGCCGCAGCACCTTCTTCACCGGTAAGTACCCCGCCGAACACGGCGTGACCCGCACCCTCACCGAGGGTGGGACGTTGTCGCCGACCGAGCCGACGCTGCCCGTCGACGAGCAGAACATGGCCAAGCTGCTGCGCTCAGCCGGCTACCGGGTCCACTACCGCGGCAAGTGGCATATGAGCAAGAGCCCCGACGGCCACGGCCCGCGCCCGTCGGACATCGCCCGTTACGGCTTTGCCGGCTGGCGCTCCCCCGACTTCGGCGGCGATACCTCACCGGCCAACTTCGGCGGTGGCTGCGCCGACCACGACGGCTCGGTGACCCAGCAGGCTGTCGACTTCCTCCGAAACGAAAAGGCCGATGCTGCACAGCCTTTCGCGCTGATCGTGTCGCTGGCCAACCCGCACGACATCCTGTCCTACCCGCAGACGTGGAACCGGCGCGAAGGTGCCTGCGACAACTACGCGTCGAAGGCCCCCGGCGCCTTCCGTCAGGGCATCACCCTGCCGGCCTCCTACCCGGAGAACCTGCTGACGAATTTCAAGCCCAGCGCCCAGGTCCAGTCGCAGCTGCTACTGGCCGGCGGCCTGGGTCCGCTGTTCACCCCGCAGGCCGCCACCGACTACGCCAACTTCTACGCCTACCTGCACAGGGTGGTCGACCAGCACCTCGGCACCGTCCTGAACACCCTCGACGAGGCCCCGGCCGTGCGCGACCAGACGCTCATCGTCCGCATCTCCGACCACGGCGAGATGGGCATGTCCCACGGCGGGCTCCGTCAGAAGATCTTCAACGCCTACGACGAGACGCTGCGCGTGCCGCTGATCATCAGCAACCCGGTGATGTTCCCGACCGGTGCCACCACCGAGGCAATGGCCTCCCTCGTCGACCTCATGCCCACCTTCGCCACCCTGGCCGGCGTCCCCGACCGCGACAGGTGGACGTTCCGCGGGACCGATCTGACACCGGTCATCGCCGACGCCGTCGCCGCGCCGGGGTCGCCGCGGACCGAGGTCCAGGACAGCGTCCTGTTCACCTTCGACGACGACAACGTCGCCACCCCCGACGGGCAGAACATCGTGCGCCAGCCCAATCACCTGCGCGCGATCCGCACCAGGCGCTGGAAGTACGCGGTCTACTTCGACCCCCGCGGATCAACCCGCCCCCAACGGGAGCTCTACGACCTCGAGAACGATCCGCACGAGCTGAACAACCTGGCCGATCCGGCCAACGCCCGCGCCTACCGGCCCAACCTGGTAGCCCGGATGGACCGCAAGCTGCGCGCGGCGATGGCCCGCACCCGCACCACCCCGCCGGAGCGCGTGCTGAACTGAATCAGGCCGCGCCCACGACGACGTCGACGCCTTCGGCGAAACGGTAGGGCTCAGCGGCGAGCACGCCACCGAGTCGCTTGCGCAGGCGGGAGATCTCGGCGCGCACCGTAACCGTCCGCGCCGCGTCGCCGAAGAGGGCGACGGCGATCGCGCCGGCGGTCATCCCGGCAGGATGCTCAGCGAGCAGCCGCAGAATCTGCGCGTGGCGCGGCGAGGGCCGGTGCACCCACGCACCGTCGGCGCCGGACACCTGTACCTGCTGTTCGGCGGCGCCCGCGGCACTCAGCCGGACCAGCACGCGGGTATCGGCGGCCTCTTGGACCCGCACGAGCCACCCGCCGGGCATCGGCACCAATTCGCAGTCGCCCAGTCCGTGCACATACCACCGGCCCGGGGTGCACTCCCGCGGCAGCAGCATCTTTTCGCGCGGGGCGACCCCGTCGACGGCCGCCACCCAGCCAAAGCCGTCGACGGCGAGCGCCGGCCCGCCGGAGCGGGCCAGGATCGGCGCGGCGACCGCGCGCAGCGCGTCGAGACGGGCGCGGTGCTGCTCGCGCAGCTGCGCCTGCGCAAGCTTGGCGACGGTGTCCACCAGCGCCAGCGTCGTCGGGTGGATGGTGACCGCCGGGCCGCTCACGTCGACGACGCCGAGCACCGAACCGGTGCGCGGGTCGCGGATCGGAGCACCCGCACAGGTCCAATTGTGGTGGGTGCGCACGAAATGCTCGGCGGAGAACACCTGGACGGCCCGGCCCGAGGCCAGCGCAGTGCCTATCGCGTTGGTGCCCACCGCCGTCTCCGCCCACGAAGCACCCTCGGTGAAGCCGAGCCGGTCGGCCTGGCCGAGGACCCGGGCGGACCCGTTGCGCCACAGCACCCGGCCGTGGGCGTCGGCCACCACCAGCACGTTCTCCCCGTCAACGATGAGGGTGTCGAGGTTGCGCATGACCGGCTCGAGGACCTCGCCGAGCCCGGAGTCGGCGCGGCGCGACTGCACCTGTCCGCCGTCCAACGTCGGTTCGGCGCCGCCGGAATCCGGGTCCACGCCGGCCTCTTTGACGCGCCGCCACGAGTCGCTGATGACCTCGCGGGGCCGGGCCGGGGCACGCTCGCCAGCCATCTCGGCGTCGTACACGGCATGGAGCACCGCGGCGTAGGCACGCGGGTCCTCACCGGCGGCCAACGCCGGTTCCGGGGCCGAAATCGCCGTCATGGGCGTCGTCCAATCGATGTGGTTCGGGTCACATCGAGGGTGCGACGGCAAAGCCGCCAAGTCAAGCCACGCAACCTGCAACCCCCTGCAACCCTTGCCGGCCCGGTCCAGCGGTTGTGTTCTGGATCACAAGCACTTGGAACAACGGGCCTTGGAGGACCGCATGACACAAACACTGGAACCCCGCACCGGCACGGCGCCGCGCACCCCGCAGCAACGGGTCGACGACTGGCTGGCGCGGTTCGACTCCGCACTTTCGGCGGGCGACCCGGCCGAGGTCGCCGGCCTGTTCGCCGTCGACGGCTTCTGGCGCGACCTGGTGGCATTCACCTGGAATCTCACGACGTCCGAGGGCCGCGACCAGATCGCCGACATGCTCGGCGCCCGCCTCGCCGACACCGGACCGTCGAACTGGGTCACCGCCGAGCCGCCCACCGAAACCCCCGACGGGGTGGCCGAGGCCTTCGTTGAATTCGAGACACAGTCCGGGCGCGGGAGCGCGCACCTGCGGCTGCGACCCGCTGCCGACGGCAACGACGAGGCCTGGACACTGCTCACCACCCTGCAGGAACTCAAAGGGCACGAGGAGCCCCAGGGGCACGGCCGCCCGCTGGGCGCGGTGCACGGGACCGACGCCGACCGGCGTTCCTGGGCGCAGAAGCGCGACGACGAGGAGGCCGAACTCGGTCGCACCGCACAGCCCTATGCACTGATCATCGGCGGCGGCCAGGGCGGAATCGCCCTCGGCGCGCGACTGCGTCAACTCGGGGTGCCGTCGATCGTCGTCGACAGCCACGACCGCCCCGGCGACCAATGGCGCAAGCGGTACAAGTCGCTGTGCCTGCACGACCCGGTCTGGTACGACCACCTGCCCTACCTGCCGTTCCCGGAGAACTGGCCGGTGTTCGCCCCCAAGGACAAGATTGGCGACTGGCTCGAGTTCTACACCCGCGTGATGGAGGTGCCGTACTGGTCGAAGACGACCTGTACCGGGGCGACCTACGACGAGGCGGCCCAGCGCTGGACCGTCGAGCTCGACCGCGACGGCGAGCAACTGACCCTGCACCCGACCCAGCTGGTTCTGGCCACCGGCATGTCGGGCAAGAAGAACACGCCGGTCTTCCCCGGCCAGGAGCTCTTCGCCGGCGAGCAGCACCATTCCAGCGAGCACCCGGGCCCCGATGCGTATGCCGGCAAGAAGGTCGTGGTGATCGGCGCGAACAACTCGGCGCACGATATCTGCAAGGCACTGGTGGAGAACGGGGTGGACACCACCATGGTGCAGCGCTCCTCCACCCACATCGTGAAGTCCGAGTCACTGATGGAGATCGGTCTCGGCGCCCTCTACAGCCAGCAGGCCGTCGACTCGGGCATGACCACCAAGAAGGCCGACATGGTCTTCGCCTCGATGCCGTACCGCATCATGCACCAGTGGCAGGTCCCGATCTACGACGAGATCCGCGAGCGCGACAAGGATTTCTACGACAGCCTGACCGCCGCCGGTTTCGACTTGGACTTCGGCGACGACGACTCGGGACTGTTCCTGAAGTACCTGCGACGCGGCTCGGGCTACTACATCAACGTGGGTGCCAGCGAACTGGTCGCCGACGGCACCATCAAGCTCGCCAAGGGCGGCGTCGACCATCTGACCCAGGGGTCGGTGGTCCTGTCCGATGGCACCGAGCTGCCCGCCGACGTCGTCGTCTACGCCACCGGCTACGGATCGATGAACGGCTGGGCCGCCGACCTGATGGGCCAAGAGGTCGCCGACCGGGTCGGCAAAGTGTGGGGCCTGGGTTCGGACACCACCAAGGACCCCGGGCCATGGGAGGGCGAGCAGCGCAACATGTGGAAACCCACGCAGCAGCCGGGCCTGTGGTTCCACGGCGGCAACCTGCACCAGTCGCGGCACTACTCGCTGTATCTCGCACTACAGCTCAAAGCGCGCTACGAGGGCCTCGA